>Ga0308165_1004346_pt1 | contig 14104 bp, 5 predicted proteins | sample PhyWR2_FD_201032 | JGI IMG/M metagenome (GOLD analysis project Ga0308165, IMG submission 201032) | Phyllosphere microbial communities from UC Gill Tract Community Farm, Albany, California, United States - DLSLW.R2 | ecosystem: Host-associated > Plants > Phyllosphere > Unclassified | place: USA...
GACCCCGATTCTTGGAGAGAACGATGTCGGAATCAGTTTTGAATATGAACGAGCCACGGGATTGGGTGGAAAAGGAAACAAGACATATTATGCTACTTCTCGCTATCTCGTTTGCGACCAAGTAATTAATTTATATGAGCGTCCGGTTTTGGTTGCAGATATTGACATAGATTTTGATAGGCCCTTGGATTATGTTTTTTCTAAACTGGGCGAATTCGAAATTTCACTCTATTTTGGCAGCCACGATTTGCCTTGGTTGAAAATCATGGCTGGCTTTAATTTTTTTGGCCGATCTACAGCAAATTCTTATTTTTTGAAGTATCTGCAATCTTTCCTTTTATACTGTCTTTCTACCGGAAGGGATGGATGGATGCTCGATCAGACGGCATTGGAAGTAACGTATCAGAACTGTGGACGCGAGCAGGTGCGGCAGATCAGCTCGACCCGCGAACTATTAGAATATTCTCCGCGCCAATATGATAATCGTGCGAAATTCCGAGCAGTGGCGCAACGGGCGCTTATTGCACTCGAAAAAAAATGAGTACCGGTATAGGGTGTGAATTTTCGCCGCCGTCTAGATATGCCTTTCACGTAGGCACCAGCCGGTGGGATGTTGAGGCCCCCACGAGTCGAAATCTCGCTTGAAGAGTGGCGAGTTCACGAAAGCTGGCGGCGGGGCCGACGCGAGGGGGCTGGAGTATTTTGTCCGGTTGTGGCTTAGGCAGCTCACAGCTGGAACCAGATGTGTGTTCATCCGGTGTACTGCGACTTTTGTCTTGACTTGCCTCGGCGCCGCAAGAAGCGGCTGAATTGGATGGCCGGTCGATGATTAATTCCGTATTCCGAGTAGTCGCTGGGCGGCATCCCGTCGGTCCAATTCAGCCCTCAGCACCCTTGCTTCGATCGTCTATCATCCAATGTCCGGATGCCCAGGCTTACGATTGTGCAGCGGAGTGCGTTATCAGCGTTGACTGTTAACCTGGAAATTTTTTTGTATGGCTACTGATTTAATGGCGTCGAATTTATCCCGTAGATAAACTTTTATACGATATTCTCCGGGCTCCGTTATTGGCAATATTGCGCTGGCCCCCGATTGATACCATATTCTGTTTATAGAGGTCGTCCCGGAGAAAACTTCGAATGCATATTCGAAATCTTCGGATTTTCCAAGTTGAGAAGGAATTTCGGCCTCAACTCGCAGACCGACATCACTTTGCGACGCGGAAATCTTTACGTGAGATATCAGTCCAGCATCAGCATGAAACCAATTGACTGGCACTTTTGCGGCAACGGATGACCTTGTGAGCGATAGGCCAACCAGATCCAAGGAGTCCGTTTTGATAACCTGAGTTACAAGGTTCTTAATTATTGCTGGCGAGGGGGCTGCATGGCCATCGCCCCAATCGCCGGTAAAGAACAGAATATTTCGCTTTGAGCTAAGATATGCTCCATTGCCAATACGCAGGAACGGAACTGACTTCAACCAGGGGCCAGCATGATTGCGCCTATGATAGTCGTCCGATATATTCTGTAGGTAGATCAGCTCGGATTCTGCGGAAAGCGAGGCCGCGACTGGAAGCCGATGCTGAGTTTTATCGAGATCGCGATCCATAAACGATTGAAATGCGTTGGAATCGCGAGATGCATCACTCGGAATTTTGATGTTCGGGTATGCCGTGGTGACATAACGCTTCACCGCTCGCAAATAATATCCCCCGATAGATGTCTGTGGATTCCAGGCTATTGCTGTCGCAGGGGTCTTCAATCTCTTCAAGATCTGAATCGCCGCAAATCCTCCTCCGCTCCCTCCTAAAAGAATGGGCTTTTTTCCGGTTCTTTGGGCGAGCGAATCGACCACGTCAGCAATATGCGTGAATAGATCGGGAGTGTAATGATTGCCAGCATACCAAGCCAGGTTTAAATCGTGGCTCAGGGCAAGAGAGGGATCGGATATAGCGAAGAGGGGCAGGTGCAGATCGCTAGCCAAGCCTACGCCAGAAAAATAGGGGGGGCTACTATTTCCGCGTGTGCTGTCGGTGACGGCACCACTCAAAACCACTAGAAATTCCTTACCTTGGTTGTTGAATCCAAGGGATAGAAAGTCAAGGGGTATCGGGCTAGGCTTAACGTTAACAGAATGAACGCCGTCTTTCAATAAAATGCGGATATCTCGAAGGTCGGTCGCATCGTGATGGAAATGGTGATATTTCCATCGACTGTAGTCGAGATCTGGCGTCACTTGGGTCGCCTCATTATTTTTTTGATTGTCGGGGCTGTCTGAGTTCATGGGTAATACCGGAGGTTTATTTGGTGCGGCGAAGGCGAACTGCGGTACAGCAATTGTGTAAATTGCCGTCAGCGTCATCGCGGTTAACTTCGCCCTGCTCATATACCGATCCTATCGAGTTTCATGTTGAGACGGGCATCGTGCAATGTGACCAAGTATACCGTAGGCTTCGCTGGAGCCTATAACCCCGCCGTAGGTCTTACCCATCCAGTGAGACTTCGCCCTTGGAGCTCAGCCCACTCGGCGTTATGTTCTTCGATCAGCTTAGACTCTAGTGAGTTATTAGGCCAATTTCCTTCGAGATAGTAACGGAAAATCCACATTGCTCAGATGTGCGTGTACTGGCGTTCCTGGACTTTTCCCGGAAGATTTCAGGCCGTTCGTACATTTCTTGAACGCAATCGGCCATTGCTACAAAGTCCTCGGCTGGGACAGCATAGCCGCACGCCTGATCAACGAATTCTGGAATTGCGGCAACGGCGTTCGTTATCGGCACCAAGCCGGACGACATAGCTTCGTCTCGGGAGACTCCTTGTGCGTCCATTCTTGTCGGCGTTAAGAAAATGCCGTGCTCTTTGTGGATGGCAGATATTTCCTTTTGGCTCAAGAATCGTCGGTGACAATTCACGTTTGGAAAACCAACAATTGGAGAAACCGTTTGTTCAAAAAGTTCGCCATCCCCAAATAGATTGAATTCAAGGTCTTTGAAAATTGGCCTCCTCGATAGTTCTAGTATGCACGAAACGGTAAGGTCATTTGCATATTTTCTGCTCGCATATGGCCGGATCGACAACAGCTTCAATCGGTGGTTATTGTTCTTTTCTTCATACTGGAAAATATTCGAATCGATATAGTTATGGACGATGGAATAGGTTCCGGTATGGAGAGTAGCTCCAAGGTCGTGCACCACTTCGTCGGCAAAGTACTTGGAAACAAAAACTAGATGCACATTCGGATGCGGTCTGGGCTGCAACACCTTTTTCCAGAATTTGACTCGCTTGTCGCTCAGCCTCTTTTGACGGACGATCTCCTCCTTCGACATTCTTTCGAATTCGAACTCGCGCCGTTGCCAGACTTGAATCTCTGCTCCGTGAATCCAGATGTCGACTTTCACCTTATCCAGATGCTTCTCGAGCACTGACCACATTTTTTCGTCAAGCAGATGCACCAGTACCTTTTTGTATTGCCCGCTTGCCAGCGTCTGGTCAAGCAGTTGCAAATCCCCGCTTGCTACGTCGATGCCTTCGAATTCACGATAAGGTGTCTCTTGTACGTTGGTTAAGCGGAATACGTCGACGTCAAGGCCGGCATCGCGATACGAGCGAACTCGACTGTGCAGAAAGCCATAGCGATACAAATCGTCATATGCAGGATACTGCTTGGTTAGCACAAGATAGGGTGAGCGGCTTACTAGCGTGGCTGGTGGTTCACCGTGTGAGCCAAACACAATCGCTTCGATAGTGGCACTACCGCTACCTTGGATGCGAAGTCCAAATCTGATCTTGGCGCAATTCGTAGGAATGGCAAGCGTATGGCCACCGCCTATCGGATTCATCTGATGTGCGATTTTCTTGCCAGATTCGTCTTGGAATTCGAATACCGACTTAATCTCCTGGGGATTGGATGCCATTACTTCGAAATGACTGTTTAACACTAGGTTAAGCTCTTCGCGGCTGAAGATCTTCGTCGCATAGATATAAGCGAATTTGTCCGGAGGCATGGTGCTGCGGATGGTCAGCTTGTTGTCCTTTAAGCCTATCTGGATCTGCTTGGACGCTGGAGCCGGAAGGACCGCGTGCAATTCCTTCCCCGAGAGTTTGGGCAAGGTGTCCGCAGTGGGACGGTCGGCGCTAAGCGTCTTCTTGATCTTCTCGGCAATGGGGATTAGATCTGCGTGGAACGACGCACCGCTATCTTGAATGACGGAATCCGAACATTGTTGCTGTGCATCGGCTGGCAGGACGGTATGCAGCTGCATGTCGCAATAATTGAACTCGTCGATAGCCAATGCCTCGACCGGCAAGGGGGGGGAGCCCACGTCGCAAATGCTTGCAAGCTGCGTGGAATCTAGATCTGCCGTCTTGAATAATGACCGACCGATTGCGGCGCCGGTGTTGACTTTATATTGCTTTCCGTCGTCATTCAGAAGCAGCGCGCCTGAAGATTCCAGCGAGTAATACGCCATTTTTGTATAGGCCATTGCATCTGAATACTCGTAGGCGAGTGCGAGGTCGGTCAGGTAGTGCGCGCCATAATAAGCTTGGGACGTCATGCCTCCGATCAGGTCGAAACTCGTTTTGGTCATCTCGACCGCAGCGATCATCTCGTCCATGCTGCGAAATACCCGTACGCCAGTTTGAGCGAGGTCGGCTGCCGTGTTGGAGGGCACGACCAGATATAGAGTCTTGGCGGCATGAGCCTGCCGCAAAAATGATTCAACCGTTCGAGCACGCTGCTGGTCATCTTTGGCATGTGCGACCACGAGCACGGAGCGCAATTGTTCCTGAACCGGTTCATTGGCCAGCTTGGCCCTGATGTACTGTAGCCGCTGGCGATATGTATGTTGGGACATCACCTTGCGCAAACCCTGAAGTCGGAACTTGCGATAGGCCAGCTCGTTGGAGCATATCGGCTCCAGTTTCTTTTTGATTTGGCTGGCATCGTCGGAGCAGACCACCAGATCCCCGAACATAACCCGGACGCCGCGCGAGAAATTGCTAACCACCACCGTGTTGGAAGCCAGCAGCTCGAAAACTCGTCGCGCATACATGGTCTGAGATTGCTTGATGGTATTCATGTTCACGCCATAGCGGTATCCCTTGTAGGCGCGGTCAATTTCGGAAAAGGGCAGGCTCCCGAGAATCATGGACGAGTATTTTTCCGGAAACTCGTAGTGAGGATGGGGTTTTTCGTGGTTCCGGTCGTAGATCTCCACAGGCTTCAATGAAGAAACCGTATCGATCAAAGCTGCAAAATCGCGTTGCCGTTCGGGGTAACGGAGATAGTAGGAACCAGCGAAGTTAAAGGCGTCCTTACGGTCGAACTTCTCGATGGGATTGTGCGTTTTTGGTTGCGCTGCGAACGGCAGTAGCGCGACCCGATCATGGCCGAGAGCAGCTTTGTACTTTGGAAGGCAGTCGACGTCGGTCGTGAATACGTGGTCGACGAGCGCCGCTACAGCGATAAACGTACTGAAGTGAACCGGGTCTTCCTTGTTCCAGAAGATCGACGGAATTCCCTTGGCCCCGCAATGGGCAAGCAGTGCGGTGATCTCGTCCGCGCAGTTACTGATGATTCCCTTCCATTTGTCGTCCACACCTTTCCAGGCGGATTCGACGAATATCAAGTCAGGTTGAAACTCATCGACCTGTGTGCGCCAGTCTTCGGGACGCAATTGCAACATTTCGCATTCCGGGGCATAGGAATGGAAGGTGAATTCGTCCATGATCCCGGCGATCTTCAGCTTCTGCTGCGGGTTCTGGGAATGGATTGCAGAGGTCGAAGGGACAAAGGAGACCCGTGGTGCGACATTCGGTTCCTCGCGTGTTCTGAAGTTGGCTGTAGTCGACGTTCGTGAGGTCGACTGTTGCTTCATGAGCTTACGCTTGCGTCGTTCTTTGCCGTCTCTATGTATACGGATCAATTCACCCGGCAGACCGATGAATGATGACCAGGACTTGAAGGCGTGCAGCAACGCGTAGCCTAGCTGGAAGGACAGGGTCTTGCGCGTTTGCTCCACTTGTAGCAACGCCTGCGTCTTTGCTTGCTCCAGATTCCTGATACGGCGCTCAAGATGTCGGATTTTTTCGATGGCTTCCTTTTCCTGAGCTTGAGAGCCTCTAAATTGAGCCAGGAATTCGCGGCCTTTCATTCGCGCTTCTTTCAGTTCGGCAGTTGTGGAGGCAAGCTCGGTTTCCATTTTGGATAAGCGCGCCTGGCTCTCCCGGGCTTGCATCACCGCGATGCTCTGGGCGCCACTCAATTGCCGAACGCGCGTTTCATGTTGCGCGATCTCGGCACGGAGGGCTTTCAATTGCCCGTCTTGCGCGGAGGCTGCATTGCGCAGTGTTTCCTGGACCGCCAGGTTTTCAGCGATCTGAGCTTGCAACGCAAGGACATGCTCTTCACGCCCGGCAATCAACTGTTCCGTTTGCGCTTCTTGCCTGCGGAGCGATTCCAATTCCTGGGCGGCATCGCGCCGCGCTTGTTCAAGTTGCGCCCTTGTGCTCTCCAGCTCCATGGACGTTTGCTGCTGCGCCTGTTGCAGTTGCTGGATTTTCCCAGCAGCTTCTACCTCGATTTGTTCAAGCTTCTGCTTGGCAGCGATCACCTCTGCTTGCTTTTCGTGCAATGCGGCTTGGGTCTCTTCAAGACGTTGGTCAAGCAGATCACGATGTGCTTGTGCTGCAGCTCCGTCGGCTTGCAGTTGTTGAACGGCGGCGTCTCTCGCTGCCTGCATAGCCTCTAGGCTTTTTTCGATTGCCAGTACATCGGCACGCGCTTGAGCGACTCGAAGTTCGGCGTCCCGTTGGGCGTCAGCAGCACTGCGCTCGAGATCCTGCATAGCGATGTCGCGCTGCAGTTTTTCATGGCGCAGAACTGCGATCTGTTGCGCTTGTTCCAGTTCAAGAATACGCGACTGGGCTTGGACGTGCGCGACGGTTTGCGCTGCGTTTGCTTCGGCCGTCTGGCTCGCCTTGAGCGCTTCGGCAAGGCGGGAAGCCTCACTCTGTGCCGCTGAAATGGCGTCGCGCTCGGCCCCCTGCACGGCTTCCAACTGCGCTTTGAGCGTCGCGGCGTGCGATTCGTGTTCTGCCCGTAATACGCCCAACCCCGCAAGTTGTTCGGACGCGGTGTCGAGTTCCTTTCGTAGCGCTTGCAACTGATTGTGTGCCGCGCGGAGTTCCCCCTTGACCGATCGCTCCATCTGTTTCAGTGCGATTTCGGCTTCTTTGACAAGCGCGTCCGGCCATGGGTTGGCGGCGGGCGGCCGTTCCAGAACTTTGGGACGAGCCTTGCCTACGAGCGCCAGGGTCTCACCGAACAAACGCATCTCTTCTGTTTCGAAATGGCAAGCCTGGATCCTTGCGGGTTCACGCAAGAAATAGCTCGGGTCGGTATTCGTTTGTAGGCCGAACGGCCAGAGGGAAATCAGTCTTCCGCCTGCTTTGAGTTTGCGGTACACCACCTCAATGAAATCTTCCGGCCTTTCCGATAGCGCCACGCTTTGCGGCAGCAGGATGGTGTCGAAGCTACGATCGACCAGAGACGCGATGTCGAGTAGCGTGCCTTCCTTGAGCGTGATGGCGCGTTGGACTTGCGCAGGTTCTTGGGAAATGAAGGATCTGGCCTGGCCGATAGTTACCGAATCCGATGTCAAACCGATGACTGTCTTGCCAGCCCGAGCGAGCAGGATGAGTATCGCGCCCTGACCGCAGTCGACGTCCAGCACCTGCTCGCCTTCGATCTTGCTTGACACCCAGTCCAAGCATTTTTGCGTCTTCTGCATTAAGTCAACGCCCAACTGCCCGGCGTAAGCTTCCCATCCTCGTTGCTGCATCGTAAGCATGGCTGACATAGCTCTTGTCGTCTTCTCTTAAAAAAAAGGACACTTGGTCCGGCCCGAACGCCAGAACAAGCGCCTATATGCTTATTTTTGGGGCAGGCCAGACCGATGTTGGCCGCCCCTTTAAGGCATTGCTATCAGTGTTAACGGGTGCGAGGTAGGCCCACGGCGTCCACGATCAACGCGCCTTGCTTGACGGTCAGAGGCGCTTCCGTGAACTGGCTGTGCTTGACCAGCACCGCAACCACGTCGGCTTCGCGCAGCACTTGATCCAGCGAGGAAAGCGTGCCGCGCTTGAACGATTTGGGCAGCTCCTCGATATACGGCTCTACATAATAGAGTTCGCAATCGATTTTCTCGCTGATTTCCTGGGCGATGTGCAGGGCAGGGCTTTCACGCAGGTCATCGATATTGGGCTTGAATGCCAGGCCCAACAGCGCGACCTTGACCTTGCCCTGCGGCGTACCGTGAGCTTCGACCTTGTGGATGGCCGCTTCAATTTGTCCGAAAACCCAGTGCGGCTTGGAGTCGTTGACTTCGCGGGCAGTACGAGTCAGGCGCGCCTGCTCGGGCGTCTTGTTCACGATGAACCAGGGGTCCACCGCGATGCAGTGGCCGCCTACGCCGGCGCCGGGCTGCAGGATATTGACTCGCGGGTGGTGGTTGGCCAGGCCAATCAGTTCCCACACATTGATCTGGAGCTTGTCGCAGATCAGCGAGAGTTCGTTCGCGAATGCGATATTCACGTCGCGGAACGCGTTTTCCGTAAGCTTGGACATCTCCGCGGTGCGGGCATTGGTTTCAAGCAACTGACCTTCGACGAACAGCTTGTAGACGCTCTTGGCTTTTTCCGCGGAGATTGGGTTGATACCGCCGACGATTCGATCGTTTTCCACGAGCTCTCGCACGACCTGGCCGGGCAGCACGCGCTCTGGGCAGTAGGCCACGTAGATGTCGCTGTCGACGCTGCCCTGCAAGGGCAGCTTCAGGTCATGACGCAGTTCGGACAGCCATTGCACCATTTGCTCGGTGGTGCCCACCGGCGAGGTGGATTCCAGGATGACCACGTTGCCCGGACGCAGCACTGGTGCGATCGCTTCGACGGCGGCCTGGATGTAGGACAGATCGGGTTCGTAGTCGCCTTTGAACGGGGTGGGCACGGCGATCAGGAACGCATCAGCGGGTTCCGGCTTGGTGGTCGCGCGCAGCCAACCTTCCTTGACCACCGATTGCACGATGTTCTCGAGGCCGGGTTCGACAATGTGGATGGCGCCGCGGTTGATCGTGTCGACCGCGTGCTGGTTGATGTCGACACCGACGACCTTGACCTGGCGGGAGGCGAGCATTGCCGCGGTGGGCAATCCGATGTAGCCGAGGCCGATGACCGAAACGGTTGAGGTAGTGGTGTTCTGCGTCATTTCGAGGTTTGCTGGGTTTGAAAGTGGTTCAGGAGCGCCTGGACGATCCGAGGCGAGGCTTGCCCGTCCCCATAGGGGTTATGGGCGTAGGCCATCTTTTGGTATTCCGCATCGTTGTCGGCGAGTTCACTCACGGCCTGGACGATGCGTGCCGGATCCGTGCCCACCATCCGGACGGTGCCGGCGGCTACGGCTTCCGGCCGTTCCGTGTTGTCGCGCATGACCAGCACGGGTTTGCCCAAGGAGGGCGCTTCTTCCTGGATGCCGCCGGAATCGGTCAGGATGATGAAGCTCTTTCCCATGAAGTAGACGAAGGGCTCGTACTCCAGGGGTTCGATCAAGTGCACATTGTCCAAGTCGCGCAGCAGGCGGTTGACCGGTTCGCGGACATTAGGATTCAGGTGCACCGGATAGACGAACTGCATTGCCGGGTAGCGCAGCGACAACTGCTGGATGGCTTGGCAGATTGCTTCGAAGCCGCCGCCGAAGTTCTCGCGGCGATGGCCGGTAATCAGCACCATACGCTTGTCGCCAATAAGGAACGGGTATTGCTCGTGCAACGCGTTGCGTAGCTGTTCGTTCTCTTTGACTTTGGACTGCACGGTGAGGAGCGCATCGATGACGGTATTGCCCGTCACCAGGATGGCGTCCTCGGGCTTGCTTTCGTCCAGCAGATTTTGGCGGGACTGCTCGGTGGGGGCGAAGTGCAGCGATGCGAGCACGCCGGTGATCTGGCGATTGGCCTCTTCGGGCCAGGGGGAATAGATATTGTGCGTACGAAGCCCCGCCTCGACGTGGCCGACCGGGATGCGGGCGTAGAACGCCGCCATCGAAGCCGACAGGGTGGTGGTGGTGTCGCCATGTACCAGCACGTAATCGGGACGGAAATCCTGGAGTACGTCGCGCATACCCTCGAGGACTCGGGCAGTGATCGAATACAGATCCTGGCCAGGACGCATGATGTCGAGGTCGTAGTCGGGCTTGATGCTGAACAGCTGCAGCACCTGATCAAGCATGTGCCGGTGCTGGCCCGTTACGCATACGCGCGAATCGATAGTGGCATGGGCGTTAAGCGCTGCGACGACGGGGGCCATCTTGATGGCTTCCGGCCGCGTCCCGAATACCGTTAGAACTTTCATGAACGACGGAGGCTCCGAAAAAATAGAAGACGCTTCTTTTAAGCGTCTTGAAGACTGGACAGCTGGCGTGCGGGTATATATTTCGATCCTGATACGGCGAAGCTATTCAGTCCCTAGAAAGCTCTGCAGTATGAATCAATTGCCGGGGCTGCTGCACGGCAACATATTTCAAATCGCTACATTTATTTCTTAATGCGTAAAGTTCCGAATAAAACTAACGTCTGAATACATCGACCTTTCAGAATTCCGGCCAGTCTATCTAGACAATTGCGCAGTTGATATGACGACGGAGCGCCATTCGGTGGAAAATGAAAGTATATGTGTTCCATGTTAATTTTTAAGGCTCTCCTATTAGCCGCCAGAGGCGTTGAATCACATTTCGGCGCGCAAGATTGTTGCCGTATGCCGAAGCTGCTCCTCGGTATGCTCACAGGAAATAAAGAAGCGCAAGCGCGCCGACTTCTCGGGGACGGCCGGATACAGAATGGGCTGGACGCTGATGCCGAGCTCGAACAGCCGGGCCGAAAGGCGCGTGGCCTTCAGGGAGCTGCCGACGATGGCGGGCACCACGGCCAAGCCCGCGCTCATCCCGGTATCGATACCGGCCATCTTTGCCTGTTCCAGAAAATACCGCCCTCGCGCTTGCAGCGCGGCAACGCGTTCCGGCAATTCCTTCATGCGCTGCAACGCCGCCAACGAGGCCGCGGCAACGCCTGGTGGCATGCCGACGCTGTAGAGAAAGCCTGGCGCCAGGAATTTGAGGTGTTCGATCAGGGCGGTTTCACCTGCGATGTATCCGCCGCAGCCCGCCAGGGTCTTGCTCAAGGTTCCCATCCAGATGTCGACGTCGCTGCCCGCCACCCCGAAATGCTCGCGGATGCCAAACCCGCGCGCGCCCATGACGCCCAGGGAATGGGCTTCGTCGACCATCAGGAAAGCGCGATGGCGTTGCTTGATCTCGATGAACCGGGGCAGGTCCGGATAGTCGCCGTCCATGCTGTAGATGCCTTCCAGCACGATCAGCACGCGCTCGAACTGGTGGCGTTGCTCGTTCAGGATGGTATCCAGCGCTTCCCAGTCGTTGTGAGGAAAGGGCAAGCGGCGGGCGCCTGACAGTTGGATGCCTTGCAGGACGCTGTTGTGGATCAGTTCGTCGTGCAGGACCAGGTCGCGGGGGCCGAACAGATAGCCGATGGTCGAGACGTTCGTCGCGTGACCGCTGACGAAGGTGACCGCGTCGTCCACGCCGTACAGCGCCGCGATTTCCTGTTCTAGCTGGCGATGCACCGGGCGTTCGCCCGAAACCACTCGGCTGGCCGACACCGAGGTCCCGTATCGGTCGATCGCGGCTTTTGCCGCCGCGATCACCACGGGATCGCCCGACATGCTCAGGTAGTTGTAGCTGGCGTAGTTGATGAACTCGCGCCCGCCGATCCGCGTGTCGGCGCCGGCGGTGCTTTCGTGCAGCTTGAAGAAGGGGTTCTTCACGCCCAGACGCTTTGCGCCATCGTTGATGATGCGCAATTGCTGATAGCCGGGATGCAGGTGGAACCGGTAGTGTTCCTCGGGGATTTCGGCCTTCTTCTCGGCCGGGCGCGCGGGTGCCTGGCCGCCTGGTGCGGCGGCTTGGCGCAGCTTGCGCTCCAGGGCCTGCTGGATCAACTTGTCTTTAATGCCTGCAGTAAGGCCAGGCAGTTTCTTCATGGTGCTCAATTAATTCCGACCTACTGGATCATGCGTTGCATGGGGAGGCTGCCGTTCATCTTGATCTCGTCGACGAAATCCGAGACGGAGCTGGAACCGACCTCGGCGGCGTGGCTTGCGACAACGTGCTGGACGCTGGCGGTCACTGCGTCGCCTTGATCGTCGTGTTCGTCGCGCAATAGCAGCACCAGTCTTTCGGCAAGCTTGGCAGGGGTGGGGCTTTCATTCAGCGCCATCACCGGCAAGCGGATGCCGAAACGGTTTTCCAGCGCCACCACCAGTTCCACGCCCATCAGCGAGTCCAGGCCCATGTCGTAGACCGAACGCGTGGCTTCGATCTTGTCGGGAGAGACGCGCAGGATTTCGCCGATCTCGGCTTTGAGCATGTCGGTGAAGCGCTCGTGCAGCGCGGCATCGTCCAGCGTGGCGATCAGGTGGGCGATGTCGTCCGCACCGCTGTCGTCATCGCCGTTGTCACCGGCCTGGCGGGCGATTTCCGAGAACTTCGGCAGGTTGGCGGTGGGCAGGAAGCGGCTTAACGCGCGCCAATCCAGTTCCAGCACGCCCAGGCCCGACACACCGGCCACCAGCATGTCTTCCAGAGCATCCAGGGCAACTTGCGAAGCCAGGGCACCTCCGCCCATGCGGCCTTGCAGCGCGTCCTTGATCTTCTGGTTGCGTGCCAGGAAACCGACGTCGTCGATGGCGCCCCAGCGTACGCAGGTGGCCGGCAGGCCTTCCGCGCGGCGTTGCGCGGCCAGGCGTTCCAGCCAGCCGTTGGCGGCGACGTAATTGCTCTGTCCGGGGTTGCCGAACAGGGTCGTGGCCGACGAATAGAAGATGAACAGGTCCAGGGGCAGGGCGCGGGTCAGCTCATGCAGGTGCTGGGCGCCCAGTACCTTGGCAGCGAGCGTGCGCTCGATCTGCGCGGGTGTTGCGCTGCGCGCCAAGCCGTCGTCGATGACGACCGCCGCGTGGACGATGCCTCGGAGGGCAGGCATGGTGCCGGCCGTCTCGTCGAGCAGGCGAGCCAGCGCGTCGCGGTCCGTCACGTCGCAGGCGGCTGCGTGGACGCGCACGCCTTGCGCTTCGAACGCCGCCAGGGCGGTTTTTGCGGCTTCGCTGACGGGGCCGCTGCGGCTGATCAAAATCAGATTGCGGGCGCCCTTGTCGGCCAGCCATTGCGCGGTGCGCAGGCCGAATCCGCCCAGCCCGCCGGTGACCAGATAGGTGGCGTCGGCCGGCAGCGTCAGGCCGGCTGTGGCGTGCCGCGTAGCGGTATGGATGCCGCTGATGCCATTGCGGTACGTGACCACGATTTTGCCGATCTGGCGCGCCTGCTGCATATAACGGAAGGCGTCGACGATATCGTTCGCGTCAAAGACGGAATACGGCAAGGGGTGCAGCGCGCCTTCGCGGAACAGCGCCATCATCTGACCGAACAGACGTTGGGTAAGGTCCGGGCGCTCGTTCATCAGCTGATCGGCGTCGATGCCGAAGTAGCTGATGTTGTTGCGGAACGGGCGCAGGCCGATGCGGGTGTTCTCGTAGAAGTCGCGCTTGCCCAGTTCCAGGAACCGGCCAAACGGCTTCAGCACTCGCAGGTTGCGGTTGATGGCTTCGCCAGCCAGCGAGTTCAGCACAACGTCCACGCCGCGCCCGCCGGTGTCGGCCAGGATTTCGTCGGCGTACGACAGCGAGCGCGAATCATAGATATGGCGCACGCCCAGCAGGCGCAGCAGATCGCGTTTTTCGTCGGAACCCGCAGTCGCGTAGATGTCTGCGCCAAGCCATTGGGCGAACTGGATGGCGGCGATGCCGACGCCGCCGGCTGCGCCGTGGATCAGGATCTTCTCGCCTTCTTCCAGGCGCGCCAGGTGATGCAGGGCGTAGTAGACCGTGAAGAACGTGCTGGGGATGGTTGCCGCGGCTTCGAACGAGAAGCCTTCGGGAATGTGAGAGATGGCGCTGGGCTTGGTCAACACGCGGT
>Ga0308165_1004349_pt1 | contig 14089 bp, 11 predicted proteins | sample PhyWR2_FD_201032 | JGI IMG/M metagenome (GOLD analysis project Ga0308165, IMG submission 201032) | Phyllosphere microbial communities from UC Gill Tract Community Farm, Albany, California, United States - DLSLW.R2 | ecosystem: Host-associated > Plants > Phyllosphere > Unclassified | place: USA...
GGGCCAAGCTCAAGATCGAGGCCGCCGCCGCCGAAAAGCAGGCACGCATCGACAGCGGCAAGGACGTGATCGTTGGCGTGAACAAATACAAGCTCAAGACCGAAGACGCCATCGACAGCCTGTCGATTGACAACGTGAAGGTGCGCGATGGCCAGATTGAGCGCTTGAAAGCCATCCGCGCCAGCCGCGACACCGCCGCTGTGCAGGCCGCGCTCGACGCGCTGACGGCAGCGGCTGAAAGCAACAGCGGCAACCTGCTGGACTTGAGCATTCAGGCCGTGCGTCTGCGCGCCACCGTGGGCGAAATCAGCGACGCGCTGGAAAAAGTGTTCGGCCGCCACCGCGCCGACACGCAAAAGGTCTCCGGCGTGTATGCCGCTGCCTACGACTCAGCCGAAGGCTGGGAAACGCTCAAGAGCGAGATCAACGCCTTTGCCGAAACCGAAGGCCGCCGCCCGCGCGTGATGATTTCCAAGCTGGGCCAGGACGGCCACGACCGGGGCGCCAAGGTCGTGGCTACCGCGTTTGCCGATCTGGGCTTTGACGTGGACATGGGCCCGTTGTTCCAGACGCCCGAGGAATGCGCCCGCCAGGCGATTGAAAACGACGTGCATGCCGTGGGCGTCTCGACGCTGGCCGCCGGTCACAAGACGCTGGTGCCCGCCATCATTGAAGAGCTCAAGAAGCAGGGCGCCGACGACATCATCGTCTTCGTCGGTGGCGTGATTCCCCGGCAGGACTACGACATGCTGTACGAAGCCGGCGTCAAGGGGATCTACGGCCCCGGTACGCCGATTCCGGCCAGCGCCAAGGATGTGCTGGAGCAGATCAAGAAAGCCGTGGCCTGAGCGCGGCCGGATTTTTCGAGCTGAATTCGTTCTGTGCCGCAAGACCCGACCGCCATGAGTTTCACCGTAAGCGCAGGAAAAACTGCAGGGCTGCTGACGGGCATCCGTGGCGCTGACCTGCAAGTGCAGCGCCGCGCCATCGCCAAAACCATCACCTTGCTCGAATCGACCCGCACCGACCACCGCGCGCAGGCCGACGAGCTGCTGACCGCGCTGCTGCCGCACACCGGCAACTCCTTTCGCCTGGGCATCAGCGGCGTGCCGGGCGTGGGCAAATCGACCTTCATCGAAGTGCTCGGCCTGTACCTGATCGGCCAGGGCCACCGCGTGGCGGTGCTGACCATCGACCCGTCCTCGACCGTCTCGGGCGGCTCCATCCTGGGCGACAAGACCCGCATGGAGCGGCTTTCGGTCGAGGAACGCGCCTACATCCGCCCCAGCCCGTCCAGCGGCACGCTGGGCGGCGTGGCTGAAAAAACCCGCGAGGCGATGCTGGTCTGCGAAGCCGCTGGCTACGACGTGGTGATCGTCGAGACCGTCGGCGTCGGCCAGAGCGAGACCGCCGTGGCGGGCATGACCGACATGTTCGTCGTCATGCAGCTGCCCAACGCCGGCGACGACTTGCAGGCGATCAAGAAGGGTGTGATGGAACTGGCCGACCTGGTGGTCATCAACAAGGCCGACATCGACGCCAACGCCGCCATGCGCGCCGAAGCGCAGATCAAATCGGCCATGCGCCTGTTCGGCCTGGTCAACAACGCCATGGGCGCAGCGCAGGCGGCTGATTTTGACAAGCAGTGGCATCCCCAAGTGCTGCAGCTCAGCGCGCTGCGCAACAAGGGCGTCGATGCGTTCTGGAATGCCGTGATGCAGTTCAGGCATTTGCAGACCGCCAACGGCAAGCTGGCCAGCCGGCGCCAGTCCCAGGCGCTGGCCTGGATGTGGGAGCGCATCGATGCCGGGCTGAAGCAGGCATTTCGCCAGGATCCGGCCGTCGGCGACTTGCTGCCGACCCTGGCCAGCCAGGTCGGGCGAGGCCTCCTTCCTGCCTCGACAGCAGCACGAAATCTGCTTGCAGCGCATATGCAGCATGCGCAGGCAGCTATCAAATAAATAGCATCAACAAAGTACGTAAGAAAGCGAACCATGCAGGAAATTCTGGAACAACTTGAAAAAAAGCGTGCTGCGGCCCGCCTGGGCGGTGGCCAAAAGCGCATTGATGCGCAGCATGCCAAAGGCAAGCTGACAGCGCGCGAACGGCTCGACGTGCTGCTGGACGAAGGCACGTTCGAGGAATGGGACATGTTCGTCGAGCACCGCTGCAGCGACTTCGGCATGCAGGACAACAAGATTCCGGGCGATGGCGTGGTCACCGGCTACGGCATGATCAACGGCCGCCTGGTGTTCGTGTTCAGCCAGGATTTCACCGTGTTTGGCGGCGCCCTGAGCGAAGCCCATGCCGAGAAGATCTGCAAGGTGATGGACCAGGCGATGAAGGTCGGCGCCCCGGTGATCGGCCTGAACGACTCGGGCGGCGCCCGCATCCAGGAAGGCGTCGCGTCCCTCGGCGGCTACGCCGACGTGTTCCAGCGCAACGTGATGGCCAGCGGCGTGATCCCGCAGATCAGCATGATCATGGGCCCCTCGGCCGGCGGCGCGGTGTATTCGCCGGCTATGACCGACTTCATCTTCATGGTCAAAGACAGCAGCTACATGTTCGTCACCGGACCCGAGGTCGTCAAGACCGTGACGCACGAGGAAGTGACGGCCGAGGAACTCGGCGGCGCCGTCAGCCACACCACCAAGAGCGGCGTGGCCGACCTGGCGTTCGAGAACGATGTCGAGGCGCTCATCATGCTGCGCCGGCTCTACAACTACCTGCCGCTGAACAACCGCGAAAAAGCCCCGCTGCGCCCCAGCGCCGACCCGGCCCACCGCATGGACCTGAGCCTGGACACCCTGGTGCCCGAAAGCCCGAACAAGGCCTACGACATGAAGGAACTCATCACCAAGACGGTCGATGACGGCGACTTCTTCGAAATCCAGCCCGAGTACGCCAAGAACATCATCGTCGGCTTTGCCCGCATGGAAGGCCAGTCGGTCGGCATCGTCGCCAACCAGCCGCTGGTGCTGGCCGGCTGCCTGGACATCAAGAGCTCGATCAAGGCCGCGCGCTTTGTGCGCTTTTGCGATGCGTTCAACATCCCGGTCATCACCTTCGTCGATGTGCCCGGCTTCATGCCCGGCACGGCGCAGGAGTACGGCGGCATCATCAAGCACGGCGCCAAGCTCCTCTACGCCTATGCCGAATGCACGGTGCCGAAAATCACCGTGATCACCCGCAAGGCCTACGGCGGCGCCTACGACGTGATGGCCTCCAAGCACCTGCGCGGCGACGTGAACTTTGCCTGGCCGAACGCCGAGATTGCCGTCATGGGCGCCAAGGGCGCGGTCGAGATCATTTTCCGCGAGGACAAGGGCGACCCGGCCAAGCTCGCGGCCAAGGAAGCCGAGTACAAGGCGCGCTTTGCCAACCCGTTCGTCGCTGGCGCGCGCGGCTTCATCGACGACGTGATCCTGCCGCACGAAACCCGCAAGCGCATCTGCCGCTCGCTGGTGATGCTCAAGGACAAGAAACTTGAAAACCCGTGGCGCAAGCACGGCAACATTCCGCTGTAAGCGCGGAGGAGAAAAAGAACCATGTTTACCAAAATCCTGATCGCCAACCGGGGCGAAATCGCCTGCCGCGTCATCCTCACCGCCCGCAAGATGGGCATCAAGACGGTGGCGGTGTATTCCGACGCCGACAAGGACGCGCGCCATGTCGAGCTGGCCGACGAGGCCGTGCACATCGGCCCTGCGCCCAGCCGCGACAGCTACCTGCAGGCCGAAAAAATCATTGCCGCCTGCAAGCAGACCGGCGCGCAGGCGGTGCATCCCGGCTACGGCTTTCTGAGCGAGAACGCCGGCTTTGCCAAGCGCGTGGAAGAAGAGGGGATCGTCTTCATCGGCCCCAAGCACTATTCGATTGCCGCCATGGGCGACAAGATCGAGTCGAAGAAGCTCGCCGGCGCGGCGGGCGTGAACTGCATTCCGGGCGTGAACGACGCGATTGAAAGCGCCGAAAAAGCCGTGGAGATCGCCAAGGACATCGGCTACCCGGTGATGATCAAGGCCAGCGCCGGCGGCGGCGGCAAGGGGCTGCGCGTGGCCTTCAACGACAAGGAAGCGTTCGAGGGCTTCACCAGCTGCCGCAACGAGGCGCGCAACAGCTTTGGCGACGACCGCGTGTTCATCGAGAAGTTCGTCGAGGAGCCGCGTCACATCGAAATCCAGCTGATCGGCGACAGTCATGGCAATGTAATTTACTTGAATGAACGCGAATGCTCCATCCAGCGCCGGCACCAGAAGGTGATCGAGGAGGCGCCGTCGCCATTCATCAGCGATGAGACGCGCAAGGCCATGGGCGAGCAGGCCGTGCAACTGGCCAAGGCCGTGAAATACCAAAGCGCCGGCACGGTCGAATTCGTCGTCGGCAAGGACCAGAGCTTTTATTTCCTGGAAATGAACACGCGTCTGCAGGTCGAGCATCCGGTCACCGAATGCATCACCGGGCTGGACCTGGTCGAGCTGATGATCCGCGTGGCCGCCGGCGAAACGCTGCCACTCGCGCAGGAACAGGTCAAGCGCGATGGCTGGGCGATCGAGTGCCGCATCAACGCCGAAGACCCGTTCCGGGGCTTTTTGCCCTCGACCGGCCGGCTGGTGCGCTTTCAGCCGCCCAAGGAAACCATGTTCGCCTCGGACACGTCGAAATGGTTCGGCGTGCGCGTCGATACCGGTGTGCAGGACGGCGGCGAGATCCCGATGTACTACGACTCGATGATCGCCAAGCTCATCGTTCACGGCACTGACCGCAATGACGCGATTGCCAAGATGCGCGAGGCGCTCAACAGCTTCGTGATTCGCGGCGTGAGCAGCAATATTCCGTTCCAGGCGGCCTTGCTGGCGCATCCGAAGTTTGTCTCCGGCGACTTCAACACCGGCTTCATCGCCGAGAACTATGCCCAGGGTTTCCGCGCCGAGGACGTGCCGCATGACGAGCCGGATTTTCTGGTGGCGCTGGCCGCCTATGTCAACCGCCGCATCCGCGCGCGCGCCGCCGGCATCAGCGGCCAGTTGCCCGGACACGGCGTGACCGTGGGCGAGGAGTATGTGGTGATCGGCCTGGGCGACACCGGCTTGAACAAGCCGCAGGCCGCAGTGGTTCGCGATTACCAAGCCATTTCAGGCTCCAGCGCAGTCGAGACGGGCGCCAATCGCTATGAAATTTGTAGCGGCTGGCACCTGGGCGGGGCGCGGATTCGCGGCACCGTCAACGGCCAGCCGTTCGCCGCGCAGGTCGAGCGCGGCGTCGGCAAGAATCCGCTGGCCATCCGCATCATCCACAACGGCACGCGGCTCGATGCCATGGTGCTGTCGCCGCGCGCGGCCGCGCTGCATGCGCTGATGCCTTTCAAGGCGCCGCCGGACATGAGCCGCTATGTGCTCTCGCCCATGCCTGGCCTGCTGGTCGAGGTGGCAGTGCAGGTCGGCCAGAAGGTCCAGGCCGGCGAGCGCGTGGCGGTGATCGAGGCGATGAAGATGGAAAATGTGCTGTTTGCCGCAGCAGACGGCGTGGTCGGCAAGGTGCTGGCAGCCAAGGGCGAGTCGCTCAGCGTCGATCAGCCGATCGTGGAGTTCGCATGATGGCGGCCGAGCGTCCTTTCAAGGTGCTGGGCATCCAGCAGATCGCCATCGGCGGCGCGTCCAAGGAGCGGCTGCGCACGCTGTGGGTTGACATGCTGGGGCTACAGGTCACGGGCAACTTCGTCAGCGAGCGCGAGAATGTCGATGAGGACATCTGCGCCATGGGCAGCGGCCCGTTCAAGGTCGAGGTCGATCTGATGCAGCCGCTGGACATTGACAAGAAGCCGGCGGTGCACGCCACGCCGCTCAACCATGTGGGGCTGTGGATTGACGACCTGCCCACGGCCGTCGAATGGCTGGGCGCGCAGGGCGTGCGCTTTGCGCCCGGCGGCATCCGCAAGGGCGCGGCCGGCTTTGACATCTGCTTTCTGCATCCCAAGTCGAATGCCGAGTTTCCGATTGCGGGCGAGGGCGTGCTGATCGAACTGGTGCAGGCTCCGGCCGAAGTGATCAAGGCATTGCGCGCGCAAACTGACTGACAAAGAGGCGCTTGTTTGCGGAATTGACCCGGGGATTTTCAGCCAAACTGGCAATTTTCAGCCTGTGAGGCTGGCGGGGTGTGAAATGGCCAAGCGCCATGGTGACGCCCCATCCCCGCGTCCACAATTCCGTAAAAAGCCAGAATGATATTAAACAAGCTCTTGGGTCCCGGTATGTGGGTGATGCGCCGCATGCGTTTTTCAGGCAAGCTGATGCTGCTTGCATTGATCTGTATCTTGCCGCTGGCGGCGCAGACTGCGTTGGCGATGCTGGGCAAAGGCTTGAACGCCGCACTGGGCGGCATGGTGCTGGCCGATGGCCTTGCCCTGGCGCTGCTGGTGTATTTTCTGCTGGCTTTTCAACGCAGCGTCGCGCAAGACCTGGGCGAAGTCATCGATTCCATCGGCAAGCTGCTGGCCGGCGACCTGAGCGCCAATCCGCTCAGCCGTGGCCCGGACGAGCTGGGCAGCCTGAGCCTGTCCATGGCCAGGCTCAGCCACACCCTGTCGGGCATGGTGGCCAATGTGCGCAGCAATGCGGCGCTGGTGGCGCATTCGGGAAAAAGCCTGGCCAGCGGCAACCGCGAACTCTCCAGCCGCACCGACCTGCAGGCCGCCAGCCTGGCGCAGACCGCCGCCAATGTGGGCCAGTTGTCCAGCACGGTGCAGGAAAACGCAGCGACCGCCAGCCAGGCCAACACGCAGGCCGGCCAGGTGCGCAACGTGGCCAATGGCGGCGCCTCCATCATGGCCGGCGCGATTGAGGCGGTCGAGGCGGTGCAAAGCAGCGCCAAGCGCATCAACGAGATCGTCAGCGTCATTGACGGCCTGGCATTCCAGACCAACATTTTGGCGCTCAATGCCGCCGTTGAGGCCGCCCGCGCCGGGGAATCAGGCCGGGGCTTTGCCGTGGTGGCCAGCGAGGTGCGGACGCTGGCGATGCGCTCGGCCGAATCGGCCAAGGAAATCCGGCTGCTGATCAGCGTGTCCTCCAACCACGTCACCCACAGCGTGGAGAAGATCCGCGAGGCCGGCACCAACATCGAGAAGATCGTGGCCGGCATCCGGGACGTGGCCACGGCCATGTCGCAGATCGCCACCTCCAGCGTCGAGCAGAGCACGGGCCTGAACGAGATCACGGCGGTCGTTCGCCAGCTCGATGAGATCACGCAGCACAATGCGCGCATGGTGGCCTCCACGCTGACGCAGGCGGTCAACCTGGAAGGGCGCGCCAGCACGCTGGTGGAGTCGGTGGCCGTGTTCAAGCTGCAGCAAGGCTCGGCCGAAGAGGCGGTCGAGATCGTGCGGCGCGCCAAGCTGCACCGGCACCAGACCTCAAGGGATGTTTTCCTGAAGGATCTGACGAATCCAGCCAAGGGCTTTCATGACCGCGACATGTACATTTTTGCCCTGAATGACAGCGGCAGCTACCTGGCCTTTGGCGGCAACCAGGCCAAGGTGGGAACACGGGTGCAGGACATTCCCGGCATCGATGGCCAGCAGCTGCTGGAGGCCATCATCGAGCAGGCCAGCCATGAGCCGGGCTGGGTAGAGTACGACATCACCAACCCGACCACCGGCAAGGTGCAAACCAAGATGTCGTTCGTGGACAAGGTGGATGAGCTGTTCATCGGCTGCGGCGTGTACAAGAACCTGGTCGCTGCCTGAGCGGCTGCTTGCAGGGACACTCAGGGACGGGCCGCGCGTTGGGCGCGTGACCTGGCCAATGCGGCTTCAATGATGGCGCGCTTGCGCTGCGCGGCATCGGCGGGTGTTTCGGATTGCCCGGCAGTCTGCCCTGGCGCGGCCTGTACGGTTTGCGCAGGCTGTGCGGCTTGCGTGGCAACTGCGGGCTGTTCGGAAATTTCAGGCGTTTCAGTGCGCTTGCGCACGTCCTGCTTGCGCCTGTAGCTATGCAATTGATAGCGTGAAAGCGCCTTGTCAGCGTCGGGCTGGCTCCAGGCGCTCCAGCCGGTGCGTGCATCCGTCACGTTTTCCAGGCTGATGCAGTCCACCGGGCAAACCGGCACGCACAGCGCGCATCCGGTGCAGTGCGGCTCGATCACGGTGTGCATCCGCTTGTTGCTGCCCAGGATGGCATCGGTCGGGCATACCTTGAGGCACAGCGTGCAGCCTATGCACCAGTCTTCGTCGATGAGGGCGACCGGGCGCGGGCCTTCGGCGCCATGGACCGGGTTCAATGGCTGGACTGGCAACCCGGTGATCCGGGAAAGGCGCCGGATGCCTTCGGCTCCGCCCGGCGGGCACTGGTTGATGGCTGCCTGGCCTTGTGCAATGGCCAGCGCGTAGGCGGCGCAATCGGCATAGCCGCAGCGCGTGCATTGGGTTTGCGGCAGGGCCGCATGAAGGCGCTCGAAAAGCGGGTGCAGGGTCGATGGGTTCACGCCGGCATTTTCCCATTTTCCTGCGCGCTGGCGCCCCGAGAAGCGGCCAGGGCAGGAACGCCGGCCCCTGGCGCTGAAAAAGCGGCTGGCGCGGCCTTCAACGCCGCGCCAGGGGTTGCTTTCAGGCGGCCGACTTCTCGGGCGGCAGTGCCTCCGAGGCGCTGGGCTGCTCATCGGCCGCTGAAGCCATTGGTTCCTGCAACGCCGCTGGCGCCTGCACGGCGGTCTCGCTTGGCGCTGGGGCCTGTGCCTGGACAGGCGCATTCTTGATTGCCACAAGCACCGGCTTGGCGGCCGGACGGGCTTGTGGCGCAGGCGCGGGCTTGGCCATGGCCATGGCCTGGGTTTCATCCATCACTGGCGCCACTGCGGCGACCGCATCGGCTGGCTGGGATGCAACAGGCGCCATCTCCACCGGCTTGTCTTGCGCCACGGGATTCACGGCGGCTTGCGCCAGCGCTTGCAAAGCCCGTTTTGCGCCAGCGCGCGGCGCGGCAACCCGCTTGGCGGTTTTCGGCTGCATCGGTTCGGCGGCCTGGGCAGCCTGATCGGCGTTTTCCGGTGCCGGCACTTTGGCCGCGCGGGGCGTTTTTGCTACTTTTTTAGTAGCAGCAGGCGCAAGCTGCTTTTGCGCTGGAAGGTTGTTGTGTTCATAAATGAACGCTTTGACCGCTGGATAGACGATATCGCGCCAGCGCCGGCCGCTGAAAATGCCGTAGTGGCCCGCGCCCTTGGCTTCGAGGTGGGTTTTTTGTTCTGGCGCCACGCCGCTGCACATGTCGAGCGCTGCGCGCGTCTGTCCGGCGCCGGAAATGTCGTCCAGCTCGCCCTCGACGGTCATTACGGCGGTGGTCCTGATGTCGCCGGGCTTGACCCGCTCCAGCTGGCCTTCGATGGAGCGCACATCCCACGTGCCATTGACCAGCTTGAAATCCTGGAACACGGTCTTGATGGTTTCCAGGTAGTAGTCGGCATCCATGTCCAGGACGGCGTTGTATTCGTCATAGAACTTGCGGTGGGCCTCGGCGCTGGCGCCGTCGCCCTTGATCAGGTTCTTGAAATAGTCGTAGTGGCTGCTGGCATGGCGGTCTGGGTTCATGGCCACAAAGCCGGTGTGCTGCAAAAAGCCCGGGTAAACGCGCCGGCCCTTGCCCGGAAAACCCGATGGGACCGGGTAGATCACGTTTTTCTCAAACCATTCGTAGGGCTTGTTGATGGCCAGGTTGTTCACTGCCGTGGGCGAGCGGCGCGCATCGATCGGCCCGCCCATCATCACCATCGACAGCGGCGTGGTTTCCCCGCGCGAAGCCATCAGGGAAATGGCGCCGAACACCGGCACGGTCGGTTGGCACACGCTGATGACGTGGCAGTTGCCATATTTGCCCTGGAGGTGGCGGATGAATTCCTGGACGTAGTTGACGTAGTCGTCAAGGTGGAAGGCGCCATCGGACAAGGGCACGTTGCGGGCGTTTTTCCAGTCGGTGATATAGACCTTGTGGTCTTTGAGCATGGTCTTGACGGTATCGCGCAGCAGCGTGGCGTAGTGGCCCGAGAGCGGCGCCACGATCAGCACCGCAGGCTGTCCCTTGAGCTGCGTCAGCGTGTCCGGGTCATCGGTGAAGCGCTTGAAGCGCCGCAGTTCGCAAAAAGGCTTGTCCAGCTCGATGCGCTCGTGGATCGCCAGGCTGACGCCTTCCTTGTCGGTCTCGATCTGATGAATGTCGAAGGCCGGCTTTTCATAGTCCTTGCCCAGGCGGTACATCAGGCTGTAGCCGGCCGAAACACGCTGGGCCAGGGGCGTTTTGCCGATGGGCGAGAGCGAGCCACTGTAGAGCTTTGCCGCCGCCTGCGCAAAATCAACAAACGGCTCCATCAGCGTACGCTGGGATTCATAGAGTTGGTACAGCATGAGAATGAACCTTTTTTGATGGAATCTGTTAAAAAATAAATTATGTTGCAGTGCAATATAACAGGCGGTAAGTCTTGTCAACTAGTGATAATTACTAGTTTTAAACTATTTTTTACAAGTTCTTAAGCCATCTCATCCCTTTTTGAAGGGAGTAAAAATCTTTGCCCTGGTTTTTATATGTTAAATAAAAGCCGTGATTTTTGCTGGCCCCACCGGCAGGGATGTATCGGAAAATGGCGATGTCCAGCGCAGGACACAAGCCTCAATCGCGCCTTTTGCCGCGTAGGACGACAGCCCAGGTCCAGCTTTTTATTTCTCCTCATCAACCGGACAGAGCATGCACACCACACCCGACGCGGCCACGCTTGACGCGCTGCCTTCCCTGAAAAAATCCGACCGCATGCCGGTGCTGTTCCTGGGCCATGGTAGCCCCATGAACGCCATCGGCGACAACGAGTACCGGCGCAGCTGGCAGGCGCTGGGCGCCCAATTCGGCAGCCAGTGGCCCCGGCCGCAGTTGATCCTGTGCATTTCGGCGCACTGGCTGACCGAAGGCTGGTGGCTGACCGCCATGCGGCAGCCCAAGACCATCCATGACTTTGGCGGCTTTCCGCAGGAGCTGTTTGACCAGCAATACCCCGCGCCCGGCGAGCCGCAGGCCGCGCGCGCCATCAGCCTGCTGGTGCGCCAGCGCGCCTCCATGCCGCTGGGGCTGGACGAGAGCCAGTGGGGTCTGGACCACGGCGCCTGGTCGGTGCTCAAGCCGATGTTCCCCGAGGCCGACATTGCGGTGCTCCAGCTCAGCATGGACTACGCGCGCGCGCCAGAGGAGCATTACGCGCTGGCCCGCCAGCTCAAGGCGCTGCGCGATCGCGGCGTGCTGATCGTGGCCAGCGGCAACATCGTGCACAACCTGCGCCAGATGCAGCGCGGCGCCAGCGCCAGCCAGGCCTACGACTGGGCGCTGGAGTTCGACCAGACGATTGGAGGCTATCTGCAGCAGGGCAACCTGGACGCGCTGCCCGGTTTTCAAAAGCTCGGCGCGCTGGCCAGGATGGCGCATCCCACTCACGAGCATTTCCTGCCGCTCCTGTATGCGGCCGGCGCGGTTGAGGCGCGCGAGCCGATGCGTTTTTTCAACACCAGCTTTCAGGGCGGCTCGATCTCGATGCGCTCGGTGGTCTGGGGTTGATCGCTTTTTGCTATTAAAAAAATAGCTGCCAGTGCAGACCCTGCCTGCGCTGGCAGCCGAAAAGGCCTGAAATTTTCGAGAAAAATGCTTTTGGGGCGAGCCAATGTGCGGGCATGAAAAAAGCCGCTCAAAAGCGGCTTTTCAGGCAGCGGTGGCGCTTAGCTGACGTGCTTGCCGATCAGGCCGGCCATCTCGAACATTGACACCTGGGGCTTGCCAAAGACGGCGAGCAGCTTGGCATCGGCATTGATCATGCGCTTGTTGGCCTGGTCCTGCAGGTTGTTGGCCTTGATGTAGACCCACAGCTTGCTGACAATTTCAGTGCGTGGCAAAGGCGCTGTGCCCACCACTGCGGACAACTCGGGGCTCAGCGTCAGCGCTTTCATGAAGGCTGGGTTAGGAGTGCGTTTTTTGGCCGGTGCGGCGGTCTTGGATGCGGCAGTTTCCTTGGCGGGGGCTGCTTTCTTGGCGGCGGTGACGGTTTTTTCTGGAGCAGCTTTTTTTGCAGGTGCTTTTTTTGCAGTTGCCATGATTGATTCCTTCTAGACAGTTGACGGATCGCCTGGGGAACCGGTTCCCCGTGGGCTTAGCGCATGCTACTGGAGAAAATCGGGTTTGAAAGCGGGAAAACACTTTATTTCCGCTGCGCCAGGGCAGATTTTTCGCTGAAAATCAGAAATCAGCCTCGATCGTGGCACCTTGCCGCATGGGAGGGCGCCACGGATCGAAATTTCCCCGGCTTTTGCCGCTTCTGAAAATGAGCCCCAGATGACCCAGCCCGCCTCGCTTTCGTTTGCCACCTGTGATCTTTGCGATGTCCATAAAAACGACACCAGCGGCCAGTTTCAGGTCTTGCCACCGGTCTTTCGGGACTTTGGCGGCATTGCCAAGTTCAGCGGCCCCGTGCTGACGATCAAGTGTTTCGAGGACAACTCGCTGGTCAAGGCGGCGCTGGATTCGCCCGGCCAGGGCCACGTGCTGGTGGTCGATGGCGGGGCGTCGCTGCGCCGTGCCCTCGTGGGTGGCAACCTGGGCGCCGCCGCAGCCCAAAACGGCTGGGCTGGCGTGGTGGTCGATGGCTGCGTGCGCGATGTTGCCGAACTGGCGCAGTGCGGCACCGGCATCCGGGCACTTGCCGCCATGCCTTTGCCGACTGAAAAGCGGCAGGAAGGCCAGCAGGGCATCGCAGTGCAGATTCAGGGCGTGTGGATTCGTCCGGGTGACTGGCTGTATGCCGATGCGGACGGCATGGTGGTAATGGGCGCGCCGTTGTCGGCCTGAACAGCAGGGCAGGGCATCAGGCCTGAATGCTCAGGCCCTTGTAGAGCATGTAGGCGGCCAGCAGGTACAAAATGCTGGCAAACACCCGCTTGAGCTTGCCCACGGGAATGCTGTGCGCGGTTTTGGCGCCCAGTGGCGCCGTCAGCATGCTGCATACGGCAATCACTCCCAGGGCCGGCAGCCAGATGTAGCCAAACGAGCCTGCGGGCAGGTTCTGCACGCTTTGGCCGCTGATGGCGTACCCCAGCACATTGGACAGGGCAATCGGAAAGCCCAGCGCGGCCGACGTGGCCACGGCATGGTGGATCGGCACGTTGCACCAGGCCATGAACGGCACGCTGATGAAGCCGCCGCCTGCGCCCACCAGCCCCGAGAGAAAACCGATGAAGCCGCCCGCCGCCAGCTGGCCGCCGGTGCCGGGCATCTGGCGCGTTGGCTTGGGTTTTTTGTCCAGGAACATCTGCGTGGCCGAAAAGCTCACGAAAAGCGCAAAAAATATCGCCAGGTAAGCGCCCTTGAGCAACGAAAAAACGCCCAGGCTGCCGATGATGCTGCCTACGACGATGCCTGGTGACAGCCGCCGGGCAATGTCCCAGCGCACCGCGCCGCGCCGATGGTGCGCCCGCACGCTGGACAGCGAGGTAAAGATGATGGTGGCCATCGAGGTGGCGATGGCCATTTTCACGGCCAGCTCTGCGGAAACGCCGCGATGGCTCAGGATGGCGGTGATGAACGGCACCATCAGCATGCCGCCGCCAATGCCCAGCAGCCCGGCGAGGAAGCCGGACACGATGCCGAGCGCTGCCAGTTCGAGGATCAGCAGCGGTTCAAGCAACATGGGGATGAAAGTAGGGCGTAAGAGACGGGCGCTGTCTTGGAGGCACAAGGCCGGGCTGCGCAAGAAGGCAGCCCGTGCCGCAAAAAGGTGTCTGCGAGTGCCACCGGACCGTCATCCTGAACCGGGGTTCAGGTGGGCGAGGGCAGCCAGACTTCGGGTTCGTCTGACGCGAGACGATCACACCTGCCTGACAATTTACCAAGCCCGAGCTCATGGAGCATTGGTTCAAGGAAATATAAAGCCCGACACGCATCGCAGACAGCTCAATTGTAGGCGTCTTTGCGGCCTTTGCACGGCCGGGGCCGGATCAGTGCGGCGGGTTTTTGCTGGCCAGCGCCGCATCCAGGCGCTCAAGCAGGGCAGCCAGTTGCGCCTGCGAAGCGTGGCT
>Ga0308165_1004351_pt1 | contig 14088 bp, 13 predicted proteins | sample PhyWR2_FD_201032 | JGI IMG/M metagenome (GOLD analysis project Ga0308165, IMG submission 201032) | Phyllosphere microbial communities from UC Gill Tract Community Farm, Albany, California, United States - DLSLW.R2 | ecosystem: Host-associated > Plants > Phyllosphere > Unclassified | place: USA...
ATTACAAGCCGTAACGGTTGCGCCAAGGAGCACAACAAATACGATTGCTTGCTTAAAAAACTTCATTCTATAAGGTTTGATTAATTTGATTTATTTTTTTTACACTCAAGTTGGCTGACAAAGCAGATGCCAGAAATGAGAAAATGCCCACTGTTATAAAAACTAAAATAAAATCTTTCCATTTTAGTCCAATCGGGTACGAATTAAGTAAAGTGCCCTCGCCCATTTTTATCAGCCCGAAGTTGTGCTGCAAGTAATAAAACACCAACCCGATTACCAATCCCAACACGCATCCAGACATGGTAATCATCATGCCCTCGAGCAAAAAGATCTGTTTAATCAGTTTCTTGCCGGCGCCAAGGCTGCTTAAAATCGCAATATCCTTAACCTTGTCGATCACCAGCATCGTTAACGATCCCACCACATTAAATATCGCTATAATTAATATAAACGTCAGAATGATGTAAACCATACTTTTTTCTGAATTAAAGATATGGTGTAACGAGCTATTTTGCTCTGCCCGGTTCTTTACCGAAAAGCCGTTGCCAAGGTGCTCAATCAGTTCCGCCTTGAATTTATCGATATCAACACCCGCATTGAGATCTATTTCCAACGAGGAAACATTCCTGGGTTCATCAAGCAATTGTCTTGCAAAGTCGAGCGGCACTATAATGCCACTATCAAACTCCTGCTGAACCTCAAAAACTCCGCTCACGCGAATACTTTTGGTGTTAAAATCGTTTGCAGGATTAATGGAGTTTACTGAAATGCTTTTCTTGGGCGAATACAGCTCCAGTTCAGTAAAAGGATCGAGCGTATTTACTGCCAGGTACGTTTGTAAGCCCGAACCGATAACCGCATTATCGCCACTTTTATTGTGCAAAACGAAACGGCCTTCCTTAATGGTACTGTCGAGCTTTACGTTCTTTAAATAATCATCGCTCACACCCTTAACCATTCCAACTGCCTGTTTATCGTTATACTTAAGTAACGCGTTTTCTTGCAACACCTCAGAAAAGGCATAAATGTCTTTGTTTTTTCTTAACGCGTTGAAATATGGAGTGGTGGGGTCGAAGGTTTTGCCCTTTGCCGGCGTAATCTGAATTTGAGGCGTAATGGTATCGAACATGCCCAGCACGACCGTTTCTAAGCCATTAAAAACCGATAGGATGATGATCAACGCAGCACTGCCAACCATAACACCAACCATTGATATACCAGATATCAAGTTGATGGCATTTGTTGATTTTTTTGCAAACAAGTACCGTTTGGCAATATAGAACGACGTATTCACGTTGGTAAAGATAATTAAAAGGTTTAGGGTTTAACGGTAAGCGGAAAGGTTGTATACCCTTGCACAGCTATTTTGCCCACGCTGTTTTTCTTTTGATTAAAAAAATGGATTATGTTGCTTTTCGAAACCTATAGTTGTTGCTGGCCCATGCCCCGGATAAACCTTCGTTTCATCTGGTAATACAAATAGTTTGGTCGAAATGTTTTGAATAAGTTGCTGGTGATTGCCGCCAGGTAAATCAGTACGGCCTATACTTCCATAAAAAAGTACATCGCCGCCTATTAAAAAGCTGTCGGCCTTGCTATAAAAGCACAAATGCGCAGGAGAATGCCCCGGAGCAAAGATTAACTCGAGGCTACTATTGCCGAATTTAACTGTTCCACTTTCGGATAAGAATTCATCTGGCAACGGCGAAACTTCATACCGCGTAAAGCCCATTGATGGAGCATAGCCCGGTACAGCAGTTAAGACAGGTAACTCGCCCTCATGAAATTGCGGTTTTAGTCCGTAAGTGTCGAAAATGAACTTATTGCCAAATACATGATCCAGGTGACAATGGGTATTTAACAGTAAAACTGGTTTTAAATCATTTGATTTTATAAATGAAGTCAGCTCATTCTGCTCAGCCGCATCATACATGCCCGGATCGACGATGATGCACGATTTCGTTTCGTCAAAAAGCAGGTAAGTGTTTTCACTGTAAGCGTTAAAAGTAAATGTTTTTACTGTGATCATTATATGGTTATGCGTTGAATTGCTAAATGATTATATTATTAAATTAAGCAGCCTCACTGAAATGCCGAAAGTTGGCTATCTAAACATTAGGCTGTAAGCCACGGGGCTTTTAATCTGGTAAATTCTGCTCAATTCCTCCACTTAAATGTAGAAATTAATGTGTCTATGTCGGTTTTAATAAACTTAATTACCGGAGCAATTGAATCGTACTGAGGTCTTTCGTTAAAATAAAGTGCCCCCCTGAAATAGTGCTTCACGCTATCCGTTAAAAAAAACTGCACCGATGAAGCCGTATTTCCTTCAATGGCATAATAAATACCATAAACTTTCTTCTCCGGATAATTGATCAGCCGTTGATCGATGGCGCTGGCCTTAATGGTATGCTTAAACGCCAGTTTTCTTGCGTCCTCAACCATTTCGTTGTATTCGCTCCGATTCGAAACATCGTAGTAAGTCAAGTGCAAATAGCCGTTAAATTGCTTAAAATGCAAGTTATACCAATCCTTTTTAGCATCGGTCCGTTTGTCTTGCTCCATTGATGCATACGTTGGAAAAGCAAAAGTAAAGGGAGCTGGGGCAGAGAATTGTGTATAAGATTTTTTCGGAAATTCGATTCGGTAATAGGCCTTTGGTTTCGGGCTGTAGTTATTGTTTTTACAAGCCGCTATAAAAATAAACGCTAAAAAAGAAAGGAAAATTGCCCGTATTATTCTCATAACCTATTGTTTTTCTGTCGATAATTTACAATATCAACTTAGCGGTTCGCCTGCAGGCTAGTTAATGTCAACTTCTGCATAACCACAAGTCAAACTACTTATTCCATATTGCCCAGGCCTTTTCTGCTTGCTTATGCAGCATTTCCAAACCGTTTTTAGTGCTTGCACCGCGTTCCGCAGCCTTTACTAAAAACTCAGTTTCCAAAGGATTATACACTAAATCGTAAGCTAAATGGTCAGATGTGATCTGCTTATAATCTATTTCTGGAAATGTATTAATATTTGGCGACATTCCCAAAGGGGTAGTATTGATCAGCAGTTTATGTGTGGCCAAAATTTGCGGTGTCACTTCCGAATACAAAATTGCGTTTGGCATCGCTTTGCGAACCACGATCTGGTATGCAATGCCGAGTTTATCGAGCACATATTTTACCGCTTTTGCTGCGCCGCCATCGCCAAAAATCAGTGCTTTTTGATGTTGTGGCGATAATAAGGGCTTTAAAGAAGCCTCGAAACCGTAGGCATCTGTATTGTACCCCTTCAGATAGTTTTCGCCATCAAACGATTTTATCGATATGCAGTTCACAGCACCGATCTTGTCTGCAGCCTCGTCTACTTCGTTTAAGTAGCAAAGCACATTTACTTTATGCGGTATGGTAACATTTAGGCCGCAAAGCGACGGGTTGTTAGTAAGCAGATCGGGCAGTGCCGTAATGTCCTCAATCGGGAAAAGCTCATATTGATGATCTGCAATCCCTTCTTTCAGAAACTTTTCGGTAAAATATTTTTTTGAGAAGGAGTGCGATAAAGGATAGCCGATTAAACCGTATGTTTTCATAGTTATTTAAACAAGTAAATCTTGCGGGTTTTACGAAACCTGTAAAGTTTATAATGATACAGATTGCTTACCGATGAAAGATCTGCACAAGCCGGCTCGCACCCAGCCTTATAATGACGTTATTTTAAGCTGTTAATGATCAATGTTTTATGCCTATCAGGGGCAAGCTTTTAATTTCTCTCTAACTTTCCTAAGAACGCATCCGACCTAGCGGATGATTTTTAGGAAAAAACGTTAAAACCATTTGCACATACTGTTAAAAACCACTGAACAAAAGAATTTTCAGTCTGTGCAAGGGCCGTAGGGCGTAAAGGCAGAGACCTAATAACCATCAATTTGGTACAAATTGATAGCTCTATTTCAATTAAAAATAATAAACAAAGCCAATAGAAATTCTTTTCGACAACAGTTTGACGAGTTTTTCCAAAATCAGGTGCAAGTCTTGATTTATTCATTTGTTTTTATTCTTGTTTAATGGCATTCATGGGCTCGCTGAAAAGCTCGGTTTTTGTTGCTTTTTTTATCAAGAAAAAAGAAAGAGCCCGTCTGGCCAAGACAGAGAACACCCCGTCCTTCGGAGATTTCCCGAAAATTGAGAAACTACCAATTACGAACGTTTATTTCGGCTGGTTGAGGAAATAATCAAAAGTGTCGCCCCTTAAACCTAAACGGATTGTTTCTAATGGAATAACCTCCGCCGGAGCAATATTGCCCAGGTTTACGTTAGTTCCAATTAATTTAATAAACCAAACCTGCTGCTCTTTTTGTGGTGCTTCCCAGATAATTGTTTCGTTGGGAATCTGAGTTAATATTTCATCTACCAGGCCTTCCCTCACTTCGCCGCTGCCGCGGTAAATACCAACGTTACCGCCCTCGCGAGCTTCGGCAATAACTTTCCATGAGCCCGCCTGAATTTCCGATTGCATCAGCTTAATCCATTTGTAAGGCGCAAATATCTTAGCGGCATCCTTGCTTCCAACCTCCGAAATTACGGTAACTTGTTGGGCCAGCTCGCTGATATAACGGCATTTAATATCGTGTTCAATCTCAATCGAGCCGTCAGAAACCTCGGCGAATTCCATTCCATATTGGTCTAAAACGCGTTGATAATCTGCAAATTGATCACGGATGATAAAAGCCTCGAATAATGTTCCTCCGAAATAGGTGGGGATGCCTGCGCTTTTATATAAAGCTAATTTTTCTTTGAGGTTTGGAGTAACATGCGATGTTGCCCAACCTAGTTTTACGATATCTGTATGTACGCCAGCTACTTCTATAAAATCTTCCACCTGGCGTAGGCTTAGTCCCTTGTCCATAACCATTGTTAAGCCGTTTTGGCGTGGTTTAGATGGACGTTCAGGAACGTTTTTTAATGGGTAATTCATATGCGTACAAAAGTGAAAAAAATTTTGAGATTTATTAGTTAAATTTTTCTCACAAGGCTGTTACCTGATAAATCGGTTTATAACGTTAATAATGGCGCTATTATCTTGCAGTTGGGGTAAATATTCAAATAAAATGTAATGCTTCTCAGGATCGGTAGTTAACGCAGTTTCGAGATAACCGAGCGCATCCGCATAACTGCCAAGTGCAAATAAATAGGCTACCATGCGGTAATAAAGCTCGGCGGCCTCCGGATTGTTTTTAATAGCCTGCGCCATTGTTTCTGATGCCTCCAGCAATTTCCCTTGCTCATAAAGCACCGTACTAAAGTCGAGCCAGGCCTCAATATCGAGCGGATTGTATTCTATAACCTTTTCATAAGCGACGATCGATTCCTCAATTTGCCCGAGCTTGTAATATGCGTCGGCCATTGCGAACCAAAAGTCGGCGTTCTCAGCCTCCAGGTCGATCGCTTTTTTATAAAAATGCAAGGATTCGAAATAGCGTTCTTCGTGGTTAAGGGTTACACCGATACCAAACCACGCATCTGCCATTTTTGGGTCCATTTTTACCGATTTCTTGTAGTAAGAACGGGCATCATCCATTTTCTCAAGCTTTTCGTAGCATTCGCCGATAGCGCAATACGTGTCGGCATTTGGCGGTTCATACTCGAAAGTTTGTTTATATACATCGATGGCCTCGTCATATTTATCAAGCTGAACCAGGGCGTTTCCTTTATTAAAGTATGCCGAACTGAAATCCTCCTTAATTAAAATAGCGTAATCGTAGGCATCAATTGCTTTTTCGAAAAGATTCAGTTTATGAAAACTATTGCCCAGATTATACCAGGCCGCATACGAGTACGGATCCGTATCAATGTATTGCTGATAAAACTTGATGCTTTCCTCCTGCTTGTCGAGCACATCGTAACAAAAGGCCAGTTCGTACAAACCGTCCTGATTTTCCATGTTTTGCTCCAAACTAAGCTTGATGTAGGTAATTGCGCTTTCGTAATCGCTCATGCTTTGATGTACATAAGCCATTTGCAATAAAATTTCATCAGTATTTTCAGCCAAACCGAGGGCTTTTTCATAATTCTCAAGCGCCTCAGCAAAACGTTCGGTGTTTTGAAAAATATTTCCACGAAGCAAATAAATATCTGGCTCCGATGGTTCAAGCAACTCTGCTTTTTGCAGCGCAATAAATGCTTGCTCGTTGTTGTTGGTTAAAATATAAAGATGCGCCTGTTTGATTAAGAAAACCGTGGCATAAGGATGTTGACTGATTGCAAAATCGATTACTTGCAGGGCCTTTACCGGATCATTTTTTTCTATATAAAAATCGACTATATATTCGAAGGCACCAGCGTCGAAAAAATACTGATCTTGATTGCGCAGCATTTCTTCGTATCGCTCAACCGAGCGGTGTGCATCTTCGTTGGATTCAAAAAAGAATTCTTCTTCCATATCTATTACTATTAAAGAACCGTTACCTAGGCAGAAAATACATTATAATTTTAACGATTTTAATTAATCGTTTTATAAATAATTATTAACATCGATTGTTAAAAAAATCGTAAACGACTGAAAATAAAGCCAATTGCGTGCGATTAAAATGTGTAGATAATCAATCGTTTTTTCAACATCGCGGTTCCTTTCCTCTTCTTTCACAAAAATAGTATAATTTTATTTGCCTAACGTAATGAAGAAGTCATGAAAAGATGCACCATTTTAGCCATTCTCTTAACCTGCCTAAACACCGGTTTGTTTGCTCAAAATGAGGAAACGGCCATTAAGCAGACAGTAAACAACTTGTTTATCGGGATGAAAGCTGGAGATAGTACCATTGCCAGATCCGCTTTTGCCGGCAATTGCATTATGCAAACCATTGTAAGCAATTACGGAATAGCCTCCGCTCGCACCGAGAATTTAAACGAGTTCATAAAATTTATAGGCTCGGTTGCTAAAGATAAACTGGATGAGCGTATCGTTTTCACCAAAATTTTGATCGATGGCCCGCTTGCCGTTGTATGGACAGATTATAAGTTCTACCTGAACAATAAATTTAGCCACTGTGGCGTAAACTCGTTTCAATTGGTAAAAGGAGCGAAAGGCTGGCGAATTGTTTACTTGATTGATACGAGGAGGAAAAATGGGTGTAAGGAGTAGGAATGGGCAATTGGCAAAGAGCATAATCCAATAGACATATAGCTAAGTCCAAATTTAGATTCTTATTTCCCTTGTGTTTGAATATTTTTTGGAAATGAACGGTTCCGCATCAATGGCGGCAGGCAGCCCCGCTAACCACCATAGTCCTCGCTTCCTAAGGGCGCTATGGCGCTCGCTCGCTGTGGGCTATTGGCTCATATCGGGTTTAAAAACAACGTATCTCGCGTGGCGGTAAAAAAGACGGCTACATGGCACCGCGTTTATTGCAGCATTTCCTCTTGAGCAATTTTATATATTTGCGCAATAATCGATAAAATGGATCACGAAAAGCAAATTGCGGTAATTGGATTGGGTTACGTTGGTTTACCACTTGCCATTGCATTTGCGAAAAAATACCGGGTGGTTGGCTTCGATAAAAATGAAGACAGAATACGTGAATTAAGGGCTTTGCATGACAATACCCAAGAGGCAAATTTAGATGAACTAGCCTTTGTAACCCAAAACCAATCAACATCATCAGGCTTAATGCTCAGTGCCAACCTGCCCGATATTGCTGCTTGTTCTATCTATATCGTCACCGTTCCAACTCCAATAGATCAACAAAAAACTCCCGACTTAAAACCGCTTTTAGAAGCCAGTAAAATGCTGGGCATTGTTTTAAAGAAGGACGATATCGTAATCTACGAATCTACAGTCTACCCAGGCTGTACCGAAGAAGATTGTGTGCCGGTTTTGGAGAAAATTTCGGGACTTAAATATAATGTAGATTTCTTTTGTGGTTATTCGCCCGAGCGGATTAATCCCGGTGACAAGGTAAATACCCTCACCAAGATCAAAAAGGTCACGTCTGGCTCAACCGCTGAAACTGCGCTGGAGGTCGATCGGCTATATGCCTCCATAATTACAGCGGGAACGCATCTTGCGCCCAGCATAAAGGTGGCCGAAGCTTCAAAGGCAATCGAAAATGCCCAGCGCGACGTAAACATTTCGTTCGTAAATGAGCTTGCCCTTATTTTCGATCGGATGGAGATCGACACCAGCGACGTCCTTGCCGCCGCGGCAACCAAATGGAATTTTTTAAACTACAAACCCGGCTTAGTTGGCGGCCATTGTATTGGTGTAGACCCTTATTATTTGGCTCATAAGTCAGAATCGTTGGGTTATAAGCCCGAAGTTATTCTGTCCGGGCGCAGGGTAAATGACAACATGGGCATGTTTGTGGCCAACAAGGTCATTAAAATGATGCTGGCAAAGGGCAAGGTGATCAGCGGCGCACGAGTATTGATTTTAGGCTTTGCTTTTAAAGAAAATTGCCCTGATATTCGAAATACCCGGGTGATCGATATTTACAAAGAATTGAGGTCTTTCAGCTTAAATGTCGATGTGCATGACCCCTGGGCAAATGCAAAAGAGGTAATGAACGATCACGGCTTCGGATTGGTTCAGGAAAATGAGTTTGGCATTTATGATGCGGTTATTCTAGCCGTTGCTCACCATCAATTTCTAACCTTAGATTACGCAAAGTTTAAGTCAATGGGAGCCGTAATCTTCGATACCAAGTCGTTTATTAATCGTGATTTGGTAGATGCAAGATTGTAAAAATAAACCGAGTATGTGATAGCATGTGTAAGGCTTAGTTGTAATTCCCGCCTGACCGGACGGGTAGGTTTTGGAAAAAAACCCCTATGAATGACGTCTTATTCTTGCCGTCTTTCCCGCGCAGGCGGTCCCGTAGGTACGGGACTAATGCCAAGCTAAAGCCTTTCTTTCGCTTTAGAATTCCCAATTAAATTGGGAATGACGACCGTTCGTAGTTGGCGTTCAATCCATTTGGCTAACTTACAATAAGTGGTTGTAAATCAATATCGTCAATGGTGGCGTAGTCGAAACCTATTTAAAGGTCCGTCAGGTAAGCTTATGACGAGGTCCTCGTAGTTGGGTTACAAAACTACTTTTTATCAAGAAAAAGTGGAAATGCCTGTCTGGCTAAGACAAGAAAATTAAACGCAGCAACCTAATTTCTCCGGTTAAGGTTAAACTGTAATCCGGCAGAAACTGGATTAAGCAGCGTTTCCAGCTTTCGGTAGGTATTTAATGATCTTTCCGAACCATTCGGCTCAGTAACATCCTGCCTTTCATATGAGAAATAAAAGTCGAGGTTGCTTTCTGCAAATAAAAGAAGTTGCGGCAGAATATTCACCTTTACACCAATTACCGGAGCAAGGACAAGGCCGTTTTTAGTAGCTTCGGCCGTTCTGCTACTAAACCCAGCGCCCTTAGGCGCCAATGTTCCCGAAAAGCGATTAGACCGAAATCCTAAATCAAAAGCGAAATAAGGCTGAATTTTCGAATAATTGAAGTTTTTTTCAAATCCAATTTTAAAACTATAATCAGTAACCTTGCCATTAGCAATTTCGCAGGTAGCACAGGTGTTATCAAAGCTTACATCATTTCTAAAATAGTTTCCACTTATTCTATAGCTAATCTGGTTGTCGTTAAACTTAAATAGGATGCCATTACCGTAAGTGTTTGTATAAGTTTGATTATTTGTTTGGTTCAGGATTTTTGGTAATTGAACCAATGAGTACGCTCTTACACCGATTGAGTAATTATAATCCCCAGAGGTTTGTGCGCTTGCAACAATCCCGCATAAAACTAAACCAATGCTAAGAAGATATTTGTTCATAAAATAGGATACGGATGAAATTGGGATAAAAGTAGAAAATAAATTCAATTAATCTGGAAAATCGTTTAACTGTATTCGTTTTTTTAGGCTCAAACATCGATTTCGGTTTTACATTGACAATGACACTACGTTACCGGATTCATTTTAAATTTTATGAGCGCTGTCTAAATTTACTTGGCTACGCAGACAATTTTTTCTTTACGATTGAATTATTATGTATGTTTGCATGCTCAAAATCTATGAACTAATAAATATGAGGATTGCCTTAATTACTGGTGTTACAGGACAAGATGGTGCTTATCTGGCAGAATTTCTGTTAAAGAAAGGCTATTTCGTACACGGAATTAAAAGACGCTCCTCGTTATTTAACACCGATCGTATCGATCATTTATATCAGGATCAGCATGAAAAGGATGTTAATTTCAAGCTTCATTACGGCGATCTTACAGACTCAACAAACCTAATTCGTATTATACAAGAAACCCAGCCCGATGAAATTTACAATCTGGCTGCAATGAGTCATGTTCAGGTGAGTTTCGAAATGCCGGAGTACACCGCTAACGCAGATGGCATTGGTACCTTGAGGCTCTTAGAGGCGGTGAGAATTTTGGGGCTTGAGAAAAAAACGAAAATTTATCAGGCCTCCACATCAGAGTTATACGGTTTAGTACAAGCCGTTCCACAAAGTGAAACCACTCCGTTTTATCCCCGTTCGCCTTATGCAGTGGCTAAAATGTATGCGTATTGGATCACAGTAAACTATCGCGAAGCTTACAATATGTTTGCATGCAACGGTATACTTTTCAATCATGAAAGTCCGTTAAGGGGTGAAACATTTGTAACCCGTAAAATTACGAGGGCAACCGCCAAAATTGCTTTAGGTTTGCAAAATTGCCTTTATTTAGGCAATTTATCGGCACAACGCGACTGGGGACATGCGAAAGATTACATTGAAGCCATGTGGTTAATTCTTCAACAAGAAAAAGCCGAAGATTTCGTTATTGCTACAGGAATTACAACAACGGTTCGCGATTTTGTGAGAATGAGTTTTGCAGAACTTGGTATCGAAGTAGAATTTAGCGGCAAAGATGAGAACGAAAAAGGCGTAATCATTAATGTAGACGAACAGATTGCGCTCAATTTGGGCATAAACATCGAAGCTTTAAAGCTTGGGCAAACCGTTGTAAGGGTTGATGCAAAATATTTCAGGCCTACAGAAGTTGATCTTTTATTAGGCGATCCGACCAAATCAAAAACACAACTTGGCTGGAATCCAAAATATGATCTTCCGGCGCTGGTTAAGGATATGGTTTTTTCTGATCTGCAATTAATGAAAAAAGACGAGCATTTAAAATTAGGTGGATTTAAAACTTTAAACTATTTCGAATAAACTGAGCAATCAGCAACCTATGAAACAAACACTTAAACTTCTACTCTCCCTTATATTTTTTGTATTTATTAGTATTGCTGCGGCGAAAGCCCAGAACTATGCCAATGTTAAGGTAGATGAGCTTTCGGATGCACAAATCTTGCAGATGATCAAAAAAGCCGAATCTATCGGTTATTCTGAAGCGCAAATGGAGCAAATGGCTGCCGCTCAGGGGATGAAAGCAGAGGAGATTCAAAAATTAAAGTTAAGAGTTGAAAAGGTAAGGAAGCAAGGAACAACTTCGGCGGTTCAGAGCGACTCGAAGCCGGTGTCTACAGGAAGAGAAATAAGTGAAAGTACAGATGGAGGTGAAATTGACAACGAGAAAAAAGAAGCAGATGAAGAAATAGGGCCAAAGATTTTCGGTGCTGAACTTTTTCGGAATGGCAGCATCACCTTTGAGCCAAACCTGCGAATAGCTACACCAAAAGGTTATGTAATCGGTCCAGACGATCGTTTGCTAATTGATTTAAACGGTGACAACGAAGCCAGTTATAACTTGCAAGTTAGCCCTGATGGCGTTATTTTACTTCAATATGTCGGTCGAATTTCTGTAGCCGGTTTAACAATCGAGCAAGCCACTTCAAAAATCAGGTCGGCTTTGTCTTCAACTTATCCTTCTTTGAGATCGGGCCGAACCACGGTTGCGGTGAATTTAGGGAATATCAGGAGTATAAAAATCATCATGACGGGGCAGGTTGTTAAGCCGGGAACCTATACTTTATCATCTTTATCTACAGTTTACAATGCCTTATATGCCTCAGGAGGGCCCGCCCAAAATGGGTCTTTTCGAAATATTCAACTGATCAGGAACAATAAGGTTGTAGCAAACATCGATGTTTACGATTTTCTATTGAAAGGAATTCAGCAAGGAAATATTCGCTTACAAGATCAAGATGTAATTAACGTACCTGTTTACGAAAAGCGAGTAGAGATTACGGGCGAGGTAAAGCGTTCTGCCTTATTTGAGGTAGCGAAGAACGAAAGCTTACAGGATGTAATCAATTTTGCAGGCGGATTTACAACCCAGGCTTATACCGCCAAAATTAAGGCATTTCAAAATACCGCTATCGACCGTAAGATAGCCGATATATCTTCATCTGAATTTACCACCTACTCTCCAAAAAACGGCGACAAATATGTGGTTGAAGCAATATTAGATCGTTTTGCAAATCGTGTCGAAATTATTGGGGCGGTGTTTAGACCAGGTGTTTATGAATTAGACAAAGGCTTAACACTTAGAGGTTTGATTAATAAATCTGACGGTTTAACAGAAGATGCGTTTTTGAACCGTGGTTATATCAACAGGTTAAATCCAGATAACACTCAGTCTTTAATTTCTTTTGATGTGGCAAAAGTAATTGCCGGGACGCAAGCTGATATTCCTTTACAACGCGAAGATAAGGTGACCATTTCGTCTTTATTCGATTTGAGGGACGAATATAAAGTGACCATTCAGGGCGAGGTGAGAGCGCCGGGCACTTTTGATTATGCGGACAATATGACCCTAGAGTCTATGATCCAATTGGCGGGAGGCTTCAAAGAAGGTGCAACGCCTAACCGGATCGAAATCTCTCGCAGGGTAAAAAATAGTGACGCGACTTCTGCCTCTGCACGTACAGCGGAAGTGTTTATCGTGAATGTAGATCGTAATTTAAATCTGAGTGATAACGCCTTCATCCTACAGCCTTTCGATATTGTGGCAGTCCGAAACTCGGAAGGCTATACTATTCAGAAACAAGTTAAGCTAGAGGGAGAAGTATTGTATCCGGGCACTTATACCATTAGCCAAAAAGATGAAAGAATCTCTCAGTTGATAAAACGTGCGGGTGGACTTACTCCTTCTGCATATCCGGACGGGGCATCTTTAAAAAGGCCTGGGGCTGAAAAGGTAAACCCTGAAGATAAAAATGCTATCAATAATAAAGAGGAAGAAGATAAAAAATATTTAAACTTAAAAAGAGCACAAGAAGTTGGCGTAAAGGACACTGTTAAGGCAGAGGTAGAGCAAAAGCTGATTGAAAGTGACCTCGTGGGAATAAACTTAGTGGCGATATTAAAGGACACGCTTTCTAAATTCGATTTAATTGTAGAAGATGGTGATGTAATCCGTATTCCTAGAACTTTACAAACAGTGAAAGTTACTGGCGAAGTGTTAAACCCCAACAGTATCGTTTACCTGCCGGGAAAAAGCTTGAAGCAGTATATTAGTGGTGCAGGTGGTTATACCGATAAGGCCCGTAAAAACGGAACGTATATTAAATATGCCAACGGATCGGCTGCAGCGGTAAGTAAGTTCCTGTTTTTTAACAATTATCCGGTTGTAAAGCCCGGTGCAGAAATTTTGGTTCCTAAACGGGCAGAAAGAGAGCGCATGACGGCACAAAGCTGGATTGGAATTGGAACAGCAGTTGCTTCGTTGGGAGCAATAATTGTAAGTTTGTTACGATAAATCAAACCCCTTCTTATTTACAAGGAGGGGTTGTGCCAAAGGCATCCCTTTGGGCGATTGGTTATAAAATGTCATCCTGAGCATAGTCGAAGGACTAATAAGATAATTAAAGTTAAAGTATCTCGATACTTTGCCAAAGGCATCCCGGGAGATACTAAATACTCGATACTAAAATAATGACAACAGAAAGTCAGCAATATAATAACACAGAAAACGACGAAATGTCTTTAAAGGAGCTCATTCTTAAAATCCGTGAATGGTGGCGATACCTTTTAAGTAAATGGATGGTTATTTTACTTTTTGTTTTGCTCGGTGGAATTTTAGGATTTACCTACGCCTACTTTAAGAAACCAGTTTACACGGCTACGACTACATTTGTGCTGGAGG
>Ga0308165_1004352_pt1 | contig 14087 bp, 14 predicted proteins | sample PhyWR2_FD_201032 | JGI IMG/M metagenome (GOLD analysis project Ga0308165, IMG submission 201032) | Phyllosphere microbial communities from UC Gill Tract Community Farm, Albany, California, United States - DLSLW.R2 | ecosystem: Host-associated > Plants > Phyllosphere > Unclassified | place: USA...
CCGCCGGCCGACAGCGCATAGGCGGTCGAGCCGGTGGGCGAGGCAATGATCAGGCCGTCGGCGCGCTGGTTGGCCACGAAGCGGCCATCGACCTCCACGCGCAACTCGACCATGCCGGACGTCGCGCCCCGGTTGACCACCACGTCGTTCATGGCCGTGGCGCGGAACACGCAGTGCCCGTCGCGCATGACCTTGGCCTGCATCATCGAGCGCCGGTCCTCGTCGAATTCGCCGCGCAGCATGGGCGCCAGCGTGGTCTGGTAGTGCTCGAAGCCGATGTCGGTGATGAAGCCCAGCCGCCCCTGGTTGATGCCCACCACCGGCACGCCAAACTGCGCCAGCAGCCGGCCGATGCCCAGCATGGTGCCGTCGCCGCCCACCACCAGCGCCAGGTCGCACTGCGCGCCGATGCCGGCGGCGTCCAGAGTGGGGAACTGCGCCAGGCCGGTGTTGCGCGCGGTGTCCTCTTCGAGGGCCACCTCGCAGCCCTGCGCGCCCAGGAAATGCGCAATGTCCTCCAGCGCGGAGCGGGAGCCTTGGGCCTGGTACTTGCCGATGAGTGCGACATGGCGGAATTGCGACTTCATCGGCAAATTACATCACAACCCTCGGCCCAAGCTTCGTAGAATGCTTTCATGCTTGATAGTCGCGCACGTTTGCTCCTCAAGGCGCTGGTGGAGCGCTACATTGCCGATGGCCAGCCGGTCGGATCGCGCACCCTGTCCAAGGCCTCGGGGCTGGAACTCTCGCCGGCCACCATCCGCAACGTCATGAGCGACCTGGAAGACCTGGGCCTGATCGTCAGCCCGCACACCTCTGCCGGCCGCATCCCGACGGCGCGCGGCTACCGGCTGTTCGTGGACACCATGCTCACCGCCCAGCGCGACCCGCTGTCGGTGGCCGGGCAGATGGGGCGCATCGCGCCGGACCAGCCGCTCAAGGTCATCAGCAACGCCGCCCACATGCTCTCCAGCCTGTCGCAGTTCGTTGGCGTGGTGATGGCGCCGCGCCGCACCTCGGTGTTTCGGCACATCGAATTCCTGCGGCTGTCGGAAAAGCGCTTTCTGGTCATCATCGTCTCGCCCGACGGCGACGTGCAAAACCGCGTCATCTTCACCGAGACCGACTACAGCGCCTCGCAGCTGCTGGAGGCGTCCAATTTCCTCAACACGCACTACGCCGGCATGGCGATCGAAGAGGTGCGCGAGCGCCTCAAGGGCGAGGTCGAGGTGCTGCGCGGCGAGATCGCCACGCTGATGCAGGAAGCGGTGCTGGTCAGCTCGGAGGCCATCGAGTCGCGCGACGAGGTGGTGGTGGCCGGCGAGCGCAACCTGCTGGCGGTCAGCGATTTTTCCAGCGACATGGGCAACCTGCGCAAATTGTTCGACTTGTTCGAGCAAAAGGCGCAGCTCATGCGCCTGCTCGACGTCTCCAGCCGCGCCGAGGGCGTGCGCATCTACATCGGCGGCGAAAGCCAGGTGATTCCCTACCAGGAGCTGTCGGTGGTGACCGCGCCCTACGAGGTCGATGGCCAGGTCGTCGGCACCCTGGGCGTGATCGGCCCGATGCGCATGCCCTACGAGAAAATGATCCAGATTGTCGACATCACCTCCAAACTGGTCAGCACCGCCCTGAGCCACAGCAAATAGAGCCACTACAATCAGCCGCTTGGGACGGGGCGTTAGCTCAGTTGGTTAGAGCAGAGGACTCATAATCCTTTGGTCGTCAGTTCAAGTCTGACACGCCCTACCAAGCTACAAAAGGAAAGCCTGCTATCAATACGGTAGCAGGCTTTTTTATTGCTTGTCACTTGTAGGCAATCTGTAGGCAATCTTCTTGAATTTAAGACGCGCGACTAGATTAAGTTTACGTACTGATGAGGTGTATCGAAGATGCAAGGACAGTCAACGATCCGTCCGTTTCTTTGTGTCGAACAGGAATTTTCTCGAATTTTGATTGATCATCCATTAAAGTTGTTGGTGGAAGATGCAGCTTTCAATAATTTTTAGGCTGAATGTAAAATTTGCTATAATTTTGGGCTTTTCCTAATTTATCAGGAGAAAAAATGAATGCTTCAACCCACTTAGGTGAATTTTTGCCGCTTTACAAATCAATGCCTCAGCAGCTTGTTGACTGGGTAAATTCAGAAGACTTCATGCGTGCCATCAGTTCTGCGGCTGACATAGCTGATCGTTCAATCGCTACATTGAACAAAGAGCGTGCCGTGCAAGCTGAGAATTTGTATCAACCGATTACCCTCTAGGCGTTTGATTGCCAGCATTCAACGTTCTTAACTACACGGTTGAAAACCTAGTTCAATGCTTTGTAGATGGTTCTCCTCTTACATCAAAAGAGGACGTACTCGCAAAAAGACATTACGACTATTTTGAAGAGTATTTCAAAGCCCTAGGCGCTGCTACGATCGTTGTAGAGCGGAACTACACTGATCGAGATTATCTTGAAGACTATGCGGCTTATTATGATCGCTGTTTTCAAGAGTATTCCCGCAGGACTGTGCGGCTTCACTTTTTTAAAGTTGCTTTCGATCGGGAGCAATTTGAATCAACATTAGTTGACCCTGATATTGGAATTACTGAAAAAGAGCTGTTTGGAGCGTATCTCGGCTTTGTAGTGATCAAACCGCTTCCTCAGACTGTAGTAGGACGTACTTGTCTGATGACCTATCCCACAAACGGTGGTCAGCGACAATTTCCTAGCTTAAGAACTTATCCAGTCAATTTATTTGGCCTATTGTTGGAAGTTCATAGCTTGGCTTTTCAAGAACAAGACACTGTAGTTGCAGCTTGTGCGACTAGTGCTCTTTGGTCATGCTTTCAGGGTACCGGCAAGCTCTTCCAACATGTAATTCCCTCTCCAGTTGAAATTACTAGTTGGGCAGGTGATCATATGCCTGAAAACCTGCTAGCTGCTAGTGCGCGTCGTTTTCCAAATGCTGGCTTAACTTGCACTCAAATGGCTCACGCTATAAGGCGCGTTGGTCTTGAGCCGTTTGTAGTTGGTACGAATACGCGATACAGCTTAAACGGCGTTATGTATGCGTATCTGCGGGGAAAAATACCTTCAATTTTGGCATGTAATCTTATTTCAAACCTTGGAACGCCGCAATCATCCGTATTGGGTGGACATGCAATTGCTTTAACCGGCTTTTCTTTAGCCAATCCTCTGCCATTAGGTTGGGGGCCAACAGGTTTCATACTTCGGTCTTCAAGAATCGAAAAAATTTATGGTCATGACGACCAAGTTGGTCCGTTTGCACGGATGGTTTGGGATACTGTCCAAATTCCTAATTTTGGAGCTAATGCTCATTCGAATTTGGTAGTAAATCAGATAGATACTCTTAAAACCTCATGGAGGGGTAACATATGTGCAGAGCCTATGTATGTTTTGCTCCCCCTTTACCATAAAATTAGAGTTCCATTCTCAGTTATACATGATGCAATCCTTAGCCTGGATGCTCTTCTTGAGAGCATGCGAGTGCATCTTCCAAATCAAACCCGTGGTGAGTGGGATATTTATTTAACTACTGCAAGTGACTACAAGTTGTCAGTTAGAACTGATTATCTTGGTCTTAAAGTTGATATTAAGCCTTCGTTATTAGTTGATTTGCCACGGTTCTTATGGCGAGTAACTTTACGTACTGATGAGCAGATTCAGCTAGATTTCTTGTTCGATGCGACTGGTGTTGCTCAACATGATTTGTTGGTGCATGTTGTTTCAACTGGTTGCGCATATGCTCAAATGCTCGGTGCTATCGCTGTGCATATGGATCAAATTAAGCCACCTATACTTGTACAAACCAAAGTGGTTTTAAAGCGATTTCTAGTTTCTCCTGTTCAGTCAACTGTTGAGTAAGCGATTGCACGCACTTGGCGGGCTGTTTTGTTCAAGCTCATGGTTGCTTTTTCAACGCCAAAATATCATCAGGCGTAACCCGGCGCAAGTCCCCGTAATTGGGACCGGCAACCCAATAGTTGTCATACGAGATTCCGGCCTTATCCATGATGTTGTAAAAAAAGCGACTTGGCAAAGGGGGTTGATTCAAAGCCTGTTGCGCTTCAATCCTTGCAAGGCGGCGGGAAAGTGCGTTACTCATGATGTTTCTCCATATTCTATTTATAGTTCATTATGGATTTAAAAAAATCTGAAGCATTAAGAAAATCGTTCTGTAGCGAGCGTAATTTTTTTTGATCTTTTGAATTTTTTGGATAATTTGAAACAGTATCTTTTATGCTGTCCATGATTTCAATAGCCTTAGTTGCTAGTAAGTTTTTATTTGGCAGAAAGAAACCTTGTGCTTGTGTTTCTTTAAATATCAAATATCGCTTCATTACGATAGGGTCTTGCGGCCATGTATTTGCAATGTAAAGTGAAATTGCAGGATTGGCAATTACTCCAAATGGATAAAATATTCTCAAAAACTCGTCGGCAGCTTTCATGGCGTCAATTAAGCTGCTTGATGCAGATGATTCATTATCAGGGTGATGTTTGAATAGTAAACCTGCAAACGTTTGTTTGAGATATTTGCATTTGGCTAATTCGTCAATTTGTTCTAATGTGACATTGGTAGTCATTTTATATCCTTAGTATTTAAAAGATTAGCCTATACAGTTGTTTATCTGATAGGCTTATTCGTTTTACGGTTGATTTGAATTTTCCAGTTTTTCTAAACGCGCTTCAATGTCTGACGTTTCAATCAATCGCGCCATGATTTGCAGGATATTTGCCAGCTTCGACACATCCGAAACATCTCGTTTTCCAGTCTTGGCATCGCGGTATATGCGCGCCAGTTCTGATCTCACATTTTCGGCCGTTTTAAGCGGTAATCGCTGGTCACGCGGGGGGTAGGGGCCTGCGCTGCAATCGCAAGCGCCTGCGCCGTTCTGAGGGCTTTGGGAGTGGTTATTTTCAAGCATGGATGCCTCTATATGTTCACTGCGCGGCTATTAAGAAATTCTACGATTCTGACAGCTCTGCGCGCTGACAAAAATATCTCTTGATTCGGCATTGACAACTGTTCGGTAAATGGCAGCGTGCCAGATTGCTTAGATTTCACTCTTGCCCTTTCGCGTGGATGCGTTAAATCGGCATTGCCAAGTTTTTGAACCGCAGCAATATACAAAAGCGCAATTGCATCAACATCAGCAATTAGCTTTCTCGTTTCACGGTCAGCCTCAACAAATTCATCAGCCGCTTTCTTTCCTGCAATGGCTTCTGCTTGCGCTTGCGCTTTGCGGATTTCCATATCAGCCGCTTCAGCCCGTGCAATTGCCCTGACAATTTCACGCTTATTCAAAAGTTGCAACGATTCAATAGCGGTTACGCTTTTGTCATCCTCGCCATTGCGCAATGCTTTTTCCCATTGTTTAACAAGATTTTTTGAATCGGCTTGCAGTTGTTCGATTGCTTGATGTGCCAGTAAAGATTTAGATTTGAGTTCGTTAATCATTTGGTTTTCATTTTCAAAATAAGGGTTGCAAGAAGGGTTGATACTTTTGCTTTGTTCATTGCGGTATTTTTCTGTGCCTTTGATGATGGCGGGGCTTTTACTTTTACTGGGAAAAAGTGAAAACCTCGCCCAGTTCTTTTTGTTCCAAAACTTGTTATTGCTGTCATGATAATTTTCCTATTCGTTATTTGTTGCGGTTGATTTATTCGTTAATTCAATTTTTGATTTATTGCGTTAATCGCGGCGGCGGTAAAGACTAGTGCCCACACTCTAGTCGGGGTCAGGGCAGGGTCAGGGCTGGGCTATCGTGGGTTTGTATCGTGCGTTCCTTCTTCGTTCGTTAGTTCCCATACCCTTACGTCTTAATCACGACGAAAGGGAGGTATGCATTCGTGAATATGAAGTCACGAGCATTCACGAATTCACGAAGAAGCTTTTTGTCCCCCTTTCACTGCAGTTAATTCGTATGTTTTAAGCATTCGTTAACCTATTAGATTGACCTGTTTAGGGCTTTCATTACATAATGTGGGCACAATATCAACCTTTGCGGGAATCCATTGATTAATGTAATTGCGCGAATCAGTTAAGCATTGTTCTTTGTAAATGCGTTTGTTTTCTGATAGTTTTTGAATTGCCAATTTAACTTCCCTCTTTTGTTTGTTGTCAGTATCGGAATAACTATTCGGAAAGTGTTGGGTTAATATTGCGTAAGTTGTTCGCTGACCGCTTACTGCTGCATTGACCACTTCGCCTCTTTTGTGTAGCTCAGTAATATCATCCAATACTTTTTCCGCAATAGTGGTAATGTTGCTTTCAATCGCTTGGGCAATGTCCCTGTTCGATAGTTGGTGCAGCATGCCCGTAGAGGAATCACGGAAGAGCTTTATCGGTGCAGCCAATTTACCGTAGTTGCTTTTTTCATGGTGAACCTCGATGTATTCAGCCAATCCATTGGATGCAGGAATTAATTCCATAAATAAGCGGCTTCGTACAGCGTTATTCCATGCCGTACTCCCAAAATAATGTTTAGGCGCTCTGTTATTTGCTGCCTCTGCTGAAACGTGCGCCAATAGCAGGATGGTGCATTTGGTGCGCGCTGCAATATTTCTAAGATGCGTAATGAATGCAGTTACCATAATGTTGCTCATATGGTCCGCAGCAAAAACAGAAGCGGCGTTATCAATCACGGCAACCTTCGCGCCAGTTTCAATGATTCTTTTCTCTACTTCCCCCATCATTGATGTGGGCACGCCGGTAGCGCTTCCCTTTTGCTCAGTCCATAATGCACTTCCAACAATTTCAAATAAATTGAAGTTGTCATGAATCGGTTTTGTGAATTCGTTTTTAAGCAATAGCTGATTATGCTGAGCAATAATTCTCATGCGCCTAGCGATTACAAGTTTTGTATCTTCTGCACTGATAAATAAGAAAGGCGATTGTTTTGTTGCAAGCCCGAAAAAACTATGACCGGCAGAAACGTTTAATCCCAATTGCAATCCTAAATAAGTTTTGCCTACACCGCCATCTGCGCTGAGTAAAATCACTTCACCGCAAGGCATTATTGATTCAATAGCAAATTCAGTATCCGGCTCTGTTTCTGCAAAATCCAACAAATAGCCCAGACTGTCAATCTTTAGTGGTACTGTATTAGGGTTATATTGAAGAGCACTAAACTGGTTAGACAATCCAGAAAAATCAATTTTTGGCAATTCACGGTCAAAGGCTTTTTCGATCATTGGATTTATATAGTTATTTCGTTTTGCCTTATCGCGCAGCCCTAATTTAGAGCTTTGGAATATGCGTTTAATTTGTTCATGATTCTTTGAATAAAACGCAATGATGTTTATTAACGCTTGATCTGCTTCGGATTGGCTTGGGTAATTGTGTTTTTGCCAATTTCCAACGTCATAAAGATCGCTGAATTTGTCGCCATTTGCTGCTGATTTTGCTGATTTGATAATTTCTGCATCTTCTTCAGTTTGTGGAATAGATTTAGTTTTAATTTTTTCTAATTTTTCGCCGCCCATTTGTGCCCATAGGCTTTTAATCAGGTCCGAATAATCACGAATGGGCGCTTTGCGATAGACGTTGCCGGTTAGTGTCATGAAACGTTGTGAAGAATAAATTTCTATACTTGAACGTTTGCGACCGGATGGAATAGCGCCTTTGACGATGATATGCAAGCCCTTGCCACTAGGGGAATACTCAGCGTAGGAATCGAATTCTTCAAAAACGGTTTGTTGCCTAGCGTTTATCGAATCAACTTCAGCAGGGTCTGACGATTTCGGCGCGTCAAGGTCAATGAATGTAAAGGGGTCGTTTTCGGTCAGCACAAAACCAATGCCTGAATAGGATTGCGGTAAGGTTTCAAGCGTATGGGCAGCTTGATCGAAACTACACCATGTTTGCGGATTGTTTACGCTGGCATGTTTACCCGTCTGAGCGCAGTAAGGAACTTTGGTAGGCTTTTCACCATCCGATTTCTCATATTTCCACATACAGAATTGCCGGTAGTTGCGCAATTCGTAGGGAATATTTTCGAGTAACGTCATGCTGGCAAGCCCAGCACGCGTTTCAGTTCGCTAACAGGCCAAGCCAAGCGGCCATTGATGTTCAATGGCCGAATTGGATGCTGATTCATCGCCCAGCAGCGGAGGGTTTGCGGGCGGCGGTTTAGGTAATAGGCAGCGGCGGCGGTGTCCACTGTCGGGCGAGTCACAGATTCCAGCGTCGGGAACTGTTTTGGGGTTTGATTCGTTACCATGTTTTCGCTTTCGCGTTTGTTGAACATGGTTGAATCATTTTTCGGCGACTATGCCCCCTCGCAAGTGTCCTGTATCCCCCAGTTAAGGGGATACCCCAGAGGCCTTTAGCCTTTAATCACAATATCGCCACTGGCTGTCAATCGTTCCCATGCTTTTTTGAAAACCGTCTGACCCGTAAACAGTCGATTTTTAAAAAGTGCTTCGCGGATGGCCGCTTTTACACCTGATTTTCCAGGAGGATTTTTAGGAAGTGCGAGAGGGTCATAACCCTGTTTTTTTATCTCGCAAAGAATTGCGTCATCCTGTGCTTTTGAGCGTTGCAAGGATTGTGCTGAAGTTATTGTTTCGCTTTTTAATTCCTCTATTTCAGACAACCATCGTAAAGCGTGAAACTCAGAATCAGGTCTAGACTTCAACCATGCAAAAAAGTCAGTAGGACTTATTTGATCGGGCACAGAATCCCCACGTAAATCAATCAATATTCGTCTTGCTTCGCGTAATCGAAAATCATCTTTGTTTATTGGTTTATGGTCAAGTCCCATAGCAAATTCAGGAATTGAATTGGAATCATCGTTAGGTAAAATGCCAGCAGCCAAAAGAGCACATTGCAACAGTGTCCAGACTTTCATTCTCAAATATCGCGTTAACGTAGTGTTGTTAAACCCTTCAACTCCTTCTAACAATTTTGACGGCTTGCTAAAGTCAACTGTTAAAAGTTTTTTGTCAACTGGGATTACTTCACCTGTTTTTACGTTTGTGTATATCGTTGGGTATCCATCAGTTAAATCCTTGGAATTTTCGGAAGTCATTTCTAAATCCTTTGGCTACGCTATTTTTGCAAGGGATAATTGATAGGGTATGAATCATTGAACGGCGCGCAAACGGCCCGGTTCCATATCGGCTACGAATTGAACCCCGGCCTGTTCCAAAATCCACGCTTCAATTTTTTCGTGGTGAACCCGTAGCAAGTCAAGCGGCCTGACGGTGTAATGCTTTTCAGCCGTCGCGCTGGGTTTGTGTCCCATGATTTGCGCCACCACGCCAGCGGGAATTTCAAGCCACTCAGTCAGGCTCTTGAATGAGCGGCGCAACCCGTGCAAGCTCAGGCCATCAATCCCAGCCACGGCGCAGGCGGTTGCGTGCGGCTTGTGAGGCTTGCTCATGGCACCGGCAGCGCCAGAAAAAACAAACTCATTGCGGCGGGGCAGGGCGCTTATCAAGTGCATGACATACGGCGTCAACGGAATGACCCGTTCACCTTCTACCTTGTCGCGTATGGTTAGGCCACGCCACTTCGTATTGATTTCATCCCAGCGCAGCCCCAGCACTTCGCCCGGCCTTGCGCCCGTCAGCAGCAGCGTTTGCAGGTAGGCGGCTGTTACCGGGTTGCCGATACGTTGCACAGCTTCAAACCAGACGGGCAATTGCTCGCGCATCAAGGCATCCTGCTTAACGCCAGCTTTGCCCAATGCTTCGCGGCTTCGCGTTGTCTTGGCTGGATTCTTTGCAGGCAGCAGGGCAGCGTAAGCGGGTTGCTCTGAGCACCAGCCTAAAAACACTTTCAACTGTCGCCACGCCAGCCGGGCGGCGCTTGGGCGTGTTTTGGCTTCATGCGCTGCCCACACTTCGATTACAGGCGCTGTCAGGTCACGTAGGGGCAACGCCATCAAAGGGTAAAGCGGCCCTGCAATGGTTATGCCCCGGCCACGGGTTCCACGGTTTGCAGGCAAGCCCCCAGCCTTTGCCAAACGGATATGGTCTGCATAGTGCAAGGTTCCCCAATGAGCACGGCGTTCGGCCAAGTACACGGCCCAAACTTCGCCCACGGTCACGGATGCAATGGTTGCGGCTTGGGCTTGGGCAATGGCGGCGGCGGCTTTTGCTGCCTTGTCAGCGTCTTGCTGGCGCTCCAGTTCGCGGGGGTCTATGCCACTGTCAACCAGCATTTTTAGCTTTTGCGCTTTGCTTCGTGCTTCTTTGATAGGCCAGTCTGCAAGCGTGCCAATGCTTATGCGGATGGTTGCACCCTTCAATCGCGATTCAAAAATGTACGTTTTCCGGCCTGTCGGGGTTGCCCGTAGCGCCAGCGTTGGGGTGTCGGTATCCCATAGGAAAGCTTGCGACTTGTCAGCAGGACAAGTGAAAGCCTCTACCCGGCCTGCGGTCAAATTGACGCGGCTTTCTTGCTTGCTCATGGCACCCCCTGAAATCTGTAGGCAATCTGTAGGCAAATTCGCTGAATTTAGCTACATATCAATCAACACTTGGCCGGTTAGTTTTTTGAAAAAACAAGCCTAAGTTGTTGATTTGTATTGATTCTACCTACATTAATCAACGGTGCCAAATACTTAAATGCTGTGACTCATAATCCTTTGGCCGTCAGTTCAAGTCTGACACGCCCTACCAGACAACATTGAAAAACCCTGCCATTGCATGCAATGGCAGGGTTTTTTCTTGGCTGGCGCCGCGGGCCTTCAAGGCGCGCGAGCCGCTCGGCCGCCAGGCTCAGGGCGTGGTTTTTTTCTCGCCGTGCTTTTGCGGGCCGGTCGGCGAGCCGGCGGCATTGCTTTTTTCCTTGGACCCGGCGTCGGCCTTGCCGCCGGGGTTGGTGTTTTTGGCGGGGTGGTTCTTGCCGCCGTGGTTGTCTTTGCTGGACTGTGGCATGTCGGCTCCTTCGGGGGTCGGGGCGGCCCGACGATTCGGGCTGCTGGGGGTCACTCTAGCGCCTGCCGGGCGCGCCGCGCCGTGCGCGATGCGCCATCTCGGGGTAGGACGATCTACCCAATGCCGGGCCCGGCCCCGTCGTGATAATGGCTGCATGCAGCCCCAGCCTTCCTTCAAGCTTCCCGAGTCGGTTCTGGTCGTGATCCACACGCCGGACCTGCAGGTGCTGCTGATCGAGCGCGCCGACCACGCCGGCTTCTGGCAGAGCGTCACCGGCTCGCGCGACACGCTGCACGAGCCGCTGTGGCGCACCGCGCTGCGCGAGGTGCAGGAGGAAACCGGCATCGCCGCCCGGCGGGCGCAGTTGCGCGACTGGCGGCTTTCCAATGTCTACGAGATCTACCCGGCCTGGCGCCACCGCTACGCGCCGGGCGTCGTGCGCAACACCGAGCACCTCTTCAGCCTGTGCGTGCCGGCGGCCTGCGCGGTCACGCTCAGCCCGCGCGAGCACACGGCCGCGCAGTGGCTGGCGCACCGGGCGGCGGCCGAGCGCTGCTTCTCGCCGTCCAACGCCGAGGCGATTTTGCTGCTGCCCCGGCTTTTCGCGGGTGCCGGCCGGTAGGCGCGAGGCGCTGCGCCGGCCCTCTTTTCCCTTGACGCCCTTGACTGCCTTTGCCACGTCCGAAACGCTGCAGTTGTTGCAGGGCGGGCAGGCGCTGTTTCCGGCACTCATTCAGGCCTTCGAGCGCGCGCGGCGCTGGATTCAGCTGGAAACCTACATCTTTGACTTTCACGGCGCCGGCGCCGAGGTGGCCGAGGCGCTGGTGCGGGCGGCGCGCCGGGGCGTGACGGTGCAGGTGCTGGTCGATGCGGTGGGCACCGGGCCGGTGCCGGCCGAGTGGAAAGAAAAGTTCGCCCAGGCGTCGGTGCAGTGGCGCGCGTATTCGCCGGTCGGGCCGGGCTGGGGCCTGCTGGTGCCCGAGCGCTGGCGCCGGCTGCACCGCAAGCTGTGCGTCGTCGACCACGCCATCGTGTTTTGCGGCGGCATCAACATCCTGGACGATTTCCACGACCCCAACCACGGCGCGCTGCAGGCGGCGCGCTTTGACTTTGCGGTGGCCGTGACCGGGCCGCTGGCGCTGGAGGCGACCGACGCGATGGCGCTGCTGTGGTGGCGCGTGCAGGCCGGCTACAGCGCGCGCCAGCGCCACCTGACCGACGCCTGGGAGCAGTTCAAGGCGGCCGGCTACGGCGGGCGCACCGAGGCCCGGCTGCTGGCCGCGCCGCGCGGGGCGGCCCGGCGCCGCGCCGCGCTGGTGCTGCGCGACAACCTGCGCAACCGGCGCAGCATCGAGCGCGCTTACCGCAAGGCCATCGGCCGGGCGCGGCACGACATCGTCATTGCCAACGCCTACTTCCTGCCCGGCGGCAAGCTGCGCCGCGCCCTGGTCCGGGCCGCCCGGCGCGGCGTGCGCGTGACGCTGCTGCTGCAGGGCCGCTACGAATACTTCATGCAATACCATGCGGCCCGTCCGGTGTACGGCGCCTTGCTGGACGCCGGAGTGGAAATCCACGAGTACTCGACCAGCTTTCTGCATGCCAAGGTCGCCGTCGTCGACGGCCACTGGGCCACGGTGGGCTCGTCCAACCTCGACCCGCTGAGCCTGCTGCTGGCGCGCGAAGCCAACGTGGTGGTCGAGGACCGGGTGTTTGCCGCCGAACTGCGCGAGCAGCTGCACCAAGCCGTGGCCAGGCACGGCGTGCGCATCGACCCGGCCCGCCACGGCCGGCGACCGCTGGGCGAGCGCCTGCGGGGCTGGATGGCCTATGCGCTGATGCGGCTGGCGCTGCTGCTGACGGGCCAGCGCTACTGAATCCCCCGGGGCCTGCAGGGCGCAGGAATCGGCCTTCGAAACCCCCTGTTTTGCTATCGAAACAATAGCGCAGTGTGAAGGCGCATCAAGGGCCAGAGGGCGAAAAGCCTGTTATTTCGGGCCGCGACGGGTTTTTGGCCGGGCTGGTAATATCCGCCATGCTTATGAAAACCACTACGCCTTCCCAGGACACGACCGACGAGGGGACCCCCGTGTCCGTCAAGATCCGCGAACGCCTGCTGCAGGCGCGCAAACGTTTCAATGCCAACGACAACATCGCGCAGTTCATCGAGCCGGGCGAGCTGGAGCAGCTGCTCGACGAGGTGGAGGTCAAGATGCAGGCCGTGCTCGACAGCATGGTGATCGACACCGCGGGCGACCACAACACCGCCAACACCGCGCGCCGCGTGGCCAAGATGTACCTCAAGGAAGTGTTCAACGGGCGCTACGTGCAGGCGCCCAGCATCACCGAGTTCCCCAACGCCGAGCACCTCAACGAGCTGATGATCGTCGGCCCGATCACGGTGCGCAGCGCCTGCTCGCACCATTTCTGCCCCGTCATCGGCAAGATCTGGATCGGCGTGATGCCCAACGAGCACACCAACGTCATCGGCCTGTCCAAATACGCGCGCCTGGCCGAGTGGGTCATGGGCCGCCCGCAGATCCAGGAGGAGGCCGTGGTGCAGTTGGCCGACCTCATCATGGAAAAAACCCAGCCCGACGGCCTGGCCATCGTCATGGAGGCGAGCCACTACTGCATGGCTTGGCGCGGTGTGAAGGACATGGACAGCAAGATGATCAACTCGGTCATGCGCGGCGTGTTCCTCAAGGACTCGACCCTGCGCCGCGAGTTTCTCGCGCTCATTCCCCGAAAAGGCTAAACCTATGCTGGTTCGTTTGCTTTATGCCAGTCGCGTGGTGGACAACTCTCCCGAGGCCATCAACAGCATCCTGGCGCATTCCCGCCAATACAACCCGACCTGCGGCATCACGGGCATCCTGTGCTATGGCGGCGGCGTCTTTCTGCAGGCCATCGAGGGCGGGCGCATGGCCGTCAGCGACCTCTTCGGCCACATCCAGAAAGACCCGCGGCACAAGGACGTGGTGATCCTGGACTTCGAGGAAATCTCCGAGCGCCGCTTTGGCGGCTGGACCATGGGCACGGTCAACCTGCTCAAGCTGAACCACTCCATCTTGCTCAAGTACTCGGAAAAAGCCGAGCTCGACCCGTATGCGAGCTCGGGCAAGGTGTCGCTGGCGCTGCTCGAAGAGCTGATGGCCACTGCCGCCATCATCGGCCGCGCCTGAAGCCGCTTC
>Ga0308165_1004353_pt1 | contig 14083 bp, 17 predicted proteins | sample PhyWR2_FD_201032 | JGI IMG/M metagenome (GOLD analysis project Ga0308165, IMG submission 201032) | Phyllosphere microbial communities from UC Gill Tract Community Farm, Albany, California, United States - DLSLW.R2 | ecosystem: Host-associated > Plants > Phyllosphere > Unclassified | place: USA...
CAGTTGCGAAAAAAGCTGATCAAAAGATCAGAACGGCCAGTTTGCCCCGAAACAGGTGGTCACTTTAAAGCGAAATGGGGTGACAGTTTAAATGCGGAACGGCTGGCCATTTTTGCCGAAATGCCCATTAATGAGGTCAGATTAGCTTTTTTATTTTTTATTAACAGAGTTAAACAACGTGAGCAAAGGTATCAATTGTTCAATTGTAGTCCCTTCTAGTGCACTTGAAGGGATGATTTTTAAATCATCCCTTTTTTTATCGACAATCATCACGCCTAAATCCCTCATTTTAAGATAATTAGTTGATAGTAGGTTCATCATCGTTGGTGTTCGATAGATGCCATTTTCATAGTACAAGTTCGAGTCGAACACCAGATCTATAAATTCCCGCTTTTCCTGTGTGTCAAATTTGTGATAGACCGATTTGATATCTGTAAATACGTCCAATTGTTTATTTAGTATTTCGTAGGCCTCCCTGTGATTGGTATTTAGCCTCGCTATAGCAATCTGTAGGTTGTCGATGTTGCTTTTGTATTTGAGGTGCCATCTTTGGTAGGTCTCCTGATCAATTTCGTTTTTTATCCATTTTTCTTCGACGGCATACAGTAGTTCCTGTTCTTTGGCAAGTTCAGATTTCTTTTCTGTCACCGCTTTCCTGTTGTTTTCAAGCTCTCTTTCAATTTCCTTGTTCGCAGAATCCCTGATTTTTTTTACTGATCTGACAGGCAAGCTCATCAGCTCGAGCGCTATATCGAACTGATCATGGGCTTTCTTTGCGCTGATATTGTTGTGCTTTGAAAGCCTGCATTTATAGTAATAAAAATATTGTCCGGATTTGCCTCGTGAGGGGGCGCCGGTCAAAACATTACCACAGTGGCATTTTAAAATTCCCCTTAAAGGAAGGGAATCGTCTATGATGGTACGTGTTTTCGAAATCCTATTGAATTTACTCTGTACCATTTTCCATGAGATCATGTCGATGATCGGCTCATGGATAGCTGGGAAGAGCCCTCCGGGGTGTTCTTTGTATGCGTTAGCTTTTACCAAGCGTTATCAGGCTATGTTAAACCTACCCAGTCATCAACAGGAAGATGCATATACCCTGGTAGCAATGCTGTGTCAGGCTGAAATTGAGCATCGAAACTTTCAGCGAACCGAGAGGTTGTTGAAAAACAGCAGGCTCCGTTACAATGCACTGCTTGAGGAAGTGATCTGCAAACCGGAACGTGGACTGACCAGGGAGATGCTTGGCCAGTTATCCGATGACAGTCTGGTCAATAGGTCTCAGAATATCCTCATCCATGGGCTGACCGGTTGCGGGAAAAGTTACCTCGCATGTGCACTGGGAAGGAATGCCTGCCTGATGGGACACAAAGTAATGTATCTTGCCATGAATAAATTCCTGGAAGCTATCGGGCAGGCAAAACTTGACGGGACCTACCTAAAGTGGATCAAAAACATAGCTGCACACGCAGTTGTTATTCTAGATGACTTTGGACTAAAGCCGCTTTCCCATGATGCAAAACTCGCACTGCTGGATATTCTTGAAGACAGGTATGGAAATGGTTCAATCATCATAACCTCCCAGCTTCCGCTGGATAAATATTATGAGTTCATTAACGAACCTAGCCTTGCGGATGCAATACTTGACAGACTGACAGCGTCGGCACATAAAGTTGAACTCACGGGGGAATCTTTGAGAAAGAAAAAATAAACCTTATTATTGTTAAACAAAAAACCAACTCTTATAATAAACCAGCTGTCGCTGGTAACCTTTGCGCCGGAAAACCTGGTAAGGTTTCAAAGCGGAAATACTGGTAAACTTTTCTCGGAATATCCACTCCAAAAAGTAAAGGGCTAATTATGTCTTTAAAGGGATATGCTTTTATCATTAATTTTCATGTTATTGAATATACAACGACAATAAATATAGTAGGAATCATCTTCTGCCTGCTAAATAACCAAAATTATTCCTTGGGTTAGTTCTGATAGTTGTTAAGTAGTTCCATTAGTCTTTTGTATTCGGGTAAATAAAAACCGTCAGAGAAATTTTCATAATAATGCAAGTATTCCTCTTGTAGAGCGGTAAAATCCTTTCGATTCGCTAATTTAGCGAGTACTAACCCTTTGGTGCCTTTGAAAATCGGCCCCGTTAAATGTGTATTATTTACATCTTGATTTACTGCGCGTTCTGCTGAATGAAGTTCCTTATGTTTTTCAAAAAAAGGAACTCCTACAGATTTAAAAAGTTCAAATAATTTATCTGAAACAAGATCAATTTGTCCCTCTTCTGTTAAATCAAATCTTGATTCAAGTCCGTCAATGTCTAAATCTTCAATACTCGTCCCTAAGGTCGGAGTTCCTTTTTGGTACTTTTTTTCGAAATCAGATATCTGATGAAATAAATCCTCAACAATATTAAAACGAATTAATAAACCAGGTCGTATATTCCATCCTGTACCTTTTTTTAAAAATACGACACTAAACATATTCCATCCAGATACGGTATTCTGAACAAAAGAATCATCGGATTTTTTGAATTTGAAACCAAATTTTTCAAGCTTATCATCTAATGACTTTAAAACTTGCTGCTTTAAAAAAAATCTCTCTGTCATGGTGTTTTTATATCTTTAGGTCTAATAATATCTACTTTAGTAGGTGGAATTTTAGTTCCTGCAGGATACCCCATATCTTTTCCTTTGTTCCCAATATGGGTATTACACGCCAAATGGAATCTCATTCTTTAACGCTGATCACTCGGGGGTCTATAATTCATATGGTAATTATATTGGGAATGTGCATACAGATTGGAAGTTTAATCCGATTGATACAAGGATGGTAATGACGGGTAATACTGATGGGCAATTTCAAAAAATTTCAACATCTCAGTTAGCTGCCGATTGGCAAGGTGCAGCTTGGCGATGGATGGATAAGCATTTTGATGTTGTGGGAGGATTATCGCTTTCATTTGGTGCGCAAATAGGTGGAGGATTTAAAGAAGGAATTGCAGCAAGAGTCAATTTGTATTCAACTGTGATGACAGAATTAGAGTTTAGCTCAAAAAAGGGAGGAAAAGGAACTATCGCAGGTATTTATCAGCCATTTGAGAAAAAAAGTTGGGGAATTGGGGGCGCTTATTATTTTGGGATTGACTATAAGGGGCAATCATATAAGGGGGTAGTTGAACATGAAGTTTCAGTTGGTGCCGTTGGAATCGGGGGCAAAGTAAAATGGGACAAATCTGGAAATATTACGGACTGGTTTGTAGGATTTGATCCTTCGTTTTCGGCACAGTTTTTCTTCGGGGTAGAAGCAAATTTTAGAATTGGTTTTTCAAAATAGTATATTTGATTATGGATTACATGATAATAACGATGTTTTTAGTAGTAATATTGGTTGGATTCTCAGTAAATTATTTTATTTATTGTTGGATTGTTGGTGTTGCACGAAGGAAATTTATTGATCCGTATTTGAAATCGCAGGCGCTGACAACTAAGGAAACTAAGTTTACTGGCCTATTTAATAATGGTGACTTTGATTACGAGGGAATAGGATCGATTCTTGTACCAGAGATGGGAAAGTTCAAACTTTCCACTTATATTTACGTTTTTGCGGAGGCGGAGAATAAACAATCAATACGCTTTACTGCTAAAATACAGGTTAAATTTCTTTTTATTACGGATGTTTTTCTGAAGAAAGGAAAAAGTGAAGAAGTAGAATTACCTTATGTTAATAGTTAACATGAGTATGCCGGGCAATGCTATACCTACAGCTGCTAACAAAAAGTTGTATAACGGCGGGGCGGAATGGCAGGATGATTTTGGCGATATGCCTGATTTGCAGCAAACATTTTACAGGATGTACGATGCGGCGCTGAGTAGGTTTTTTGCGGTAGATCCAATGGCAGAGGGCGGTGAAGGTTTTAACAACTGCCAATATGCCTTGGATAATCCAGTCATGATCCAATGGGTGACGTAACGTAACAAGGCACTGTAGGAGGGTATGGCCCGACACCAGAGTCGATTAATTTTCATGCTGGGTATGGAAGGATTGGTCCCGGTAGTGGCCATCATTGGAGTGACTTTTTTGAGTCATCAATTGAAGCCAGGCAGACTGAATCGAACTGGGCTTTATAGAATGGGGTTAATGATCTGTTTGTTAGCGGGGTTTTATCTGAAGGGGTTAACTATAAGCCTATAGGCAATGACAGGATAGGTTATTGGGCGGATTCAGGTTTGCCACAAAGCGGAATCAGTACTTGTCTCAATGCCTTGACTGGAAAAATGGAAGTGAGCGTGAATGTTGGAGTGACTAATTCAACCTGGAAAGAGATCTCAGTTAATTATGGTGACGGGAAATGGAGGAATGGTTGTAGGTACTTACTATTTGATCGGAAATAATTGTACAACGGTAACTACTGAAGCTTTGCAAAAGGGGGGGATTAAATATCCAACACTACAGATTCCTTCTGATATTAATGTATGGCAACATCCTGAACGTGCATTTCGTCCTCCAGTATTTTAAACCTATAAATGAATCTCACTATGCGCTTACTTAAATTTTTAGTTTTTATTTGTATTGTTGGCCTTTTGTTTCAAATTTTTGCGATTATAAATTTGAAAGCTAGTTACAAATCGGAAGTGGATATAATGGAAACACATATAGAAATTTCCAAAATGAGTTCAAAAGAAAAGAATAAAGAGTTTCAGCGTATAGCGGTAATAAAGCAGGATATCTTAAAGCAACGATCGGTAGCTAAAGTTTTATTTTGGCTGTTTTTAGCCGGTCTCACTATTTCCGGTACTGTGTTATATCGTCGTCTGTGATCGCAATAAATATTCGTATTTTAAATGATCAGTTTCGATTCATAATTCTGACCGGTAAATGATTGTTCAGCATACTCTAATTGGTATGCTGAACTTTTAACTTTTTCTCCTGATCTTTATGGCGGAAGGTAGAACTTTATGAGTGGCGACTTTAAATATAAACCGGGTTAATTGATTCATCGTCAAGCTTACAATCATTACTTTTGGTGTGATTTCGTTGCAATTCAGTATCTTAATCTGGGGCAATTTCTATTTCTCTAATATTCTTGTCGGTAGCTATGCAGACTCAATAATCAGGGATACAATTCGGCATATTCTGTTTGCGCCCTAGTAAACCTTGTCAGGCTTTGCATGAGAATTCTGTAGAGGTTAGGAAACAACTATCCGTGCAGCTTGAAAGAGTTCAGGTTAATACAACTTCTCCTGTTTGGAGATAACCTTCGTGCAAACTTCGTGTTGAGAACAATTGTGAATTTTTAAAAAGAAACGTGTTTTTAACATTTATTTCCTTTGGGATTTCGTTTTTAAGAATTTTGATCTTTTTCGATGTAATTCTTTGTTTACATATTGTTTTATTTTTGCATGTTTTTATGAGGCTAACAATGTGATAAAAATACAGTTCTTATGGACTTTGATTTTGCTTCGCTTAGATTAATTGTTTTATTCGAAAAATAGCTACGGGTTGAATAGTCGCTATTTGCAGCAAAAGTTCTCAATTCACTTTTTGTAATAATACTCATCTCTATCCCTTCTTCTCCTTCCTAACTCCCTTGAAAGGAGTACCATCTTGTTTAACATCCATAAACCGACCTGTGTCAGCATCTCTTTTAACCCATTGGTCTGTTTTTGGGTTGTGTGTTTGTGAGCGGTCTCTTACTGCTCCATTTCTGTGGCCATCGCCAGTCTTACCGTTTCTTGCCATACTTTTAAAAATTAGGTTGTACAATTCCCTTTGCCAATGGCATTGAACGCAGGGCGTTAATTACACCTCACATTGCAAGGTGTTTTCATAAAGCACGTAGAGGGTATATTCTGGCGGCGAAACAAGGGGAAAAATAATTTGTGAAGTCAAAACTATTTATACCTTTGCGGCGTTATACAAAATATAACCCTGGTTGCTATCCAGCAACCCGATGCTATGTAAGGTTAGGCCTGCATCGATCCGCTAAAATTTTTGCAGGCTTTACCAAAAGACCTCTCACAATTAATCAGCCAATAGTTATATGTCAGTTAGATAGAAGTAATGCTAATATTTTTGGCTTCATCTTTGATGTTGCGCTATTAATGTTAGCTTTTTGGCCAATTAAATTAATTTTTGTGAAGATTTGGGAAATCTTTTCCATGAGGACTTTCAGTAAAAAATGTGGTGAAAAACTTATCAACAGACAAATGACAAATATTTAGTAAGTTAAAATGTCATAGTTTGACTAAAAAGCATGCGTATTGTCAGATAGTGTTCTACGTACACTAAATGAAATAATGTCCGTGAATCTCACGATAAATTAGAGATTTCCGTTTAAAAAAGTTGCTCTAGCACCTCGCTATCGCAAATTATCTGTCCAATTTTAATAATCATGTTTTCGTAACAATTAAATAGGGGGATCCAACCGCTATAGGTAATTAAATTGGGTTTTGTTAAAATTAGTCCTGATGTTCTCAATTCGCGATTTGCGAATTGAGAATTTAGTTTTTATATTTACTGTATGAAAGCACATAACGGTATGAGGCCACATGACATTGTGGTGCTATTGAAGATCATTGCCTTTCAAGGTAATCACTGGTTAAGTAAAGATTTGTCGGCAACTTTGTTTATCAGTCCTTCGGAGATCAGTGAATCGTTAAACAGATCTATGATTGCAGGGCTACTTAGCCCGGATAAGAAGAGAGTGATGAAAAATGCGATGCTTAAATTTATTGAGAATGGATTGCGTTTTGTTTTTCCGGCAGAACTTGGTGCGATTGAAAGGGGAATGGCGACAGGACATAGTGCTCCTGTACTTAAGGAATTCTTTTCTTCATCGGAAGATTATGTCTGGACATTTTCATCGGGTAAATCCAAGGGGCAGTCGATTACTCCGTTATATGCCAATCAGGCGCGTGCGGCTGAACTTGATCAGCATTTGTATGATATGCTTGCCCTTGTTGATGCGATCAGAATTGGTAAGGTAAGGGAATGTGAGAAGGCAGTCGAATTATTGAAAATGTATTTTAACGGAATTTATGCATGAAAATTTAACCCGCATCAAAGCGGTTAGTGAAGTTCTGGATGGACTGAAGCAAGAGTATGTGTTTGTTGGTGGGGCTACGGTTTCGCTTTATGCTACTGATCCTGAACTGGCTGAAGAGGTGAGGCCGACGGATGATGTGGATGTGATTGTTGAACTCGCTAGCTATGGAGGCTATGCTGAGATTGATGAGAAGTTACGTGCTCTCGGTTTTGCGAACGATGTGGAATCCGGAGTAATCTGCCGGTACCGGTTACAGGGGATTGTTGTAGATGTGATGCCAACAGAACCTAAGGTGATTGGTTTTAGTAATATTTGGTACCCTGATGGTTTTGCCAACGCGGTAACAAAGGCTTTAGATGACGAAACATCTGTACGCATATTTTCTATGCCTTATTTTGTAGCTTCTAAATGGGAGGCTTTTAAAGGTCGGGGTAAGGGTGACTACAGGACAAGCAAGGATTTTGAAGACCTGGTTTATGTTTGGGAAAATGCGGATGACTTTGCTGAACAGATTATTGTTGCTCCAGCGGACGTAAAAGACTATCTTAAAAGTGAATTATCTACGATAATGAATTCTGACGATTTCTCAGAAGGTCTTTATGCACATCTATCTGGCGGGTATGGTGGTAAAGATGCGAATTATATACTCATCAAATTACAGCCGGCTTTTGAAATCTATTAATAGAACCTTCTAAAGCGGCTAAGCAGACAGTTGAATCAGCTCATGTTTAAAGCTCTGCCTGATTTGGAAAATGTCCCGGAAATAGCGATTTCGGATTTGAATAGCTGAACAAAACTATAGATGATGCAAGTATACTACACATTGTTGTGGTGAATTAGTTTGCTATATTAGTGGTTTAAATTAGCGTCTATGTTCATATTTTTAGGTATCGTTTTATTAATCATTATAATTGTTGCTTCAAGTAAAAAGAAGCAGCCTTCTGCTCTTCCAGAGATTCGATTTCGTCCAGCATCTAAACCCTACATACAACCAACAAAAATCAATCCGGTGGCGATTAACATGGTTACTAAGCATTTTGGAGGGGAATGGCTGCAGTTCCTGGCCGCAAAAGGCGATAGGGTAGCTGTTAGTGATCAGAGAATTCGTGAAATGGTAGCTATTGGGTATTCTCAGATGAAAACTAAAGCTCTTGAACATTTGCTGATTTCCTTCATTCATATTACTACTGATAATACACCTGGTACAATCGGGGTCAACGTCAAGAGCGATAATTATGCTGCCCTTCACGAGGCAATTTATGGGTTGATCAAAACAAACCGATTTAATCAGGTTTCCATTCTATCGACATTAAATTTTTTATCTGAAACGGCCTATGCTGACAAGAAGCGAGCGGAGCTTGAGCGAAAAGCAGAAATTGCAGAGAATAAGGCCAAACAACTGGAGTTGAAACAACAGTTGACGGAGCAGCGTAAAGTCATAGCTCAAAAGGAATCGGAACTTAAACTAAAAGCTGCAGAACATCTGCAAACTTTGAATACTACACCATCTGAGGCGGGAGTTAATGCGTCATTACGCCAGAATCAGACGCTTGACTTAAGTACTGGAAAATGGGAAGTAGCAGAGAACAGGGTGGATGATTCGATCATCGAAGTTTCCCAGGAAAGTACGAGGATCATTCTCCCTCCGGTAGAGCCTGCTTCGTACTCATCGAATTATCAAACTAATTATCCAGAATATGACCCTGATCAGTATTCCTTGGGTAAGAAGTATAAAAAGAAGCTAAATCTTGCACCTCAGGAAGTAAAATGGCTTAACAAATTCTGGAACTATTCTAATGTATTCAATTCTATTGAAGGGTGTGAACTGGAAATTATCAAGCTATATTTATTGACAATCAAGTTATTGAATAAACGACTGAAGAAGGAAAACTCTTCGCTGGATCAGGAAATTGAGCCATTGAAGACCATGACCGCAGAATTTGAGAAGTCTCAGCCTAATTACTGGCAGGGCTATGATGAGGTATATACGGGTGGATCTGCGGAATCAGAAGCTTATAATTTCGTGTATAAAAAAGTGGAATCTGTTATAAGGGAGCAGTGGAAGCACAAGCGTAAGATCTCAGCCACTTTTTATTCCAGGAGTGTTGAGATAAAAGAATTTTTTGATAGCAGGTTGGGAAATTTGGTTGAGGAGATTATAGATCAATTAATCCCTACTATAGGCGTGCCGGATGAGATTACGGAAGTCGCTTTAAACGAAGCAACTACTACCAGGTGGAAAACGCAGTTTCAGGAATTAACGGATGGTTACATGGGTGATGACCATACGGAACTTGTTGCAGCATTACATAGGTTGGGCAAACTGAATAAAAAGAATCCTTCAGTGGAACATATCTTTTATGAGGCTTCTAAATTCATGACCCCATTAGACAAGGTGGAGGCACTAAAATTTTATCTGCATTATATTTGGAAGGATCTCAATTCTGTAGTGGTCGACAGAAAGGAATTAAACAAGACGATTCAGAAAAAGCTATTTGCGAATGAAGGACAATTGAGCGCTTTTCAGGAGATTATAGATGAGCTGGTAAGAGGTCGCAACTTAACTGCCGCGTCAAAAGCTGTTGAGGGTATTTATAAAGCAAAACGCAAGAATATTACTTTGGACACTGAGGCAATCAGGCGAGTGGAAGAGCAGCATAGTGGAACAGTTGATAAATTGAATGAATATCTACAGGATGATGAGGAAGTTTACGAGTTGCATGTTAGCCGCCCAACAGAGCCTGTGTCTGCGGTTCAGACTGGGCTGGCCTTAACCAGTGAAGTATCACTCAGTCAAATACAACTGGAATGTTTGAGACTCTTCGATAATGAATCGCATTCTGCTGATTCGGCCGATATAGAGTCTTTTGCCAAATCAAAATCTGTATTTAAAAACCAACTTATTGATGGAATCAATGAGACCTGTTATGAGGTACTGGACGATGTATTAATTGAAGAAACTGAAGATGGATATGAAATTAATCCGAATTATTATACACAAATTATAGCCTAATGATATCAAATTTAAAACCCAAGGAAGCTACTGCCATTATTAACTCACTGCTTGGTGGAGTTGTTCCTAAAATCGGCGTGCAACACATTACTGTGGGTAGATCGCCTGAAGTGGAAGCTTTTTTAAGCGCTTTAGAGGATGTTAAAAATGGGCACAGTATTGTGAAGTTCTGGATCGGTGAGTTCGGTTCTGGAAAATCATTTATGTTGCATTTACTGAATACAGTCGCCCTTAAGCAAAAATTTGTGGTGGCAAATGCTGATTTTACCCCTGATAACCGTCTGTATTCAAATGATGGTAAGGGAGTTGCCTTGTATGCTGCAATTATGGATAATGTATCTATCCAGACTAAACCTGAAGGAGGGGCTTTGCCGACATTACTTGATAAATGGATAGAGCAAATTATGATGCAAACGGCGCAGTCCAATGGTATTAGTCTTGGCGAGATTAGAGATGAACAGCATCAGCAGCTGGTTCAGAATGACATTATGAAAACTGTGAATGAGATCACAGAGGTTGGCGGATTTGATTTTGCCTGGGTAGTAGTTAAGTACTATGAAGGATTTATCAAGGAAGATGATCTTTTGCGCCGGAACGCATTGAAGTGGTTAAAGGGTGAATACAAGACTAAAACAGAAGCTAGAGCTGATCTTGGTGTACGGGAAATTATTAATGACCTGAACTACTACGATATGCTTAAAAATTTCTGTAAGCTGTTTGTGAGCATTGGTTATAGCGGATTTATGATCAATTTGGATGAGGCAATTAACCTCTACAAAATATCCACTTCGGTAATGCGGGAGAAGAACTATGAAAAGATACTAAGCATATATAATGACTGTTTCCAGGGGAAGATCAGTAACTTGTTTATTAATTTTGCAGGCACAAAAGAAGTGCTGGAGAATCCGCGTCGTGGGTTGTTTAGTTATCAGGCTTTAAAATCAAGGCTGGAAACAAATAAGTTCGAAACCCAGCAGATCAGAGATTTCGCTCAACCAGTAATACGTTTAATGCCTTTGGACCATAATGAGATCTTTGTATTGCTGAAAAAGTTGAAATTAGTTTTTGATTTCAATTATAAGATTGATTTGGCAGTGACTGATACCGATATTCAACAGTTTATGGAGGAACTTTTCAATAAGCCGGGAGCTAATGAGTTCCTGACTCCAAGAGAAGTGATTCGTGATTTTCTGAACATATTGAGCATTATCCGTCAAAATCCAAATGTCGATAAGAAAAAGCTATTTGGTGATCTGGAGATTAAAGATGAACGACCAAACGAAACTATACTCGCTGATATTGAAGAATTATAAAGGTGTTTGAGCTGCTGTCTGAACCTGTTAGGAAGTATATACGCGATAAACGCTGGGAATCATTACGTCCGATCCAAGCGGCGGCGATAGAAAAGATCATGACCACTTCGCTGAACTTGATACTCGCTTCCAGGACTGCATCCGGGAAAACCGAGGCGGCTTTTTTGCCGATTCTTTCCAAAGTTGATTTTGCCCAACCAAGTGTCCAGGTATTATATATTTCACCCCTGATAGCTTTAATCAATGATCAGTTCACAAGGATTGAAGATCTTTGTGCTTATTTGGATGTCAGTGTAACTAAGTGGCACGGCGAGGCCAGCCAGGCAAGGAAAAAGAATCTGGTGAAAAATCCGAATGGAGTACTTTTAATAACTCCGGAGTCTTTGGAGGCAATGCTTGTTAATGCACCTTATAATGCGAAGACGCTATTTTCAGGTTTAAAATATGTGGTTATTGATGAGATTCATTCCTTCATTGGTGCAGACAGAGGTATTCAGCTAAAATCAATCCTTTCAAGATTACAGTATTTAAATACTCATACGTTTGTAGTAGTTGGACTTTCTGCAACGATCGGTGACTATACTGAAGCTAAAAAGATGACAGGAGATCCTGATCATACTAAAGTTCTTTTAGATAGAACGGCCAAGGAGATGGAAGCGAATTTCAAATACTTCAAAATGGAAGCAGCTGATTTGCCGTTAGCATTAATGAAAGATTTGTACTTGAATACTATGGCAAACAAAGTGCTGATATTTCCCAATAGTCGTGGCCGTGCAGAGGAAATAGCAGTCAAGCTGAAAAAGATTTCAGACAAAGTAAATGGGCATTCAAATTATTTTTCCCATCATTCATCTATTGATAAAGAGCTCCGCGAATATATCGAACATTTTGCCAAGACCAATGTCCGTTTCCCGTTTGCCATTTCCTGCACTTCTACCCTGGAGCTTGGCATTGATATAGGTTCGGTTGATAAGGTGGTTCAGGTTGACGCGACCTATTCTATCTCTTCTTTGATTCAACGCATTGGCAGAAGTGGCAGGCGGGATGGTGAAGTGAGTAAACTGTTGTTTTATGCCACTGATAAATGGAATTTGCTGCAGTCGCTCGCCTGCTTTGATTTGTATAAAGAAGGTTTTATTGAGCCTGTGAATGTAATTCGGCAGCCATTTGATATCTTATTGCACCAAATGCTGGCTTATGTAAAGCAGTTATCTGGTTGTACAAGGGCGATGCTTTGGGAACGAGTGCGGGAAAATTATGCTTTTGACCAGGTTGCTGAGCAGGATTTTGATGCTATTTTAACACAACTGCTCGAAAAGGATCTGCTTGAATTGATTGGAGGAGAGCTTATCATTGGTGTTGAAGGAGAATGGGTGGTGAACAATAAAGATTTTTACAGCGTCTTCAAGACTGAACCGGCTTATAAAGTATTAAATTATGATAAGCCTATCGGCGAAATTCCCTTCTCGCCGCAGCTCAATGAGGATGAAAATCTGTTGCTTGCAGCTCGTATTTGGAAGATTATCGAGGTAGACCACACGGCTAAAAAGATTTCGGTTATTCCTGCTAAAGATGGTAAGAAGCCAATATTCTCCGGTTCAGGGGCTGATTTGCACCCAAAGATCAGGGAGCGGATGCTTCAATTGCTGACTGAATCCGAGGAAATACCTGAACTGGATGAAACTTCAATCGACATCCTCAGAGAATTCCGATCGGAGTTTAGAAATTATAGGATTGAAAGTCTCGAGGATGATCGACCGGCTTTATTAAAGGAAGGCACAATACAGCTATATTCTTTCCATGGCACCCGGGTTAATAAAAGCTTACATTTTTTATTTGACCTGATTGGTCAGGAAAGTAATTATCTGGAACAAACTAGTAGTTTTACGTTCACCGGTGGAAAAGCGGAGCTGCTTAGTTTTATCGCAGAAGCAATTCAGATATTAGAAGATATTGATTTTCACCTTGAGAACATAGTGTTAACTAAGCCTTCGATAATGGAGTTTTCCAAGTGGGGACATTTTTTGCCCTTGCAGTTGAAGTGTCGTTTATTAAATGATAAATATTTTGATTTCTACGGGGCTCGTGATTTTTTGGATAGAGTCAGTCTGGTCGTTATTGAATTTGAATAACTCTTCAGTAGTCAATTTGGTAATGGGCTTTGGCGACAGCCGAGGTGATCAGGTCAATGATGCAAATATGACCGTCTGCAACGCTAGGCTATATATCTGAAACCTGCTCTACCGATCTGGTTGATTAGGCGAAGGGTACTTTGTGGGTATGAGTTGGATTTTTTGGACATCGATATCGACCATGATGTTCAAATCCACACAAGGTGTTAACGAACAACTATTTCATTCTATGCATTGTAATTCTACAATTACTAATCGCAAAGATCATCCTCATTTTCACCGCCATGTGAAAGATACCTATGATCATTCATTGAGCTATGAATTCAAACTGCCTGATGATTCCAAAAGATCATTCCATTGAAGTTATGCTATGTCATTTTCCAAAGTCATAAGTACGACTATAGTTTCATTGGAACAGTGATTAATGCGCATTTACTCTACTAGTGTCTATAACGCAAGTCACTGGGCCACTCATTTCGCTGCATAGCGGGCCACCCATTTCATTCGTCACTGGGCCAAAAAAAGGCTTTATTTCGCTGGTCATTGGGCCAGCCTTCCGTTATTAGCTTGC
>Ga0308165_1004356_pt1 | contig 14080 bp, 14 predicted proteins | sample PhyWR2_FD_201032 | JGI IMG/M metagenome (GOLD analysis project Ga0308165, IMG submission 201032) | Phyllosphere microbial communities from UC Gill Tract Community Farm, Albany, California, United States - DLSLW.R2 | ecosystem: Host-associated > Plants > Phyllosphere > Unclassified | place: USA...
CTGAAACACCATATCAGGGATGATTTTTTTCATGATTATATGTCACTGATTAATAAAATAGAGCGAATGGCTGTGCCACAACAGCCAGTCTTGCGGATAATTACGCAGAGTATCTTCGATAATTATCGGTAGATTTTTTGTCACTTCTTTTGGCGACAAGGGTGAATAAATTTTTATTTTTATCCCTTGCTGATAATAGAGGTGATAAAAAACTACCTGCGCCGAGACTATGCGGGAAAACCGCTGTACGCCGTTATGCAAGTTTGCCGGGCGGCCAAATAGCCGACAATGTATTTTCCCTGACTGTGCCTCGTGGGTCTGCGCGGTATAGTCGGCAGGGATATCCGGAAAAATAATCATATTTTCCCGTCCTTCCGAGACGCTGTTCATTAATGCCATCAGCGATCCCGCAAGCGAGGTATTATCCTGGTGAATAGAACAATATGAGAGCGCAACGCCCCCCATATTACGGCTGGCAAGGGTATAGCTTTCGGCACTGGAAGAAACCACCACGCTGGCTTTCCCCACCCCGACTCCAGCCCCGACCATCGCGGCCAGAATATCTGAGACGCAATGCAAGGGCGCGAGGACAATCGGTGTCTTTTGTGCCGCCAGAGGGGCAACCACAGTATCAAGCTCTCTTGTACAAGCCTGCATCTGAGCCAGTACCAAGGGGTGCTGTCCCCAGGTGGCCCCCATCTCCAGTAACTGACGTCGCGTCGCTATCCAGGCAGTATCAATTCGCCCTTCAGCGCCGACCAGGCAACGATAATTTTGTGTTGCCACGGCGGTACGCCCACGATACTGCCAGCCAATCAGCCGCAATCCGCATAGTCCGCGAGCTGAAGCCAGCAGAAGCGGCATAGGAATATACCGCACGATCCTTCGTATCATTTTTTGGCCGTAAACCACAAACACCCGATGGCTTCTGGCACAAGGTGCCAGCCATTTTCTTACGCTGAAAACGCTCCAGACCACCAGAAAGCGCGTCACGCTCACTCCTTGCCCTGAACTAAGAGCTGACGCATATAGTCGCCAAATTCAGGGAACTGACGATCCTTCGCTATAACGAATTTTTTATCGACAATAAACAGTGGCGTTGCGTCGATTTTATACAGGCTGCTGACTCTCGCCATATATTCCAGCCGTTCAGCAACCGCCTTGCTCTGACGTGTCTGATGATATTTAGCCACATCAATATTATTTTTTTCCAGCCAGATATTGAGTGCCTCATCATCGGCCAGATTAGTACCACGAGTGATCACGGCATTAAATGCCCGATCGCGCATCTGTCGCTCGAGCCCCATCACTTCCAGCGTGGCAAAAACCGGGGCATAAGCCGCCAGGCCATTGCCTTCACCATTAATATGAATAACTTCAAACGTACTGCCCGCCGGCAAAGATGCGGCGAATGCTTCAATATCGTCCTCATTCGATGCACAGTAGTGACAGCCGTAAGACATCACTTCAATAATACTGTTCTCATTCTTTATTGGACTACTGGCGACGGTCACACTATCAACTTCTCGCAGCGCCGAAGGCGCACTGTTATCCAGAGAAAAGGTATTAAACACAAAAATGTGATAACACAGTACGGTAATCAGTGACGAAATTAAGGCTACCAGAAACGTGTAACCAACAGCAGTAATAGGTTTGATTTTCATATCGGGAATAGGCTCTTAAAAACAAGTTCTGTAACGAAAATAATTCGCATTACTGACAGCCGCCGTTTAGTCAATTCTGCTGAGTCACATAATATATTATGCAAGTCATCAGAATAATCGAAAATAACACTCGGATAATTCGGCGCACACAGGTAATAAATATATGGAGGGTCACCCCTCCATATACCGCAGCGAAAATAACTTCCCGCTGACTTAGTTTATTACACCGCCGCCGCCACATGAAGTTGCGCTAGCATTTTTCATGGTCACGGATGATGGATTACCATGTTTATCGGTACAGGTGATCACTTCTTTACAAACAGTAGCACCACCAACCATGACATTCTTGTAAGAACTCACACAGGTTTCTTTACACGTTCCGCCAATAACATTTGCAGCTTCAATCATAGTTAATTTTTTCATTTTGGTTTCCTTAACCCTCTATATTAAAATATTATTTTTTAGTTACTACTTGCCACTTACTGATTTGTCGTCAGTAATTCTTACGATGTCATATTTTGCGTATAGTTATGCGCAAGGCGTCGCGATGATACGTTTAAAAATACTAAACAGTTCGACATTATTTTTAGCATTTAATTTTTTCATCAATTCCCGCTTACAACGGCTCAGGCGACGAACATCAATTTCTTGCTCAGCAGAAATTTGTGATAACGATTTTCCTTTGAGTATTTCTTCCATCAGCCACCAGTCATCACCAGAGATGCTGTTATTAAAATCTCTTTTCAGCCATGCCTGACGAGTATAATGAATTAACGAGTGGCTAAAAAATATTTTTCCTTCTGTACGTGAATCGATATTCTGGATAAACCTGAATAAATCATCCAGTGATTCATTTTTTAATAGCCAGCTGGCTTCAGGGAAGAACGCATGCAGTGCAAAAAACAGTGAAATATTATTTTTCCCCAATAAAATGACCAACTGCTGATTTCTCTCACAGTAGCACTCTTTAATGGTATGTAATGCGTTAATACGCTCATCCGGTAAACTATCGATATCACAGAAAATACAGCGCCGATCGTCTTCCTGCACGGGCTGATGCAGTGTATCAATCAATTGAGAAAAAGCTTCAAATCTTGAGAAGGAGAATTTCTCTTTACACGGTGCAAAATCGGCTACCATAGAGCGTACACCTTCAGAAAAAAAGATGTTTTTAGCGTAAATAAAAAAATGACGACTCATATTTAACCAACTTAATTAATACTATATTACTGATAGTTTAGGGTGTAATTTGCCGTAGCGCGAAAAGCACCGGTTTGTAAAGCTCTGTTGCTCAGAGCGTCCGGTTCCCCTTCCACAAAGGCTTTAAAATTTAATTTCATTTTGCTATCAGTGATAGTCACTACCTTCGACGGCTCATTTAATAAAATTGCCGTCCCATCATTCTCTTCAAAACCGATACCAATACCACTGGCAGAACCGGTTGATAACGGGGTAATTGCCAGATGCCCTGGCAGGTTAATATTTTCCGCCCCGCTAAACGTTACCGTAATAGAATTAAGGACTCTGGTGCTGCAATTCTGAAGCTCGATAACAAATGGCTGGGGTGACGATCTTCCATCCCTGTAAAGGATATCGGTTGAAATTTCTTTAAAATCAACCGCGATATTCTTTGATGAAGGAATAATGCTGCAAGCCTGCGCAACAACGGTACCCTTAAAATTTATATCCCCGCCAATCAAATCACCAATCGCATGGACTGGAGTCGTCATCGATACAGAAGAAATCAATACTGCTGCTGCAATAAATTGACGCATACTGCCCCCTTTACTGAAACTCTGCGACTACGGTGGCCGACGCCTGAAAATCACCTTCAGCAACGTCAGTTCCAGTCTTCGCAATCGGTGCAGCGGTCAGGTTCCAGCTTCCCTGATTGTTAACAAACCCCGGGATATCATAGAATTTATTCGCGGCGACTAACTTCCCGCCAGAATCCTTAAGCATAATGCCAAGATTCGAACGATCAACCGTACCGGTAGTGCCTAAATAATCGCTATTAAAACTGGCAGTATTCGGCTGCTTAATACCCATGCGGATATTCAAACTACCAGTGGAAAAGCTGCCGCCTTCGCACTTCACCGGGATCGGTACGGATTGAGTATACTTGGAACCATTAAGCAGCGAACCCGTGCTGGGAATGTTACCAAAATTAACAGAAATCGGAGTGCCGCCGTTGATAATACATTTGTCCGGGACCGTAAATATGGCAGAAGTGATGTTAATAATTGAGATTGGCGATGACCCCATCCCTGCTGCCTTATTACCCAGTCGACCGTATATTTTGGCCACCTCAGCACCACGCAGATTAATACCATTAATAATCGGCTTGGTTATCATAAAGGTCACCCTGCCTGAACCGCCGGTTCCAAAATCAAAAGCAGATCTTTCTGAGGGTGGTGTACAGTTATTCTGATACGCCTCATTCGATATGCTATTAAAGGGAACAGTAGGCGTTGCTCCGGTGTAGCGGCCTCTGATATCGACTTCTATTTTTACATCCATATAATCATTCAGCTTCAAATACCCTGGAGAATTTCCCGCCTGAAGCAATGAAGCAGTAGCTGAGTAATATATAGGCTGGTTAACAAACCTACTGGAACAAGTAAAGGTAGCAGAGAATGTACTACCGAGATTAAAAGTATAAGGGTAGCTTGCCCCTACCCGATTGCTATTAATAGACGCGTTGCCAAGGTTAATATAATACATTTTAGGCCCGCCAATCGGTGTGATTTCCCCGTCAATAGCAGCACTGGCATTCAGTGATAAAAAGGCTCCGCAAAGTAAAACAACGATGCGCGAGACCTGCCCTATAACCATTTTCGCCATCACTGATACTCCATTTTTAGCCGTAACAGTCCGTTAAAATGACCGGCAGTAACGTTTCGGCCAGTAGATTCCAGAGCCGCATGAAAGACCTGGCTGCTATCTCCGGATTTCACCAGAAATGGTGACTGGGTTTGATTAATATCCAGCGCACGCCGCTGGGTGTCCAGCAAACGAATAGCGGCCCCTGATGTGGTCCCTGTCAAATGCAATAACTGAGGATTATTTTCGTCAGAATCACCGATCATCGTCATCTGCACCGCTTGTTCACCATTGTTGGTATAGCGATGTTTATGATCGCCAATCGTTTTTGCTGCGCCGCTGTCACGCGCTTGTGAAGCCCCTTTCAGGCAATCTCTGAATTCAACCCGAATCTGTGTTGGCTGGCTGCGATCGCCAGACTGATGAAAAGACCTCGCACTTATTTCGCCCAGATCCACAGTTTGCAAACGACTCTCAGGCGCAAGAACACACGGAGACGCATAAACGGAACCATGAAACATCACCTTACCGCCATCCTCGCTTTGATTACCCTGATCCTCATGCTGAGGTAGTGTCGGAACACTGATATCCGCCAGCGTTTGCTGACTGGCGCTGAACAGAAACAGAGCTAATAGCGCTAAACGTGTTTTCATCATCGGGTTCCTCTCTGTTTACTCTTGCTGCGCTGACGGTATCGCTTTACAAGTATTACCTTCACAGTGATATTTCAGTTCCGGATGGCCACCGTAGTCATTCACATACATCATTGTAAAATCGTTGATACTGGGATCGGTCACGCTAAATTCCAGGCTGGATTTTGGCGCGATCATTATTCCCGGAAACTGCGTTATTTTTTCGCCCTTGATACGGTTTAAACCAATAATAGTGACGTGATAAGGCGTCGGGTTCTGGGCGTTCATCTTATTGCCCATTTTTTGAAACACGACCTGATCCTGCCAGACGTCACTTTTGTTTTTCGGTATAATTGCTGTCGGGCGATAAAACAGTTTAATCCGCGACTGCATCGCTAACTGCAGGACATTCGGTTTATCTGGTTTTGGTGGGATCTCACGCACGTTTAAATAAAATAAAGTTTCCCGATCCTGAGGTAACTGGTTAATACCGTCAGTTTTAGTGACGCGTGCAACCCCTTTCTGGTCGCCATTGATGCGCTGCAACGGCGGTAATACCAGCAGAGGAGAGGTAATTTTATTACCTTTGCTGTCCTCAACCCAGGACTGAGCCAGGAAAGGAATATCCGGGCTGGTATTACTTAAATTAGCACTCGCTGAACTGTCTTTACCGGTGATAATTAATCGGGTGCGATCCAGAGAAACCCCCGCCTGTGCGGTACTGCTTACAGCTGCCAGTATCAGAATGCCCATCCAGCAACGTTTAGTATTTATTATGCTCATCTTTAACCTTTAATTACTGTTACAGTCATTTACAGGGCAATAACGCAGCTGTCGAACGACGTTCAATAGTAGGAGGAATCGTGACCTGGCACTGTGTTTTCCCGTTCCAGATAACGTTTAACGATTCAAGCGGATTAATACCTGCCAGCCATGTTTCCCCGCCTTCCATGACCATTCCCACACTCACACCATCGGCATTGAAAACCTCAGCACCGAATGGCGGATAGGTACCGTCAGCCAGACGAAGAATACCCATCATTTTCTCACCTTTGGCCATACCGAAAACCTGGTAGCCGATGGCTCCCTCAGTCAGGGTCGAGGTGCTGATGGCTTTTGCAGGCTCTATCGAATCAGACATGGAATCGACATCGACGCGTGTATCGAAACGATTATAACTAACGATGTCCGGAACAACGGCGATACCAAAACTGTTCGTCCTTGATTTGCCATCATTCAGCGGAACATCACCGATACCGTTGGTATTGACCATGACGCGCGCGGTATTAAGTGTCGCACTACTATTATGGAGAGCTGCGCCATGACGAGTCGCTGTGAGGCCACCGCGCAAAGTTGTCCCCAGGGACGCATAACCGTTCTGCTGGTAGCTGGCATTACTGTTAATCTCTGCATATTGCGCACGGCGCTGATAATAGCCGTCAAAATTAGCATTCCCGTTCTGACTCGCCCCTGCACGTACCTGCCACAGATTATTGTAGTCGCTATTATCCGCATAAGAGAGCATCGGGCTGGTTTTGCCATTATTAGTCTGAATGTCCAGACCGGCCCATTTACTATCGCCAACCGGGATAGAAAGTGAGAGAGCAATAGAGTCGTCTTTACGCCCTTGATAATAAGAACGATAGGCCGAGAGATTTGTTGTTATCCCACGTATATCACCGATATTAAATGCACGACCAACGGAAACACCGTAGCGATTCTGACTCCCGAGATTCCAGTAGTTCTGGTGGGTATAGGTCAAAAAGACCGTTGTCGCTTTGCCCGGCTCGTTAGCCCAGAAGGTTTTATTCCCGGTAATGGTATAAACTTCTTTTTCGCGACCAAGACCGTCGTAACCTTCATAACGCTCGTTCAAATATTGTGAGAAAGAACGGAAATTCTGTTCAGCAAAACGATATCCGGCAAAGGTAATCGAGCTATTATATTCGTCGAATGTTTTCGCATAACTGAGCTTATATGCCATACCTTTAATGCGGTTTTGCTCAGTCTGTCGACTAAAGGACTGGATGACATCCGCAGAGATAGCTCCGAGTATGCTGAGATCCCGACCAAGCCCAATGGAAAGAGCTGAGTAGTTAGATCCCGCAGTTTGTAATCCGCCGAACAGCGACCAGGCATTGGTCAGCCCCCAGGAGAAGTCACCCGATGCAAATCCCGGCCCCTGGAGTTTATGGCTATAGCGAGAAGGAGCACCCATTGCGAAGTTATAGCGCACATAGCCAGGACGTGTAAGATAAGGGATATTGGCGGTATTCACCTGAAAGGTGGATACCGAACCGTCCTGATCTTCTACCCGAACGTCCAGCGTCCCTCGTACCGAACTGCGTAAATCCTGAATATTAAACGGACCGGCAGGAACGGTTGTTTCATAAATAATACGTCCGTTCTGACTTACCGTAACCTTGGCGTTAGTTTTCGCTACACCACGAATTTCCGGCGCGTAACCTTGCAAATTAGGGGGCAACTGACGCTCATCGGTGACGAGGTTAAGTCCGGTAAAACGTACGCTATCAAAGACCTGAGAATTGAGATAGATCTCGCCTGCCGTCAACTTCGCTGCCATCATCGGCAACGGTCGATAAGCGTAGATCTGATTCATATTAAAATCGAACTGATGTTGCTCACTGTAATAGCTGGTCTGATATTCACCACGCAAACGCCAGGGACCGAGGTTCGCCCCAGTCTGGCCATAGCCGCTCAGACTGCTGTTGTTTTCATGTACGTCAAACTGCCGGGTATATTGTCCGGTCAGACTATAATCAAATAAAAAACCACCTATCCCTTGGTCCCAGCGTTCAGGCGGTGTCCAGCTTGGATCATTATATTTCATCCATGCCTGTGGAATGGTGATATCTAATTCCCCGGCATAGTTAGTCAGACTACTACCCGGGAGGCTGAGCACGTTATAGCAATCGGCATACGGCTGTTCGACCTTCAACTGCGCCTCTTCTTTTAAGGCCAGTTTTGACAGTATTTCGCCGTTAATACAGGCTTGGGTATGCTTGCCATCTTTAGATGCCAGATAACTGACTTTTTTCTGTCCTATTGGCTGGCCATTAACTTTTATGTCCAGTAGATACTCACCTGCAGGGACATAGTTATCGGTTGCAAAACGTGTTAAATCGACATTACCGCGATCTGCAGCATCTAAAACATCGCTATTAAATTCCACATCAGCGTCGGCATAAGCCATAGGAGAACAACAGAATATAAGGATCTGAGAGAGAATTATATTTATCGTTATTCTTAGTTCTGCGGACATAACTATTCATCCCCGATCATTCAATAAAATATCGCGAGTGGTAAACAGATTAAAATGAGAATGAATGCTTATTTTTAGTTGTAATCCATAAAGAAACGGGCAACAGCATAGAATTCCCCAGCCTTAATATGTCTGTGAACAGGTACCAGTGAAGCAGTAAACCGCAGAGTATTATTCTCATCACTAAACAAATATCCCGAGGAAGGCTTGCCGAAAGTTAAAAGCGCTCCCCGCTGATCGTAAATTTGTATCCCAAACCCGTCGCTATCACCTGAAGGCATAAGAATTGTCGAATCATTGACTGAGACATTACCGTTAAAAGTAATAGTGGCAAAAGCAACAGATGTTGATTGATGCTGGCTACCAAAAGACTGACAACCCGCTAAATGAATCAGAAAAGGTCGTGTTAGTTTAGTCTGTTGATTCAGATTAATATCCCGAGCAGAGATATTACCAAATTCAACCCACAACGCTCGTGACTTTGGATCGATATCGCAGGCAGCCGTAACTAATTCACCTGAAACTTCTAATTCTCCGGGGGTAACATTAGTACTCAAAGCATGTCCGGAAAAGAGCAATACGGATACAAATAATATCAGCCGTTTATTTTTCTCTGTACCCTTAACCATACTCAGAATTCCATATAACCTGGTATCTATCTCATAATGCGGGGAACACACTCCCCGCATACGACATCTCAGAATCGATTATTGATAAGCGATAGTGAAATTGATGGTTGATTTAAAATCACCCGCGGTGACAACGGGTTCTGCACCACCCTCTGATTTAGCTTCAGCTTTCAGGATAGCAACGAAAGGAATGATGCTTTTACCGTTAACCAGAGCCACAGGAGTTGTAGCGTCGCCCCACGTTACAGCTTTGCTCGCACTGTCTTTCAGCATGATACCCGCGCCAGATGCAGAACCTGAAGTAAATGCAGCCAAAGTAGCATCAACTGGGTTAACAGATGTCGGGGTATAAGAAACTACAGCACTTTTAGCTACAGTAGTATCGCAGTACTGCAGTTCGATATTTTTGCTTTCAGTTGCCTGGCCGCCAGATTGCAGCAGAGAAACAGGCACCTGTTTAAAATCAATAGAAACCGGGCTAGATGACGGTGCTAAGCCGCAAGCGCTATTAACCAGTTCGCCTTGAAGTTCAATCACACCAGAAGTGGTATCAGTAACAGCAGCCAGAGCAGACATAGATCCGAGAGCAGCAGTCAATGCAACAGCCATAGCAACTTTATTCAGTTTCATAGAAAATTCCCGCTTTAAATTTTTTATCTTAAAAGAGTAAAGAGCCGTATAATTATTGCGCCGTTTTTTCACAATAACTCATACTCTTCACATCATCGAAAACCGTTTCAATAATTAAAATCATCTGTATTAATTATTGCCAAGTTTCCTTGCCGAAATAAATACTAGCAAATATTTTTTTTCGTAAACAGGGGTACATTTAAAGCCAAATAAATAAAAAATTTAACCTCGCGAACAATCTGTGCCTAGGAAATTAACTCGCAGCCCAATGAGATATATCCTAAAAACAACGTCTCTTCTTAAACAAGAGGGCAACAACTTTCAAATTCATTGGTTAAATAATTGCAAAAACAATATCAATTACATAACAAATAACACACTCACCCTGAAAACAAAAAACAGATCAATAAATTTAGATATTGCATCAAATTTATAACATAATGACATAGATCAACAACTATGATGTTAATTTATAAAAACTCTACAAAAAAATATCGCAATTCATTAACACAACTGACTAACCAGGAATTAAACCCTACTCACCAGTACGCGTTTTCACATAATAACCAGGACCATATTACTTCATTCCTGATATCAGAAGTACAGCACTCGAATTAATTAAAATATAATATTTTCAACATGATAAATAACAGGTAACGGCTTAACGAGTAAAACAACTCAGCTGCGTTAACGCTACCACTCAGCCTTATTATTAATGTAAAGACCTTGCCGTAGCTTGATGCCTCAGCCCTGCTTGCAGAACCGAAAAAATTGATCTGGTCGGGCATATAGACTTAACGACCTCATGGCCCACCCCAGAGAATTTGTTCCAGAATAATTCACTGCCAGACTGTGATGCTTAAAAAACCGCTTTCACAGCAATAGACATTTGAAAAATCACGCTGTTCAACGGGAACCTGAAGATTATCGGTAACACACCAGCACAGCGGATTATCCAATATGGATATAAAGAGAAAACAGTGCGGGAAGAATAAATGAGGAGAGAGTAGAAGATCGGATGATTTCAACTTTCAACAATCAGTAAAAAACTCATCCCACGATAATGCAGGATGAGTGAGTTATTCGAGAACAGCGTGTGCAGACTATGGCTTCCGCATTATTCTACTTTCATTACCCCCGCGTCAGGAGGTGAGCCAGCCAAGGGGAACCATCACCAGCTGTGGGAACAGCACCAGCAGGAACAGCACGATAAACTGCGCCAGGACAAACGGCCAGACCCCCGCTATCGCCTGATTCATTGGCAACTGGGCTATCCCTCGTACCACATTAAGCACATTACCTGCCGGTGGTGTGAGCAAGCCGATGGCATTATTCATGATAAACAGGATACCGAAATAAACCGGGTCAATACCGGCCTGAATCACCACCGGAAGTAAGACCGGTGTCAGGATCAGTATTGTCGGCGTAAAGTCCATAAACATGCCGATCAGAATAATAATCCCCATCATCACCAGCAGCATCAGCGTTGGGCTGTCGCTCAGTGGTAACAACATTTGGGCAAAGGCTGTCGGAATATTCGCCACCGTTATCATATAAGCAGACAACATTGCCGCAGCCACCATCAGCATAATCACCGCTGTCATATTGGCGGCATTGGCAACTAGCTTAAAGAAATTACGGAGCTTAATTTCACGGTAAATAAAGCAGCCCACAAACAGTGAATAAACGGATGCCACTACGGCCGCTTCGGTCGGCGTAAATATTCCCATCCGCAAACCGACAATGATAATCACAGGCAGCATCAGCGCCCAGCCACTGCGGGCAGTCTCTTTCAGGCGCTCGCGCATCGGCATTTTAGGGTACACCTTCAGGCGCCCTTCTTTGCCGGACTTACGCATCAGGATATTCCAGGTAATAATCAATGCCAGGGCCATCATTAAGCCGGGCACAATCCCGGCCATAAACAGTTTGGTGATAGAGACATTACCAATAATTCCGAACAGAATAAGCCCGACTGAAGGCGGCAGTACCGGCGCAATAACCCCCCCGGCACCAATCAGACCGGCTGAACGTGCCGGATCATAACCCCCCGCCTTCATCATCGGCAGCAGCATCGCGGCCAGGGCTGCGGTATCGGCGACCGCAGAGCCGGAGAGGCTCGCCATAATCAGCGCCGCAAAGACCACTACATAACCCAGACCACCGGGAATATGCCCGACCCATGCCACAGCAAGGTTAACAATACGTTTTGAAATTCCGCCCGCCAGCATAAACTCACCCGCTAGCAGAAAGAAGGGAATCGCCAGCAGAGCAAAGTTATCTGCTCCCGGAATAATGGTCTGGATGATGATTTGCGGGTCAAACATCCCTTGTGCCAGCATCAGGGCAACCCCGCTGAGTAACAGGGCAAACGCCACTGGTACGCCGAGCGCTAAGGTGCCCAATAACGTGATGACAAATAATCCGATAATCATAGTCTTTCCTGATAGTAGAAAGGATAGCGGTCTGTGTAATCAGACAAATAGCGGTGCGCTATTGCCAGGTGCTATTTATTACGTACGGCCATCGAGTATTCGGCTTCATCTACTTTGCCCATAAACAGGCGAACAATATTGTTCAGGCAGATAATTCCCATACAGGCTGAAGAGAGATAAATAACGCCATATACCATCAGCAACGGTATTTCACTGACCGGCGCGGGGTCGTCGGCAAAAATATCCTGTTGCAACCAGAAGCCATAAAACATCAGCACACAGCAGATAAAGACCAGCAGTTGGCTGACACCCCAGCAGACTTTTCTGGAGCTTTTCGGCAATATAGCCTGGACAGTATCAACACTCAGGTGCTTCTGATTGCGGGAGGCAACAATCGCGCCGAGGAAAATCACCCAGAAAAAACAGAACCGGGAGAGTTCGTCTGAAACAGGAAAACCGGAATGGAAGCCGTAACGCATAATCACGTTACCGAATACCATCACCATCATGCAGATCATGCACAGCACCATAACCGCTTCCAGTGCTTTAAAAAAAAGATTAATCAGCCACTGCATATTTCCTCCAGAAGTATCATCCTGCCTCGCCTACTAAGGGCTGAGGACAGGCGTGAGACGCCAGCCAGGTACTACGATTACACTGGCGTCCCGGGATAGGATCACATATCAACTTACTGCAGGGACTGGCGAACTTTATCTCTTTCCGCTATAAAGTTTTCAACAAATTCAGTGCCGATAATCTTGGTGTGATTCTCGAATACCGGTTGTACCACAGCACGAATTTTGTCCATCTCTTCAGGCGATAAAGTGCTGATTTTCATACCGTGTTTAGCCAACTGCTCAAGGGCATTTTCAACCTGATTTATCTCTTCTGCGCGCTGGAAAGTCTTCGTCTCTTCGGCAGCGGCTCTGACAATAGCCTGTTGTTCCGGACTCAGAGAGTCGAACCATTTTTTGGAGACCACCAGCGCGACCGGGGTATAGACGTGGTTGGTGGTGGTCAGGTTATTTTCAACTTCGTAGACTTTGTTCTGGAACATATCCACCACCGGATGTTCATGCCCGTCCAGAACGCCGGTCTCCAGTGCAGTAAACACTTCGGAGTAAGCCAGTGGCACCGGATTCATCCCCATCGCCTGGAAGCTATCAATAGCCACCTTGGTTGGCATCACCCGGATTTTCAGGCCTTTCATCTCTTCCAGCGAGGTCACGGGATGTTTGTTATTCGCCAGGTCACGGAATGCGCCACCACTCCAGGTGAGCGGGTACATCCGCATGCCATACAGGCTTTCAAGCATTTTCTGCCCTACCGGACCGTCCAGGACTTGAGCCGCTTCCTCATCACTCTGGAACAGGAAAGGGAAATCAAAGATTTGCAGTTCTTTCTGTCGTCCGGCTAAGGGGGATAAAGCCCCCATATAGAATTGCTGGGTATCACTCTGGATAGCCTGAAGCATCTGCTGCTCAGAGCCGAGGGTGCCAGAACTGAAGATATCGATTTTGATGTCACCGTTACTTTTTTCTTTCACCGTATCAACAAAGCGTTGCATGGCGATACCGCGCGGGTGGGTATCGGTAAAAGAGTGTCCCAGGCGAGCCGTTTTTACCTCATTCGCGTAAGTCATCGTTGCCGTCATCAACGTGCTTAATGCCAGACCGCCCGCCAGGACCCACTTGTTAATATTTTTATAATTCATTACCGACATATATAACCCCGTATTTATTAAATATATTATTCCTGAAACAATTCAGATAAGAACTTAACCTCTGAATTGCAGACTCATTATTTTCTTTCCTGCGTAAACATATATTAATAGAGAACAACGCTCTGCTTATAGAAATGAAATATTCTTACCCGAACAGCTGGGCAGCTATACTTGATCAAGTTTAATATTCACATTCCATAAACAACATCCATGTGTGATATTAAAAAAACACTCCATATATATTGATAATATTATCGATGC
>Ga0308165_1004357_pt1 | contig 14075 bp, 10 predicted proteins | sample PhyWR2_FD_201032 | JGI IMG/M metagenome (GOLD analysis project Ga0308165, IMG submission 201032) | Phyllosphere microbial communities from UC Gill Tract Community Farm, Albany, California, United States - DLSLW.R2 | ecosystem: Host-associated > Plants > Phyllosphere > Unclassified | place: USA...
GAAATGATTCTGTTTGCCGGTTTTGTCTATTTTATTATCAGCCTAGCCGCTTCGGCGCTGGTTAATTACTTGAAAAAAAGGACTGTTTGATGATTTCCCTGAAAAATGTTTCTAAGTGGTATGGTCACTTTCAGGTGCTGGCAGACTGCTCCACGGAAGTGAAAAAAGGCGAAGTGGTGGTGGTATGCGGCCCTTCTGGTTCAGGTAAATCAACGTTGATAAAAACCGTTAATGGGCTGGAGCCGATTCAAAAAGGCGAGATCACGGTGAACGGAATTCAGGTTAACGATAAACGCACGGATTTAGCCAAGCTACGCTCGAAAGTGGGCATGGTTTTTCAGCACTTTGAACTGTTTCCACATTTGTCGATTATCGAAAACCTCACGTTGGCACAGGTGAAAGTACTAGGCCGCGAAAAAGCCGCGGCAAAAAGCAAAGGGCTAAAATTGCTGGAACGCGTAGGGCTTAGCTCTCATGCTGACAAATTCCCTAGCCAGCTTTCCGGTGGACAGCAACAGCGCGTGGCTATTGCACGTGCGTTGTGTATGGATCCTGTCGCCATGCTGTTTGATGAACCCACCTCGGCGCTCGATCCTGAAATGATCAACGAAGTGCTGGATGTTATGGTCGAACTGGCAAAAGAAGGCATGACCATGATGGTGGTGACGCATGAAATGGGCTTTGCGCGTAAAGTAGCCAACCGCGTAATCTTTATGGATGAAGGCAAAATTGTGGAAGATCGCAACAAAGACGACTTCTTCAATAATCCAGAATCCGATCGCGCCAAGGATTTCCTCGCTAAAATCATTCATTAATGTTTTCGTGCGCAATTTCCACAATCGTGTGGGATTGCGCATTACCTCACGCTTTCCACTCGCTTTTCTATTCCAAATTTCTTCTGCGCGTTAAGCTGGTCACACATTAATTTTCAAACAATCATTATTAAACAATCTTCTTCAAATAAATAAGCTCAAACAATAAAACCCGCTAATGACAGGAGTCTTCTCGAATGTCTTTACCTATTATCCTTGATTGCGATCCTGGCCACGATGACGCTATTGCGCTCATCCTTGCCCTTGCCTCACCAGAGCTCGACCTCAAAGCCGTTACCACCTCCGCGGGCAACCAAACGCCAGAGAAAACTCTGCGCAATGCTCTGCGCATTTTAACCCTGCTGCAAAGAAACGATATTCCAGTGGCCGGCGGCGCAGTGAAACCTCTGATGCGCGAGCTAATCATCGCCGACAACGTGCATGGCGAAAGCGGTTTAGATGGCCCAGAGCTTCCAGAACCCAACTTCGCACCACAACAATGCAATGCCGTTGAGCTTATCGCCAAAACCCTGCGTGAAAGCAAGGAGCCGATGACGATTGTTGCGACCGGACCACTCACTAATATTGCATTACTCCTCACCTCACATGCCGAATTAAAGCCTAAAATTGCGCGCATCGTGATCATGGGCGGTGCCGCTGGGCTCGGCAACTGGACACCTGCCGCCGAGTTTAATATTTATGTCGATCCTGAAGCGGCCGAAATCGTATTCCAATCAGGGCTACCGATAGTTATGGCCGGACTTGATGTCACCCATCGGGCCCAAATCATGAGCGAAGATATAGAACGTTTTCGTCAGTTGGATAATCCCGTCGCCGCGGTGGTCGCTGACCTGCTGGATTTCTTCATGGAATATCACAAACAGGAAAAATGGGGATTCCAAGGCGCTCCGCTACACGATCCTTGCACCATCGCATGGCTGATTAAGCCATCAATGTTTACCTGCGTTGAACGCTGGGTCGGTGTTGAAACACAAGGTAAATACACACAAGGAATGACCGTGGTGGATTACTACAGTCTGACCAACAACGCTCCAAATACCACCGTAATGATGGATATCGATCGTCAGGCATTCGTCGATTTACTGGTTGAACGCGTCGGCACCGCCTACGCCAATCTGCGCTAACGGAGGAAAACCGATGCCAACCCCTATCATTTTTGACTGCGATCCGGGCCTTGACGATGCAATTGCACTGGCGATGGCCTTACATTCCCCTGAGTTGGATATCAAGGCCGTCACCACCTCAGCGGGCAACCAGACCCCAGAGAAAACGCTGCACAACGCGCTAGGGTTACTCACGCTCATGCAGCGTACCGATATTCCTGTTGCAGGCGGAGCGCACCAACCGCTAATGCGCAAATTAATGATTGCTGACCACGTGCATGGCGAAACCGGAATGGGAACCACCAAGCTGCCAGCCGCCACCATTCAGCCTCATCCGCTCAATGCCGTTGAACTGATGGCAAAAATTCTTCGCGAATCAGATACGCCGATAACGCTAGTCGTAACAGGGCCAATGACCAACGCCGCGCTATTGCTATCACAATACTCAGAGCTGAAAACCAAGATTTCACGCATCGTCTTCATGGGCGGCGGCATCGACGGCGGTAACGCCACTCCGGCAGCAGAATTCAATATCATTGTTGACCCCGAAGCCGCTGAAATTGTGATGCAATCGGGCGTGCCATTAGTGATGGCTGGACTAAATATGACCCATCAAGCCTTGGTGATGGCAGATGAAGTCGAACAAATTCGCGCTATAAATAATCCAGTAGCGAAGGCCGTAGCCGAAATGCTTGATTTCTATCTGCCGCTCTATCTTAGCGGGCCGCGTAAACTACCGGGCGCAGCGATGCACGACCCCTGCGTCGTGGCATGGTTACTTAAACCTGAATTATTTACCTCGGCACACTACTGGGTTGGCGTAGAAACACAGGGGAAATACACCACGGGCATGACTGTGGCAGACGTCTATAACCTCACAGGAAATGCGCCAAATACCGAAGTATTGCTCAACGTCGATCGAGAAGGGTTTGTGAAACTCTTGATGGAGCGGGTTTCACACTACTGATATTTACTACACCTACACCAACAACCCCAATATCGCCCTATTCATAGGGCGTTTTCCTGCAAACACTTAAATTCCCCTTAATTAATTCATAAACCAAACGCCATTTAACAATCTCTTAGCCCGTGGCATAAATAAGCGCACTCGGTGTGAATATTACGTACAGGGATAAGTGCAATGGCAGGATTACCCGCAGCGCGCCAAACTGACGAAACTACCCTCGGTGGCCCTATCACGCAGGGCTCATTAGGCGTGTTGATTGGCGCGCCCAGCGGCGTCGCCTGTTCGACCTGTCCCGATGGACAAAAAGTCGGTAAGCCCGTTAATCCGCTATTGGGCGCCAAAGTTCTCTCTGCTGAAACCGACTTTGCCTTACCGGCCGCCGTGCCTTTTATCCTGTCCCGCAGCTACAGCAGCTACCAAACCGATACCCCCGCCCCCATGGGCTTACTCGGCCCCGGCTGGCAATTGCCCAGCGGCATCAGCCTGCTGGTGACAAAAACCGGCCTTATCCTCAACGATAACGGCGGGCGCAGCCTGCATTTCAACACCCTCACCGTCGGTGAGGCGCATTTCAGCCGCAGTGAATCCCTGTGGCTGGTGCGCGGCGGTCTATTAGAGCGTGACAAAAACCATCCGCTGGCCATGCTCTGGAGCACCCTGCCCGAATCGTGGCGCTTAAATTCACATCTGTATTTATGTACCGCCGACGCCCTCGGCCCGTGGTGGGTACTCGGTATTTCAGAAGACGAAGGCCGCACCGCACTCCCTGCGCCCTTATCAGCGCGGCGCTTTTTACGCGGCATGTGTGACCGTTTTGGGCAGGAATTACAGTACTTTTATGATGACACTGGCGTCATCACTGAGGTCGAGGACAGCGTGGGGCGGCGTTATCGGCTAGAGCACCAGCATATCGCCGAGGCGGTCTGTACGCAGCGCGGCGGCTGGGGGCGTGACAACGGCGTTCGCCTGTCGGCGGTGTATTTGGTGCATGACCCCGACTTTCCCGATGTCCCCACCGAGCCGCTAGTACGTTACGAATATACCTCGCGCGGTGAGCTACAGACCGTGTATGACCGCAGCGGGCAGGCCATTCGTCAGTTTGCCTATCATCCCGAGTTACTCGGGCGCATGACCGCCCACCGTTATCTGGGTCGCCCCGTCAGCCGCTATACCTACGATGCTCAAGGCCGCGCCGTGACCCAAAGCAACCCCGACGGGCTGGATTATCAGTTCGATTATGCCACCGACAGCACCACGGTGACCGACAGTCTGGGTCGCCGCGAAACCTATCATTACACCGGCGAGAAAGGCCTTAAGCGGGTGGTGAAACGCACCTACGCCGACGGCAGCGAAAGCCACAATGAGGTGGCGGGCTATCTGCTGATGGCGCAAACCGATGCGCTGGGGCGAAAAACGGCGTTCACCCACGATATTACCACCAGTCAGCTCACCAGCATCGTGGCTCCCGACGGCAACCGCACCCGCTTTGCCTATAATATTCACGGTTTACTGACTCAAACGATACTGCCCGATGACCGTCGCCTCACGCGCAGCTATGACGCGCTTGGCCGCCTGACCGCTGAAAGTGACGCCCTCCAGCGCACCGTGCGCTATGCCTATGCCGACGACACCAGCTCGCAGCCCTGTGCAATCACCGATGCTGGCGGCGGAGAGAAACGCCTGACATGGACGCGCAGCGGCCAGCTCTCCCGCTACACCGATTGCTCAGGCAACACCACCGAATACCGCTATGACCGCTGGGGGCAGCGCCGTGAGATTTGCCGCCCCGCAGGCCTCACGCAGCGTTATGAATACGATACCCGTGGCCGTCTGATAAGCACGGAAAACAGCACCGGTGAACGCACCCAGTATCACTACAATCTCGCCGGTGATTTAGTCACGCTGACCGAGCCAGACGGTAGCCAAACTAACATGACCTACGATGACAACGGGCGCCTGCTCACGCGCACCCACGGTGGCGCCACCCAGCAGTTTGCCTATGACGCCGCCGACCGGCTGATTGCGCTCACCAATGAAAACGATGCCCAGATGCGTTTTACCTATGACGTGATGGACCGATTGGTGGAAGAAGTGGGCTTTGACGGACGGGTTCAGCGCTATCGCTACAACGCGGCTGGGGAATTAATAGAAAGCGACGATGCCGGCCTGATAACCCAGTGGCAGCATGACATTTTAGGGCGATTGGTCAGCCGTACCCGCGATACCGAAGATGCCGAAAGTGACATAGCACGCTGGGAATATAACCTCGACGGCCAGTTGATGGCCGCGCATCACGTTAGCGAAGGCTACCCCGTCAGCGTGCTGTTCGAACGCAACCTGTCCGGGCAAATTAATCAAGAGCAGCAGATTGTCAGCGCGCCCGATGGCAGCATATTATGGCAGCACCGCATCCAGCACCGTTATGATGCCAACAGTGCCCTGCTGTTTACCACGCCCGACGGCTTACCCACACTGCACTGGCACACCTACGGCCCCGGCCATCTGCTCGGTGTGGCGCTCGGCGAGCAAAGTCTGTTGGAATTTGACCGCGATACCTTACACCGAGAAACGCAGCGCCGCTTTGGCGAGAGCGTGCTAGAAACAAGCTATACCGAGGTTGGACGGCTACACAGCCTCACGCTGAGTACCCCCAACGCCGACCCGCGCACACAAGAATATCGCTATACGCCGCGCGGTCAGCTAAGCGATATCGCCAGCTCGTTCTCATCCCTGCATTATGAATATGACGCCGTCGGCCGCCTCATCCACGAGCGCAGCGCCCACCGCAGCACCGACTATCACCTTGACCTTGCGGGCAACCGGCTCATCAACCGTTACATGCCCGAGGCCTTTATGGCCGACATGCGCCATCCGGGCAATCGCCTAAGTGAAGATGCGCATTTTCATTATCAGTACGATGCCCACGGCAACCTCAGCCAAAAAATCAGCAAACGCGACGCGGGCGAGGTCCATCACTACCGCTACGACCGCAGCCATCGCCTCGTCAGCTACCTCTGTTATCAAGACGGCGAAGCCCTACGCGGCGGCCGCTACTGCTACGACCCGTTAGGGCGGCGCATCGGTAAACAGGTCATGCAGCGCAACCAGCCCAAGCACATCAGCTGGTTCGGCTGGGACGGCGACAAACTGGTGCTCACCGAACGCGATGACATCCGCATTCACACGGTCTATTTGCCCCACAGCTTTGTGCCCCTGCTGCGCTTTGAAGGCGATAAGCCGCCCACAGTCACCCCGCTGGCCAACAAACTTGAGCAGGAAGTGGGTATCACGCTGCCGCCCGATTTTAAGCAAACGCTGCACCACATCGAGCAGGCGCTGCGCGCCAACCGCCTCAGCACGGAGCAACACGCGTGGCTCAATCAGGTTCAGCTCAGCCCTGACTATCTGGCCACCCTGCTCGACCCGCTGCCGGATACGCCCTACGCCGCTCAGCTGTACGACTGCAACCACCTCGGCACGCCGCAGCAGCTCATCAACCTCAACGGCCACATCGACTGGTCCATCACGCTGGACGCGTGGGGGAATGCGCTCAGTGAAGAAAACCCGCATCAGCTGCACCAGCCAATACGAATGCAAGGGCAACAATACGATGAAGAGTCCGGTCTGCACTACAACCGCCATCGGTACTACGACCCGACAATAGGTCGGTATATTACTCAGGATCCGATTGGGTTGGATGGTGGGTGGAATGGGTATATATATCCACTTAATCCGATAATAAATATAGACCCATTGGGCTTAGAAACACTCAAGTGTATAAAACCATTACATTCTATCGGAGGAGAGGGTGAAAAAAGTGGCCCAGATATTTGGGGCAACCCCTTATACCATCAATATCTTTGCGTTCCAGATGGAAAAAATGGATATATTTGTGGGGGGCAGGATCAACGGGGAAAACGGTCTTCGGATGGAATATTTGGACCAGGAAAAGCGAGTCAGGATAGTAAAAATGGTGCTGGTCGGTGCGATACACTCGAGCCCGATAATAGCTGCCTCGAAAATTGTTTGAAAGAGAAATTTAAAGGGCCAAGACCGTTTTATACAGTGTTGCCTGACTGGCTATTTCCGGTGAAACTTGGGCTAACCAAAAATTGTCAAGACTGGTCAGATGATGCATTTGAAACATGTAAAAACAAATGCAATTGAAATAATTTTAAAAAGCTAATGAACTACTTATACAAAGGTATCTTATAATGAAGAAATGGTGGGTTACTTTAATTAGATTATTGTGGACTGCCTCATCTTTTGCAATGTTAATTTTCTCTTTAAAACGATTGTCTGAATTAGATTCAATTCATGACGTAAGTGAATTGATAAGTATAATGACGTTTGGAATGGTCTTAATATCATTTCCAACGGGTGTCATGTTTTGCATTGCCTTAATTGTTTTTATTTCTATATTAAATTACATAAGCCATATCTTTGACAATAAATACATTTCAACAATAGTAACATGGAGCTGGTTCTTTTGGGGGGGTAAAATCCAATGGTTTAATTTAATTGATAAGATACTAAATAAATTCAATTAACTAACATGATATCCATACAATACCCCTCAGACGACAAAAATTTTAAGTCACTGTTTTGGATATACTGAACTTAGAAATAAGAATGGGTAATGCGAAGAGCTCTTTTAAAGAGGATAAAAATTGGAGTTTTATAAATGAGACATACCCTAAAAAAAGGAGATTTTTTCAAAAAAACTCCCTTACTCTTGATGTTATGTTTTTGCAATGGTGTGTATGCACAAACTCCCTGTGCTGGATTAACGGGAAAAATAAACAACACTCAGGTGAAAGCCATAAATGAAAATATAGCCAGACAGTTAAGCAGCGAAATGAATGTTGAAGTAAAAAACATGCAGATCCTTAGTTATTTTAAAGAGGATAACTGGTCTATTATTTATGCAGAAACATGGGTATCTGATGAGCCCTTGCTTATTTATAAGGGGGATCTACTTACAACAAATTATATTGCACTATTTAGTGGTCCTGTAAGAGTTCAAGACGAAGATAGCATGAAACAATGGGTGAAGGAAAAAGCACCAGCGATGCCATATAAGCTAGCACAATGTTTTTTATGGTATGCAAAATACAGAGATAATTGATAGGTCAATACGATTAATATCCTTATTACTGCTTATTATAAAACAATCACACATAATTTCCCTCGCGCATTTCATCTATTGCTTATTGCTGCGCGACGCGTATACAAAGCTAAACAACAGGATACTCTCACTAGCGAAAGAAGTACGACTGCAACTGCTAGTTATGGCGCCATGAACTAGGGCGCCATAGCTAAAAACCTAAGGCTGGAACGGCTTACGGTGGAACTGGTCATGGCCGCATTTTGGGCACAGCGGCAAAACTTCAGGGGTATAGAAATCAAGCGTGTAGTGGCATTTTTCGCATACAAGATGCCCAAGCCCAACCACTTCCCCGCTGTGATAAACGCCATGATGGCTGACGTCTTTGAAGACTTCACGCCATTCGAGCTGAGTTTTATCGGTAATATCGGCGAGTTCCTGCCATAAACTCTCTTTGATGACGCGCATAAATACGCTATCGGTCAGCTCGTCTTTGCTTTCTTCGTAGCTACGGGCGAACTCTTCCAGATCGCGCCGCACGGCGAGTTTAATCTGCTCAACTTCATCATGCGTGAGATCTTCCGCTTTGTTTAAGTGCTTTTCCGCGCTCCCAATCAGCGCATCAATGTCACGCTCGCCGTTTTTCAATCGTTCGGTTAATGCCGCGACCCATTGACGGTAATACTGAGCAACCTTGTTCATACCAAACCTCCGCGTGACGTGAATGTAATCTGATTCGTACCCTTAACCTAACCTACAATCATTTTAGACGTAAATACCTGAGTCTCTACGATCTTTAGGCTGTGATCGGCATCTCAACGCAACGCTTTTGTCCTTAATCACAAAGAATTGCCCTCTTGTTGACGCTTCTTGGTTGTTGCACGCCGCGCTTATCGGCTATTCTATGGCGATCGGTACTAAAGCCAAACTTCATAAAAAAACGTTTTTTAAAAGATCACAGTCGTATACCCAACGTCTTTCGGTAACAGCCAATAGCGCTGACCCCGAAAGAGAAGAGGTATTGCTGTTTTTAACCAACAGGACCCCCAGCTGCCATGCAAGAGCAATATCGTCCAGAGGACATAGAATCACACGTCCAGCGCCATTGGGATGAAAAGAAAACCTTCCAGGTTACCGAAGATGCAAGTAAAGAGAAATATTACTGCCTCTCTATGCTCCCGTATCCATCCGGCCGACTCCACATGGGTCACGTGCGTAACTACACCATCGGTGATGTGATTTCCCGTTACCAACGCATGCTGGGTAAAAACGTTCTCCAACCAATCGGTTGGGATGCATTCGGTCTGCCAGCAGAAGGCGCTGCGGTTAAGAATAAAACAGCACCTGCTCCGTGGACTTACGACAACATCGAATACATGAAGAACCAGCTTAAACTGCTGGGCTTCGGCTACGATTGGAGCCGCGAAATCGCGACCTGCGATCCTGATTACTATCGTTGGGAACAGTGGTTCTTCACTAAGCTGTACGAAAAAGGCATGGTTTATAAGAAAACCTCCGCCGTTAACTGGTGCCCGAATGACCAGACCGTACTGGCTAACGAACAGGTTATTGACGGATGCTGCTGGCGCTGCGACACCAAAGTCGAGCGTAAAGAAATCCCTCAGTGGTTCATTAAAATCACCGCTTATGCAGACCAACTGCTAAACGATCTTGATACGCTGGAAAACTGGCCTGAACAGGTCAAAACCATGCAGCGTAACTGGATCGGCCGTTCTGAAGGCGTCGAAATTACTTTCGACGTCGCAGACAGCGATGAGAAAGTGACCGTTTATACTACGCGTCCAGATACCTTCATGGGCGCAACTTACGTTGCCGTCGCGGCGGGCCATCCTCTGGCTCAGCTTGGTGCTGTTAACAATCCTGAACTGGTTCAATTCATCGACGAATGCCGTAATACCAAAGTTGCCGAAGCAGAAATGGCAACCATGGAGAAAAAGGGCATGGCCACCGGCCTGTTTGCGATCCACCCACTGACGGGCGAAAAACTGCCAGTTTGGGTAGCAAACTTCGTTCTGATGGAATACGGCACCGGCGCCGTGATGGCCGTTCCTGCTCACGATCAGCGTGACTGGGAGTTCGCCACCAAATACGGTTTGCAGATTAAACCTGTGATCCTGAATCTGGACGGTAGCGAGCCTGACGTTCATGCAGAAGCCATGACCGATAAAGGCGCGCTGTTCAATTCCGGTGAATTTGACGGTTTGAGCCATGAAGCTGGCTTTAACGCCATCGCAGACAAGCTGGTAGAGAAAGGCGTTGGTGAGCGTAAAGTGAACTATCGTCTGCGCGACTGGGGTGTTTCTCGTCAGCGTTACTGGGGTGCGCCAATCCCAATGGTCACTCTGGAAGACGGCAGCGTCATTCCAACGCCAGAAGATCAACTTCCGGTTATTCTGCCTGAAGATGTGGTGATGGATGGGATCACAAGCCCAATCAAAGCCGATCCAAACTGGGCAAAAACCACCGTTAACGGCCAGCCAGCGCTGCGCGAAACGGATACCTTTGATACCTTCATGGAATCTTCATGGTATTACGCACGCTACACCTGCCCTCAGTACGATGAAGGCATGCTGAATCCAGAAGCCGCTAACTACTGGCTGCCGGTTGATCAGTATGTTGGTGGTATCGAACATGCCATCATGCATCTGATGTACTTCCGCTTCTTCCATAAACTGATGCGCGATGCTGGTTTGGTCAACTCTGATGAGCCCGCTAAACGTCTGCTGTGTCAGGGTATGGTGCTGGCTGATGCCTTCTATTACACCGGCGTAAACGGCGAGCGTAACTGGGTTTCTCCTGTTGACGTTACCGTTGAGCGCGATGAAAAAGGTCGCATCACCAAAGCCGTTGATAATGAAGGCCGCGAAGTTATTTATGCTGGCATGAGCAAGATGTCCAAGTCTAAAAACAACGGCATCGACCCTCAGGTCATGGTTGAGCGTTACGGCGCAGATACCGTTCGTCTGTTTATGATGTTTGCTTCTCCGGCTGAAATGACGCTGGAATGGCAGGAATCAGGCGTTGAGGGTGCTAACCGCTTCCTGAAACGCGTTTGGAAACTGGTTTACGAACATTCACAGAAAGGCGCATGCGCAGAGCTGAACGCTGCAAACCTGAACGAAGATCAGAAAGCGCTGCGTCGCGATCTGCATAAAACCATTGCTAAAGTCAGCGATGATATTGGCCGTCGTCAGACCTTTAACACCGCTATCGCGGCGATTATGGAACTGATGAACAAGCTGGCTCGTGCTCCACAAGAGAGCGAGCAAGACCGTGCGTTGATGCAGGAAGCTCTGCTGGCCGTGGTTCGTATGCTGTATCCGTTCACCCCGCACGCTAGCTTCGAAATGTGGACAGCGTTGGGCGGCGAAGGCGATATCGACGTTGCTCCATGGCCACAAGCCGACGAAAAAGCGATGGTAGAAGATTCTAAGCTGATCGTGGTTCAGGTTAATGGTAAAGTCCGTGGCAAGGTAACCGTTGCGGCTGATGCCACTGAACAGCAGGTTCGCGAACTTGCAGGTCAAGAAGCTCAGGTCGCTAAATATCTCGACGGCGTGACCATTCGTAAAGTGATTTACGTTCCGGGTAAACTGCTGAACCTAGTTGTAGGTTGAGCCGAGGAGGAATTGTGCGACATCGTACTATGACGTCGTTGTTAAAAGTTGCTGTTCTGGGGCTGGCGGTACTTACCGCCGGTTGTGGTTTCCATCTGCGTGGTAACACGTCAGTGCCAACCGAATTCCAGAAAATCACGTTTGACACGAGCGACCCGTATGGCCCACTGTCACGTTCTATTCGTGAACAGCTGCGCCTAAGCGGTATTACTATCGTCGATCCTAAAGTTGACGACTCGAAAACGACGGACGCGACCACAACCAGCAGCGCTAGCATCGTGGATAACTCTGCGACAGCAGCAAAACCGGCTGATGGTTCAGATAAACTGCCATCACTGCGTATTGTTGGCAGCAGCGAATCCAAAGAAACCGTGTCGATCTTCAAAGATGGTAAAACGGCTGAATACCAAATGGTGTTAAATGTGAATGCGCAGGTATTAGTGCGTGGACACGATCTCTATCCATTGACCGTGCGCGTTTATCGCTCGTTCTTCGACAACCCATTAACTGCGCTGGCGAAAGATGCCGAGCAGGAGATGATCCGTCAGGAGATGCGCGATCAGGCGGCACAACAACTGGTTCGTAAACTACTCTCTGTTCATGCTGCTGAGTTGCAAAACAACGACAACCGCATGAATGCAGAAGTGGCTGCGCCAAAAGTGCAAAGCGCCAATGACTTTAACTCAGTCAACACCGGTGCCACTGTGCCAACCACCGCGATTAAATCTACAGGCAGTATTAGCGCACAATGACTCGCGTTTATCCTGAGCAACTTGCCGCGCAGCTCCGTGAGGGGCTGCGCGCTTGTTATTTAGTTATGGGCAACGAGCCGTTGCTCTTACAGGAAAGCCTTGATCTTATCCGCCAACAGGCGCAAGAACATGGCTTTACTGAATATTTCACCTTTGCGCTTGATGCTCATACCGATTGGGAAAGCATCTTTAGCCTTTCTCAGGCGATGAGCCTGTTTGCCAGCCGCCAAATTATCTCTCTGACGTTGCCAGAAAACGGCGCTAATGCCGCAATCGGCGAACAGCTGACCAAGCTGTCTACCTTGCTGCACCCCGATCTATTGCTGATTATCCGTGGAAATAAGCCAACCAAAGCACAAGAAAATGCCGGATGGTTTAAAACGCTTAGCCAAAATGCGGTTATGATCAGTTGCCAAACGCCAGAGCAAGCACAGCTCCCACGTTGGGTTGCCACCCGCGCCAAACAGATGAATTTGCAGTTAGACGAAGCAGCCAACCAGCTCATTTGCTACTGCTATGAGGGCAATTTATTAGCGCTATCTCAGGCTTTAGAGCGTCTTTCATTGCTCTATCCAGACGGAAAATTAACGCTGCCTCGCGTTGAAGAAGCCGTTAGTGATGCGGCTCATTTTTCGCCGTTCCACTGGGTGGACGCTATTCTTGCCGGTAAAAGCAAACGTGCATGGCATATTTTGCAGCAGCTACGCCAAGAAGACATGGAGCCCGTGATCTTACTGCGTACCGTGCAACGGGAAGTTTTGTTGTTGATGACGCTAAAAAGCCAGATGAGCCATACACCACTGCGCAATCTGTTTGATCAGCACAAGGTTTGGCAGAATCGTAGGCCGGCGATGACTCAGGCGTTACAACTTCTTAGTCTTCAGCAGCTTCATCAGTCCATCGCACTGCTGTCACACATTGAAGTCATTCTCAAACAAGACTACGGCCAATCCGTATGGAGTGAACTGGAGTCGCTAACGCTGCTACTTTGCGGAAAGTCGTTGCCGGAGAGTATGCTCAATGCCGAATGAACATCTGCAGGCTGCCGCTAAACATCGCTTAACCGCGCTCTTTGGCGGTACTTTTGATCCCATTCATTATGGGCACCTTAAGCCGGTCACCGCGATGGCACAGGAAGTTGGCCTGCAAAATGTCACCTTGTTGCCCAATCATGTTCCTCCGCATCGCCCTCAGCCAGAGGCCAATGCGCAGCAACGCTTAACGATGGTTGAGTTGGCTATCGCCGGCAATCCGCTGTTTTCGGTTGATGAACGAGAGCTGCACCGCACAACGCCCTCCTATACCATTGATACGTTGATTGAAGTTCGCCAAGAGCGAGGTGCTGCCGCACCGTTAGCCTTTATCATCGGCCAAGACTCTTTGTTGACCCTGCATAAGTGGCATCGCTGGGAAGAAATCCTGCATTACTGCCACTTGCTGGTATGCGCGCGTCCGGGATATTCCGATCGTCTGGATACACCTGAGCTGCAAAACTGGCTCGAGCAACATCGCGTTTACGATGCGGCGCAACTCAGCCAACGACCCCATGGCTGTATTTATCTTGCTGATACGCCTCTACTTGCTATTTCAGCAACGGATATTCGTCAGCGCCGCCATCAAGGCATCAGCTGTGATGATTTACTCCCACGTGCGGTTCAACGCTATATCGAATTAC
>Ga0308165_1004361_pt1 | contig 14068 bp, 9 predicted proteins | sample PhyWR2_FD_201032 | JGI IMG/M metagenome (GOLD analysis project Ga0308165, IMG submission 201032) | Phyllosphere microbial communities from UC Gill Tract Community Farm, Albany, California, United States - DLSLW.R2 | ecosystem: Host-associated > Plants > Phyllosphere > Unclassified | place: USA...
GGGGTGGGGTGGGGGCGCCCTGCATGGCGGGCGGGTGGCAATGTCGGCATGTGGTTCCTCTGGGCGGGCCTGGGCAAATGCAGGTCCCTCATCAGCTAGGTGCCGCAAGCCAGCGAATCGGGCAGGGTGGAGCGCAAATATTTTTTCAAGGCCCGGGTTCTGCCGGCAGCACCGTCACCCAGTAACGGCTGCGCGTGCGCACCTGCACCGGCAGCACGCTGGGCAGGGTGGACAGAATGCGGTCGGTATCGCCCAGCGGAAACACCCCCGACAGCCGCAGCCCCGCCACCTGCGGATCGGCCCGCAGCACGCCCGGCCGGTAGCGGCCCAGCTCCGCCAGAAAGTCGTCCAGGCGCTGCGCATCGGCCATCAGCTGGCCCCGCGTCCAGGCCTGCGTTTGCGCATCCACCGCGCTCGGTGCATCGATGGCGCTGTGGCTGAACCGGGTTTGCGTGCCGGCCTGCAGCAAGCGCGTGCTGCCCGCACCATCGCGGCAGCGGATCTCTACCGCGCTCTCCAGCACCGCAACCTCCGTGTGTGCTGCCTGCTGGCGCACGGTAAACCGGGTGCCTAGCGCGCGGATGCTGCCCTGCGCCGTCTCCACCAGCAGCGGGCGCGGGTCGGCGGGAGCGCCCAGCGCATGGGCGGTCGTCACCATGACCTCCCCGGCCACCAGCACCATGCGGCGCTCTGTTGCGTCAAAGCGCAGGTTCAGCGCGCTGCCGGTGTTCAGCAGCAGCTGGGTGCCGTCGGCCAGCACCAGCTGGCGCTGCTCGCCGGTGGCGCTGCGGTAATCGGCCACCTGGCGCTGCCAAGCGGTGGTGCGCGATGCCAGCAGGCCCGCGCCGGTAGCGAGGCCGCCCCACAGCAGCAGCCGCGTGGCACGCCGGCGCGCGTCCGATACCGGCTCGCGCGTGCCCCGGGCCGTCAGCGCGGTGTAGGCCGGGTGCGGGCCCAAGGCCTTCATGCGGCCGGTCACGGCTTCGATATGCTGCCAGGCGGCCTCGTGGTCGGCATGGGCCTGGCGCCAGGCGGTCCACTGCTGCTGCTCTTCAGCGCCGGCATCACCGGACATCAACACCGTCAGCCAGTCCGCCGCGGCATCGGCCGTGGCCCGGCTGATCACGCGGCCGCCGGGCAGGGTTACGGTGGGGGAGGCAGGCATGCGGCTACAGCGCGATCGCAAACAGGCATTCGCGGTTGGCCCGGGCCAGGTACTGCTTGACCGAGCTGGCGGACACCGCCAGCTTGCCGGCAATCTCGGCATAGCTCAGCCCGGCCAGGTGGGCCAGCAAAAAGGCCTCGCGCACCTTGGGGGGCAGGCCGTCCAGCACCCGATCGATCTCCTGAAGGCTTTGCACCGCGATCAGCTGGGTCTCGGGCGACGGGGCCAGCGCCTCGGGCAGGCAGGCCAGCGCTTCCAGGTAAGCGCGCTCCAGCAGCTGGCGGCGGTGGCGGTGGGCCACCAGCCGCTTGGCAATGGTCGCCAGAAAGGGCCGGGGCTCGCGGATCGCTTCGCAGGGGGTGGCGCTGGACAGCAGGCTGACAAAGGTGTCCTGCGCCAGATCGGCTGCTGCAAAGCTGTCGCCCAGACGCCTGCGCAGCCACTGCTGCAGCCAGGTGCTGTGTGCGGCATAGAGGCCGCTCAAGTCATCGTCGATGGAGAGATCCGGGGAGGGCATGCGCGCAGCACCAAGCAATGTCAAATGAGAATTAATCGCATTTTATGCAGCTCTGCAAGGCAGCGTGCGGCACAGGGCCAAGCAAGCGCCGCGCCCACCAACAACAACGCCACCCGAAGGTGGCGTGTGTTGGAGCGGGGTGGGGAGGGCGATCAGCTGATCAAGCCATTCTTCAGCGCGTAGTAGGTCAGGTCGCTGTTGGAGTTCAGGGTCATCTTCTCCATCAGGCGGGTGCGGTAGGTGCTGACGGTCTTGACGCTCAGCGACAGCTGCTCGGCCACATTGCTGGCGGTTTCGCCTTGGGCCAGCTTCAGGAACACCTGGAACTCGCGCTCGGACAGGTGTTCATGCGGCGGCGCATCGTCCTTGCGGCCCAGCTGCTGGGCCAGCAGGTTGGCCACCATCGGGGTCAGGTAGCGCTTGCCCAGCGAGATGGTGCGAATCGCTTCGACAATCTCGCTCGGGTCGCATTCCTTGTTCAGGTAGCCGTTCACACCCTGGCGGATCAGGTTGATCGCGTAATGCTCGGCCGGGTAGCCGCTCAAGATCAGAATGCCCATGTCGGGCTCCTTGGCGCGCAACATCGTCAGCGCATCAATACCGCTTTGGCCCGGCATCGACAAATCCATTACCAGCACGTCAATCGATTCATTGCGTACCAGGTCAATGGCTTCGCGTCCGTTGGAAGCCTCTCCTACGACGCGGATATCCACGAAATCCGCCAGAAATTGCTTCAGCCCCGAGCGAACGATAGCGTGGTCATCGACAAGTCCTACGTTGATCATTGGTCTTCCTTGGTGGCGGCAGCACAGCGTTGGCTGGCTTGCTCGCGGTCTTCTTTGAAACGGCGCAACCGGACCGGATAACCGCAGATGGGGAGCCGCAGACCTATTAATTTCGGCCTGCAGATAATGCGACTTTAATGCGCTGCGAGAATATCCAGAGCCGTATTGCTTATTTATTAATTTGATGCCGGGCATGGATTGGCCGCAATGGTCAGCTCCATACCCTTTTTTCAAAAGCCTCAATGGCCAGGACTTCATTTTAACGATGGTTTGCAAACCGTTTGTGGGTGCGCATAAACGGTCATTGTCAGAATAGGACTACAGTGCCAAATCCGATTTTTGCCAGGGGTTTTCGTGGTACCACGCATATTTTCTGAAACCGTCCTGTGCTATATTCCAGCAGCATAAAAAGAAAATGTCCTACATGGATAAATTTCTTCATGCAAATCTCAGTCTGCAATAGCTTTTATTGCAATTAACATTGATTATTGGGTTTGCAATGCGAATAGTCTACATAGAAGACAATGACGAACTGCGAGAGACCATTGGCTGTCTCATGGAAGGGCCTGGCCGCAGCGTGACCTGCTGCGCCAATGCAGAAGAAGCGCTGCAGCTCGATGGCCAGGCGCCGTTTGACCTGGTGGTCACCGATGTCAGCCTGCCCGGCCAGTCGGGCACCGATCTGGCGCAAAGTCTGCTGCAGCAGGCGCCCCAGCGCTGGATTGTGCTGTGCAGCGGTTATGACCTGGGGCACTACCCCAGCCAGTGGGGCCCGAACGTGCGCACCTTGCTCAAACCGTTCGAGATCGAAGAGCTGGAAGATCTGCTCGGCCACATCCAAACCCAGCACACCGGTACCCTCCAGTAAGTACCAAACGGAGCGCACCGGTCCGGTGCTGCGGCCGGGCGCCCGCCCGGAGGGCGGTACCCGCCACGGGCCTGCCGCCTCCCAGTCGCCTGCTTGCCCCCCCGAATGACCGCCGCTGGCCCGAACCCCTGTTCAGGCCAGCGCAGCGCCTAGCGCCCAGGGGCGCTACAGCAGCGCCTGGCGGTGCGATGCCAGCGGCTGGCGCGGCAGCCGCAGCTCAAAGCGCGTCCGCCCGTCTGCGGACTGCACCTGGATGCCGCCCCCATGCGCCCGCGCAATTTGCTGCGCAATATAGAGGCCCAGACCCAGACCTTCGCGCTGACCGGGCTGGCGCTCCCCGCCGCGAAACGGCTTGAACAGATCGGGCAGCAAGGCCGCAGGGACCGTGCCGCCGTTCTCGATGCCCACCACCACCTCCGCCGCTGCGCTGCCATCGATGGTCACGGTGATCGGCTCGTCTATCGAGCCATGCTTGAGGGCATTGCCCAGAATGTTGCCGATGACCTGCGCCAGGCGCTCGCTGTCCCAGCGGCCTTCGGTGCTGCCCAGCGCCTCGTAGTGCAGTACCCGGTCGGCCGCGCTGTGGCGCGCGTCATCCACCGCCGCTGCGCAGAGGCTGGCCAGGTCCATGTCGGTCAAGGTCAGCCGCAGGCCCCCGGCCTGGCGGATGCGGGTCACATCGAGCAGATCCTCCACCATGCGTCCCATGCGCTGGCTGTTGCTCAGCAGCCGCTCGGCCAGCTCCTCGTTTCTGCTGGCATCGGGCTGGCGCTTGAGCAGGCTGGCGGTCACCTTGATCGACTGCAGTGGCGTGCGCAGGTCGTGGCTGAGCACGGCCATGAACATCTCGTTGACGCGCAGCGCCTCGGTACGCTCCTGCAACTGCTGGGCCAGCTCCTGCTTGCGGCGGTGCAGCTCAAAGAAGATGCTGACCTTGGCACTGAGCATGTCCGGGTCGATCGGCTTGTACAGAAAATCGACCGCGCCGCTCTCGTAGCCCTGGAACTGCCAGTTCTGCTCGTGCGTGCCCGCCGTCATGAAGATCAGCGGAATATGGCGTGTGCGCTCGCTGCCCCGGATCAGCGCCGCCAGGTCAAAGCCGTTCATCTCGGGCATCTGCACATCCAGCAGCGCCAGCGCGATATCGCTGTGCTGCAGCAGCAGCTCCAGCGCCTCGCGGGCCGAGTGCGCCTTGAGGAACTGCACCCCGTCGCGTTGGAGCAGCGCTTCCAGCGCGACCAGGTTCTGCGGAATGTCGTCAACGATGAGGCACTTGATGCCGTCAGTGGTGTTCATGAACTACAACTCAAAACAGTCCCCGGTGCACCTTGCGGCGCCTGCCGACCGCTCCGGGGGATATTTTATAAACTACTCGATGGCTGGTTTCTTCTGGTATATTTTTTCAACCGTCGCCACATCTTCAAATGCTGCTGCCTGGTTCGAGAATCGCAGCGATTCCTTCATCCCCAGCCCCAGAAAACCGCGGTGGCACAGCGACTGCCGGAAAAGGTCCAGCGCCCGGTTCTGTAAATCCGAATCAAAATAAATCAGCACATTGCGGCAGGATATCAAATGCATTTCCGCAAATACGCTGTCGGTCGCCAGGCTGTGGTCGGCAAATACCATGTTCTTGCGCAATTCCTTGTCCAGCACAATATGGCCGTAGTGCGCGGTGTAATAATCGGCGAGCGAATGCTTGCAGCCCGCGCGCAGGTAATTTTGCGAGAACGATTCGGCGCGCTCGATCGCAAAAATCCCTTGCTCGGCGATGCGCAGCGCCTGCGAGTTGATATCGGTCGCATAGATCAGGCTGCGCTCGAGCAGGCCTTCCTCGTGCAGCAGGATCGCCAGCGAGTACACCTCCTCGCCGGTGCTGCAGCCGGCCACCCAGATCTTCAGCGACGGGTAGGTGCGCAAGAGCGGCACCACCTCGCGGCGCAGCGCCAGAAAATACGCCGGGTCGCGGAACATGTCGCTCACCTGCACCGTCAGATAACCCAGGAGCGCGGTGAACGCCGCCGGGTCATGCATGATCCGGTCCTGCAGCTGCGACAGCGTCTTGCAGCCAAAGGAGACCAGCGCTGCCTCCAGCCCGCGTTTGATCGAGCCCTGCGCATAACCGCGAAAATCATAGTGGTAACGGTAATAAATACCGTCGAGCAGCAGGCGCTGCTCAATCTCGGCAATCTCGGCCTTCTTGCGTAATGGCATCGGCGTTTTACTTGGGCATCCACACCCGCACCAGGGACAGCAGTTTCTCCACGTCCAGCGGCTTGGCAATGTAATCGTTGGCACCGGCGGCCAGGCATTTTTCCTGGTCGTCCTTCATGGCCTTGGCGGTCAGCGCAATGATCGGCAGGCGCTTCAAGTGCGGGCGGTTGCGTATTTCACGCATGGCGGTATAGCCGTCCATCTCCGGCATCATGATGTCCATCAGCACCAGGTCCACGGCACTGTCCTCGCGGTCCAGCGCCTCCAGCGCTTCGCGGCCATTGCGGGCAATGTCCACGCTGATGCCGGTGGGCTCCAGGATGCTGGTCAGCGCAAACACGTTGCGTACATCGTCTTCCACCACCAGCACCTTGCGGCCTTCGAGCGCCGCCTCGCGGCTGCGTGCCTGGGCCAGCATCTGCTGGTGTTCGGGCGACAGGCGCGACTCGACCTGGTGCAGGAACAGCGTCACCTCGTCGAGCAGGCGCTCGGGCGAGCGTGCGTCCTTGATGATGATCGAGTGCGAGAAGCGGCGCAGCTGCGTCTCCTCGTCGCGCGACAGCGCGCGGCCGGTGTAGACGATCACCGGCGGGAACGACACGCCATCCTGCTCCGACATGCGCTCGAGCAGCGCAAAGCCGCTCATGTCCGGCAGGTTCAGGTCCATGATCATGCAGTCATAGGTGCCCTGGGCCAGGTACTCCAGCGCCTGGCCGGCGGTGCCGGCGCAGACCACATCGACCTCGCTGTTGCCCAGCAGGCTGTGCACGCTGTCGCGCTGGCGCTCGTCGTCTTCCACCAGCAGCACGCGGTGGATGTTCTGCGTGAACTTGGCCTCCAGGCGCTTGAGGGCCTGGGCCAGTTCCTCGCGCTGCACCGGCTTCAGCGCGTAGCCCAGCGCGCCGCGCACCAGCGCCTCTTGCGAGTAATCGGCCACCGAGACGATATGCACGGGGATATGGCGCGTGGCCGGGTTGCGCTTGAGCTGGTCCAGCACGCCCAGGCCCGAGAAATCGGGCAGGTTGATGTCCAGCACGATCGCATTGGGCAGGAACTGCACCGCAGCGGCCAGGCCCTCGGCCGCATTGCGCGCCACCTGGCAGCTAAAGCCCATCTCGCGCGCCAGCTCCTGCAGGATGTCGGCAAAACGCGGGTCGTCCTCGACCACCAGCAGGTGGCGGCCCTGGATGATCGTTGGCAGCTCCAGCACGGCCGCCGCCGCCGTGGCCGGGGCGCTGGCAGGCATGCTGTGCGCGGCCGCATCCAAGGCCGCCGTGCTGGCGGTGGCCGAGGTGCTTGCAAAGGCCGTTGCAGTATCTGCGGTGTTGGCGGGCTGGGACGCCGCCGTGGCGCGGGGGGCCACAGCGGCCGCGCCGCTCTTGCCCGGCGCCGCCATCGGTGCCGCAGCTCCGGCTGCCGCAGCACCGGCTGCCGCCAGCGCTGGCGATGCCGGGCGCAGCGCATCGGCCGCCTTCGGTGCCATCGGCACCTCTGCTGCGGGGGTGCCGGCCTTGACCAGCGGCATGTGGAAGCTGAACACGCTGCCCTGGCCCGGCGTGCTCTGCACGGTGATCTGGCCGCCCAGCAGCTGCGCCAGGTCGCGCGCAATCGACAGGCCCAGGCCCGTGCCGCCGTACTTGCGGTGGGTGCTGCCATCGGCCTGCTGGAACGCTTCAAAAATCAGCTGCTGCTGGTGCTCGGGAATGCCGATGCCGGTGTCATGCACCGCAAACGTCAACGTACCGGGCTGGTTTTGCGTCAGCTGCAGATTCACGCTGCCCCGGTCCGTGAACTTGATCGCGTTGGACAGCAGGTTCTTCAGAATCTGGCCCAGGCGCTGGCCATCGGTCTGCGTGTAGGCCGGCACGCCTGGCGCAATATGGCAGGTCAGCGCCAGCCCCTTTTGCTGGGCCATCGGGCGCAGCGGCTCGATCAGCGACTGCATCGCCGTGGCCAGGTTGACCGGCTCCAGCACCACGGTCGCCTGGCCGGCCTCGATCTTGGCCAGGTCCAGAATGTCGTTGATCAGCGCCAGCAGGTCGTTGCCGGCCGCGTAGATCGTGTGCGCGTACTTGACCTGCTCGGCCGTCAGGTTGCCCGGCTTGTTGTCGCCCAGCAGCTTGGCCAGGATCAACGTGGAGTTCAGCGGCGTGCGCAGCTCGTGGCTCATGTTGGCCAGGAACTCGCTCTTGTACTGACTGGCCACTTCCAGCTCGCGCGCCTTGTCCGTCAGTGCATCCTTGGCGCGCAGCAGCTGCTCGCGCTGGTGCTCCAGCTTCTGGGTCTGCTCTTCCAGGTAGGCATTGGTCTGCTCCAGCTCCGATTGCTGCTGCTCCATCTGCGCCTGCGAGCGTTGCAGCGCCTGGCTTTGCTGCTCCAGCTCCTCATTGCTGGCGCGCATTTCCTCTTGCTGCACCAGCAGCTCTTCCGATTGCTGGCGCGTCTCTTCCAGCAGTTTCTCCAGGCGCGTGCGGTCCAGCGCCGAGCGCACCGCAACCGCCAGGATCGACGACGCGCCTTCGAGCAGCTCCAGCTCCGCCTGCGTGGTCGGCCGCACAAAGCCCAGCTCGATCAGCGCATGCACCTTGCCGTTCTCGACGGCCGGCGCCAGCACCAGCTCCAGCGGTTGCGACTGCCCGGTGCTGGAGCTGATCTTCAAGTGGCTCTGGTCGAGCCCGCCCACGCGCAGCAGCTTGCCGCTGCGCAGCACCTGCCCGGCCAGGCCTTCGCCAGCCAGCAAATGCTCCTGCAATGCATCCTTGGGCAGCGCATAGCCGCCAAACAGCTGGTAGCGGTCATCCATGCCGTGGCGCGCGTAGCCGGCGCCCACCTTGGCGCCCGTGTACGACGCCAGAAAATCCAGCGCCCGCGCGCCCACTTCTTCGAGGCCATGGTCGCCCTGCAGGCGCTGGCCCAGGCCCGACAGCCCGTCGGACACCCAGGTCTGGCGCGCCTTGGCGCGGAACTCGCGCATCGACACCGCCGCCGACGCCAGCACCAGCGCCAGCATCACCAGCGAGCCGCCCCAGGTGATATAGGTCGACGTGGTGGCCGCCTGCGCCCAGGCGCGGCGGCGCAGATCCAGCTCATTGTTTTGCAGCAGGTACAGGTCGGCCACCTCGTTGTTGAGGTTGTCCATCACCTGCTTGCCCTTGTCGGTGCGCACCAGCGCCAGCGCCTCATCGCCCCGGCCGGCCTGCTTGAGGTCGATCGTGGCCTCCAGCTCGGCCAGCTTTTGGTGCGCCAGCGTATCGATGGCCTGCACGCGCTCCTGGCGCAGCGGCGCATTGTCATTGCTGGCCGCGAGCCCGCGCAACTGGCTCTCCAGCGCATCCTGCGCGCGGCGGTAGGGCTGCAGGTACGAAGGATCGCCGGTCAGCAAAAAGCCCCGTTGCCCGGTTTCTGCATCCTTGAGCGATGCGGAAAACTCATTGAGCTGGCGCATCGCCGCCGTCATGCGGCCAATACTGGTCACCGCCTGGGCGCGCACATCGGCCGAGTAGACGTTGACGATGGCGATCACCAGCGCGGCGATGGCCGCAGCGGCAAACCCCAGCAGCATCGGCAGCGGCAAGGGGAACAGGCTGCGCGGCTGCGGAGAAGAGGAGTGGGGCATGGAAGGAGGGAGGAGGTAAGGCAGGAACAGGCCGCCGCAAAGCGCGGGCGGGCCGCGCAAATTGTACTTGTACCATTGTTTACAAAGATGTCAGTGAGTTCCTACAAACCAGCAGGTGCTCCCACCGCATGGGACTGCCCGGCGGGGCCTCCCCGGCCGGACCTGCCCGGCCGCAGGCACACCCGGGCTTTGCAGCTGCGCTGCATAGGTGCCGGCGCCTTGCGCTCCTTGGCCAGCAGTCATCCAGCACGGCAACCCGGGCGGCCTCGCGCATGTGTTTTTGCAGGGCTGTCCGAGCCTACCGCATCTGCCAGGCGGCCGAGCCGTATGCAGATGTACGGATGTAGCTAGTTGTATGCGCAACCAAGGCGGCAAAAAAGGGGCCCGCACAAGGCGGGCCCAAAGGTCGTCTTCCTAAGAAGCACTTTTCCTCCCTCCAGAGGAAGCTCGATCATAAATTAAAATTATTACTAACCACGGGCAATAGCTATGAATTATGTAAGTTTTTTGTAAGGTAAACGGCCTAGAATGCCGCCCCCACCCCGTAAAGCCCCTTCCTGGCAGCCCGCAAACGTTTGCGGATCAAGGCCTTAGGCCTGCAGCTGGCAGCGCAGCGCAATTGCAAACTGACTGTTGTAGATGCGCTACCTGGGTATGCAAGCAAAGGTGTGCCTGGGCTGCGGTTCCACCGGTGGCGTGCGAACCGGGGCGGAGCGGCCCACCGGACCGGCAGACGGGTCTCAGCGGGCGCCGTGATGCAGCGCAGGCCGGGGTGCCACGGCTTCGGACTGCAAGTACCAGTTTTTGCCTTGCTGAATAAGCTGGTAGCGAAAACCGCCGGCTTGCAGATAGCCTGGGTTGGGCAACCGGAACCTGCCATTCGATGCCCCGTCTACCTGCACCACCAGGATGCCGGCCCCCGTCGTTGGGGCGCCGCTGCCGCCCAGGTTGCGGATGTGCAAGGTGGTGGTTCCGCTGGTATCGCCCTGCACCCGCAGCCGTTCGGTGGCTGAATCACTGCCGCCCAGGGCTGTACCCAGTGCGATGCGGCCCCCGTCGCCCCGGTAGTGGTGGCGCACCGTCAGCGTAGCGCTGGTGCCGCTGGCCCCGGTGGTGACGGTGCCTGCATGGGCCAGGCTGTTCAGGCGCGTGCTGTAGCCCTGGGTGTCCAGCGTGGCCCCGCGGGCAATGGTGTAGTCCGATGCAGGGCTCAAGCCGGTGGCAGCGCCGGCACGCAGCACCCCGGCCTGGACGCGCGTCACCCCCGTGTAATCGTTATCGCCCGTCAGCGTGGTCATGCCGGGCTGGTTGACCGATACCTCGCCCCTGCCGGGGCCCGATAGTGAGGGCGAAAACACATAGCTGCCCGAGCGGTCGCGGTGGTCAAAGTGCACCGACCCCAGCCCATCCGCACCAAACAACACCTGGGGCGTTAGCAACCGGCCCGGTGCGGTCGTGCCTTCCAGATGGATGGCTCCCCGGCCAGCCGGCCGGTGGCCCGGGTTGTGCGCCAGCCGCAGGGCCGTGCCCGCTTCCACCACGCCGCCTTGCCCGATGCGGAGCACCGCAGCGGCGGGGCCGCTGTCGGCCCCCACCGTCAGGTGCGTGCCCACGGCCCATGCCGCGCCCGCGCCTTGCACAGAAAAATCACCAAAGCGCAGCAAGGCTTCGCTGCGGCAGTGGATGCGCCCGCCCCGGCTGACCCGCACCGCCGATACCCCCTGGGTGCTGAAAAAACAGTAGCCGGCAGCCAGGGTTGAACCGGCTCCATCGACGTCGACGCGGGCGGTGGCGCCTGGCAGCTCGGCGGTGCGGAGATGGTGGCTGCTCGAGACGGCCGCACCATCGAGCACCCTCAGCGTGCCCTGGCCCGCATCGCCCACCACCAATAAGCCCGCCCGCGCATCGCTATGCCAGGCCGATGCGCGGCCTGCCACGGTCACCAGGCCCTGGCTACCGGCGCGGTGGCCGATGATGGCCTCGCGCGAGACAAGCTGGGCACCGCTGTGGATGTGCAGCGTGGCGCTGCCCACATCACCCATCGTTATCAGGGGGGAATGCCATTGCGCCCCGCTGGCGAGGGTGGCGAGCCCGCTGCTGCCCGCCTGGGCGCCTACCACTGCCTCCCCGGTATGTAACACCCCCGCATCCGAGCGCATCTGCAAGCTGCCGCTGCCGGTGTTGCCCACCACCAGCTGCTCAGCGTTGAAGGGGGCGCCCAAGCTGCCCACAAAGGCGGTTGGGCGGGTATCGCCTGCCAGCACCACCGCCTGGCCATGGGCAGTGGCCGGCACCAGCAGCGGAGCGAGCAGCTGAACAACCAGCAATAACGCCGGTGGTGGCGGTGACAGGAGCGAAGGCATTGTGGGCATGCGTGGCGGGGGGGGTTATGGCATCCGGATCGCTGCCTGGTGCAAGCAGCAGCCCTGCCAACCAAGGCACAGGCATAGGGAAAAGGAAACGGCGAGCACCAGGCATTGAAGCGCAGAACCGTCCCCCGTGGTGCAACAGCCTGTTCAGCCATGCTGACGCCACAAAAAAAAGCGGGCTGCAGATGCAGCCAGCTTTTGTTGGGGGCCACCGGCCAACGGGGCCATCGCCCCAGCTGGCCTGGCCCGCTATCACGGTGACCGCAGCGCCGTCACCTTCGGTGGCTTACACCGCTTTGCGGCCACGGCGCAGGCCCGCCACGCCGATAAGGGACGAGAGCGACACCATCCCCACCATGCCCAAACCAGGCACCGGCACCGCACCGGCAAAGCCCACGGCGCCATCGTCTTTGAGGTCGTCTGCGCCCAGCGCTGCCTCCAGCTGCGCCGAGGCATCGGCCGCAGGCGCTGCTGCCTCTGCCTCTGCGGCCGCCGCCGCATTCGCGGTGCTCGCCTTCAATGCTGCCGGCAGGGCCTTCGCCACTGCGCCCTGGCCCGGCGCCAACGCACAGCCCTGTGCCAGCGGGTCAGCTATGCAGGCAGCCCCGTCATCGGCCGCTGCCGCTTTGGCATTGGCGGGCGCCGATTGCAGGTACCAGTTGCGGCCGACCTTGTGCAAGGTATAGCGGTAGGCGCCTGCCTGGATATAGCCAGGGGCGGGGAGGGTGAACTGGCCGTTGGATTCCAGCCCAACCTGCACGACCAGAATGCCATTGCCGGTGGTTTGAGCGCCTGAGCCGCCAAGATTGCGGATATGCAGCGTGGAGCTGCCGCTGGTGTTGCCACTAACTACCAGCTTTTGGATCGAAGAAGCGTTGCCGCTTAACGCCGCACCCAGATGAATAGCTCCGCCGTAGCCTTGGTAGCTACTAGCCGTGGTCACAGCACTCGTGTTGCCCTCTCCCAAGATAACGGTACCGGCGTTACGCAGACGGCTGACAACAGGGTTGTAGCGATTCATATCCAGCGTACCGCCGCGGCTGACGTCATACGACGCGCTGCCCAGCGCAGCCGCAGAGCCAACGCGCAGTACTCCGGATTGAATGCTGCTCTGTCCGCTGTGCGTGTTGTTGCCTGTTAGAACCGTAGTGCCTCTGCCAATGACGTTGATGGAGCCAGTGCCACTAATGGAAGGAGTGAATATATAGTTGCCCGAAGAATTGGAGTGCTTGAAGTTAATAATACTTACGCCGTAATTACCAAAGACTACGTTTTGTGTCTTTAATACTCCCGGAGTACCCGCACCCTCGATGTTGAGGGTGCCGCTTCCACCCCAAGCATTGTACGAATCCACAGCCAAACGCAGGTTGCCGGCCAATTCGACCACACTGCCATCGCCAATATTCAGCTCGGCTTTTTCACCACGCTCCCCTCGGGCACCGCGCGATCCAATGGCCTTATTTCCGACGTCCAGATCGGAGCCCACGACCCACATGGAACCTGCTCCGCTCAGAGAAACCACTCCCGAATGCAGATAATTGTTTTGTCCACAGCGAAATAAGCCACGGTTGGTGATTTTTACAGAGGTTGCGCCTAGCGGACCCAAAGCGCATTGCTTGCCAACTTGCAAGATGGAATTTGGGCCATCAATCTCAATATGCCCAGTGCTGGCACTGTCGCGTGATGTGAGAAGACTGTTGTGTACGGATACTGTTCCGCCGTTAATGACCCTCAGGGTGCCTGTTCCTCCATTCATGCCTAAGGTAATGCCGCCGGTAGTTTCAGGTGAGATGCTCCAAGATGATCCTTGTCCATCGACGGTGACCAAGCCGGTGCCACCCACCAATTGACCCACCGAAGCATGGTGTGTTATGAGTTTGCCCCCGCCCAAAATATTGAAGACCGCATTGCCAGACCGGCTGATATAGATTTGGGACGCATTTAATTGGCTACCGTCCGATATTGTCACGGTTCCAGTGCTTCCCGCGGTTTGTCCGATTGTTGTTTGATTGATGCCCGTGTTGAGCACTGCGCCTCCACTTAGCGCGAGATTGCCAATGTCAAGGTCACCAATGATCAGACTTTGGTTCAGATCTTGCCGACCACCAAAATCTCCGCTGGGGAAGGTGTCACCCGAAAAAGTGATGCTTTGAGCGTTGGCTCCGCCCGCCATCAATGCGCAGGCAAGCAATATCGGGGTTTGGGCTAATTTTAAATTTCTCATCATGTTTAATTTTGGTGTTGTAAGAAGCTATCAATAGGGTTGACGTTGCTTTTGCAGCCTTCTTGGCATAGAGCCGAAGCGGTTGGTTAGCTGGATTATTGGAGATATATAAGGATGACTGCCGAGGCCTGGTTGGGTCTAAATGGCGCTATGGACCGCAGACAAGGACCCAGGGCGTCATAAAAAATCTATTGGATTATGTGGGCTGTGGCTTGTGCTTAAATTTCTCAAATAAAGTCATTCGACTGTTCAATTGTGGAGGGGTAAGAAAAATAGATAAATTTATAATCAACTTAACTTCAACCCTTTCCGC
>Ga0308165_1004362_pt1 | contig 14065 bp, 13 predicted proteins | sample PhyWR2_FD_201032 | JGI IMG/M metagenome (GOLD analysis project Ga0308165, IMG submission 201032) | Phyllosphere microbial communities from UC Gill Tract Community Farm, Albany, California, United States - DLSLW.R2 | ecosystem: Host-associated > Plants > Phyllosphere > Unclassified | place: USA...
CTTGAGCTGGGTTTTCATGTTGGTGTCGAGCATCGTTAATCTCCTGCTTTACGCTTCCTCATTTAAGCCGCCTCTTCCTGGCGACCGCCGCGATGCGGCTTAAATGAGATTGCGTAATGAAATTTGAGAATCGGGTGCAAGATTTCGCACCCGAAGAAGCTGTATTTCCCTAAGTACTTCGCGCCAGAGCAAGGCGGCTAGCCTGAGAATCTCCGGGAGCTGACACAAGTCAGTGACCGGGATGAACAGGCTAGGTCAACGCCGCTATGGCGCGAAAGACGACGGGAAATTAGATTTTGCCGACCAGGTCAAGAGACGGAGCTAAAGTCGCATCACCCTCTTTCCATTTCGCCGGGCACACTTCGCCTGGGTGAGAAGCAACGTACTGAGCCGCTTTCACTTTACGCAGCAGGTCAGATGCATCACGGCCGATACCTTCAGCGGTCACTTCGATTGCCTGGATGATGCCCTGCGGGTCAACAACGAAGGTTGCACGATCTGCCAGGCCTTCATCTTCACGCATGTTGTCGAAGTTACGGGTCAGGGCGCCGGTCGGGTCGCCGATCATCGCGTATTTGATTTTTGCGATGGTGTCTGAGCTGCCGTGCCATGCTTTGTGGGTGAAGTGGGTGTCAGTAGAGACGGAGTAAACGTCCACGCCCAGCTTCTGCAATTCGTCGTAATGATCGGCAACGTCGCCCAGTTCAGTCGGGCAAACGAAGGTGAAGTCAGCAGGATAGAAGAAGAACACGCTCCAGCGGCCTTCGGTGTCTTTCTCGGTGACTTCGATGAATTCGCCGTTTTTGAATGCCTGGTTTTTGAAAGGTTTAATTTTGGTGTTAATCAAGGACATCTGTACTTCCTCCGTGTTTTCGTTGAGAGCTAAGGTAACGAACTTCATTTGATTGGGCCAATGCGTTTGCCGTATCAAATCAATCAGCGATACCTAACAACCTGAACAAAACGTGTCTTAACGGCGTTTTCGCCCTGCAAGACGTAAAAAGGCCGCCTCAATGGGCGGCCCTGTTACCTGAACGTCCCGTAGGTCGATTCAGTGCCAGATGAACTGGCGATGCGTTGCGCTCTACAGGACCTTAGCCGATCCGTTACAGCAAAATGATTACACCATCCGCGCGGGCGTTGGGCAATGCGCAGCAGCGGCATTCGTGCCTATGGCTGTGATAGGAATGGCCGATCGTCCGTTTAGATAAAGCCTGGGCGAGGGGTTTTCTGGCTATATTAATTACCCGTAAATAAATTGAATTTAAGAATAGATAAAGAATAAATATCAACGCCATCTATTATCAACGTCATATTCACAGAAAAAATTAAACGCACCATCGCTTAATAAAAAACGATTAAACGTCGCGGGATTATTATTTGTGTGAAACCTTGCTCTAAAACTCGTACTAATTGGTTTAGTATCACACAATACGCTGCGTTAAAGAGATACTCGCCGATATAATCAAATGAGATTCACCATGTCAATATATAAACGCCCACTGGAATTAAACATCCTGGATGCCGCAAAAGAAAGAATCGGATGGACACTGGAAAATTTACCTCGCATTTGTGTCTCTTTTTCCGGAGGCAAAGACTCCACCATTATGTTGCATTTGACCGCCCAAATAGCGCGGAAGCAGAAGCGGAAAATCAGTGTTTTATTTATCGACTGGGAGGCGCAATTCTCCTGCACCATTCAACATATCGAAAACATGCGCACGCTGTACCGCGATGTCATCGATCAGTTCTTTTGGGTGGCCCTGCCGCTTACAACCCAAAACGCGCTTTCACAGTTCCAGCCGGAATGGCAATGCTGGGAACCCGGCACCGACTGGGTCCGCCAGCCGCCTGAAGACGCCATTACTGACCCCCGCTTTTTTGATTTTTATCAGCAGGGAATGACGTTCGAAGCGTTTGTCAGAGAATTTTCCGGTTGGTTTGCGCAAAAGCGCCCCGCAGCCGTGATGATTGGCATCCGCGCAGATGAATCCTATAACCGTTTTCTGGGCATCGCCAACGCGCGTAAAAAGCGGTTTGCCGATGATAAACCCTGGACTACCGTCGCGCCGGGCGGTCATGCCTGGTATATCTATCCGCTTTATGACTGGAAAACCGCCGATATCTGGACCTGGTTTGCAAAAAGCGGCTGTTGCTACAACCCTTTATACAATCTGATGTACCAGGCGGGCGTCCCGCCACGCTATATGCGCATTTGCGAACCTTTCGGCCCAGAACAGCGCCAGGGATTGTGGCTCTATCATGTGCTCGAACCGCAACGCTGGGCAGCCATGTGTGAGCGCGTCAGCGGCGTCAGAAGCGGCGGCATTTACGCAGGTCACGACAACCATTTTTACGGCCACCGAAAAATTCTTAAACCTGAACATTTGTGCTGGAAAGAATACGCCATGCTTTTACTCAACAGCATGCCGCAGGTAACCGCAGAACATTATCGCAATAAAATCGCCGTCTATTTGCATTGGTATCAAAAACAGGGCATGAGCGATATTCCCGATACCCAGACAGGTGATATTGGTTCAACCGACATTCCGTCCTGGCGTCGAATTTGTAAGGTACTTATTAATAATGATTACTGGTGTCGGGCGCTTTCCTTTAGCCCAAATAAACCAAAACATTACCAACGCTACAGTGAACGGATCAAAAATAAACGCAAGGAGTGGGGGATTTTATGCAACAACGATTAATTCATGACGTGGAAAATTATCTGCAATCACTTTCAGAAGATCAAAAAATTGAGGCAATCAACGCTTTTCGCCAGGCGATTCATGAACTCAGTCCTTTTCGGGAGCAGCCCGTTGATTGTGTGCTGTGGATTAAACAGGACGATATTACCGCTAACGATTACAACCCCAATAATGTTGCGCCACCTGAGAAAAGGCTGCTTTGTAAATCGCTGGAGCTGGATGGTTTCACGCAGCCCATCGTGGTGACCGAAAGCGATCCTCACCATTACGAAATCGTGGATGGTTTTCATCGCCACGAAATCGGCACCCATCGGGCGGTCTTAAAGCGTCAGTTGAAAGGCTATTTACCGGTGACCTGTCTGCGTAAAGAGAGAAAGGACAAAATTGATCGGATGGCCGCGACCATTCGTCATAACCGCGCGCGTGGACGCCACCAGATTAACGCCATGTCCGACATAGTGCGTGAACTGGTGTTACTCGGTTGGGATGAAACCAAAATCGGGGCCGAATTGGGAATGGACAGCGATGAAGTGTTGCGTCTGAAGCAAATCAACGGCCTGCTTGAGCTGTTTGCAGACCGTCGTTATTCAGAAGCCTGGACCGTCAAATAATCACAGCGTATTCAGGCGCTCCACCGCGGCTAACAGCGTCGATTCCTGCTTCGCAAAACAGAGACGAATCAGTTTATGCGGGAACGGATCGGCGCAAAACACCGATAATGGAATGGCGGCCACGCCCGCTTCTTTGGTGAGCCACTGGCAGAAACTCACGTCGTCCAGATCGGAAATGGCGCTGTAATCCGCCAGCAAAAAATAGGTGCCTTCGCACGGCAAAATCTCCAGGCGGCTGGCTCCGAGCGCGTTCACAAACAGGTCGCGACGGGCGCGATAAAATTCCGGCAACTCACGATAGTGCTCCGGCTCGGCGCGGAGCATATCCGCCAGCGCGAGCTGCGCCGGGGTATTCACCGCAAACGTAAGATACTGATGCACTTTGCGCAGTTCCGCGCTGATGGCGGCGGGCGCAACGCAATACCCCACCTTCCAGCCGGTCATGTGATAGGTTTTGCCGAATGACGAAACGGCAATCGCACGCTCGCGCAGCTGCGGATGTGCCAATACGCTGGCGTGCCCCTCTTCACCAAAGCAGATATGCTCGTAAACTTCATCGCTCAGGACATAAATTTCACGTTCGGCGATCGCCTCCCACAGCGCGGCAAAATCGGCTTTGCGCCAGACCGTTGCCGACGGATTGTGCGGAGTATTCAGGATCACCAGACGGGTTTTATCACTCAGTAACGCCGCAAATGCCTGCCAGTCGGGGCGAAAATGCGGGGGCTGGAGCGCGATACGTTTCACCACGCCGCCGGATAATTCAATCGCGGGCGCATAGCTGTCGTAGCTCGGGTCAAAACAAATCACCTCATCGCCCGCCCGCACCAGCGCAGTAATGGCTGCGTATAACGCTTCCGTCGCCCCTGCGGTGACCGTTACGTCGCTGTTAGCGTCCGGTTTATAGCCGTACAGTTCCCGCGTTTTATCGGCAATGGCTTCCCGTAACGGCTGCGCACCCGTCATCGGCGCATACTGGTTAGCGCCCTGCGCAACGTGATACGCCAGGCGCTCCTGCAAATATTTTGGCCCGTCAAAATCCGGAAATCCCTGCGACAGATTGATCGCGTTGTGCTGCTGCGCCAGCGCGCTCATTTGCGTGAAGATTGTGGTGCCAAGGTTGGGGAGTTTGCTTTGCGGAATCAACGGGTTATTGCTCATTGTGTCATGCCTGCGTGTAATACTTATGTTGCTGACACTATAACACGATGTTAGTCTTTGGCAATCAAGACGCTTAGACGTCTAAATCATATGAATATTCCTGACCGACGAGAGGGAAAAGGAAAATGACAGACAACCTGCAACTCGCACAACTGGTCGACGCCTGCCGCTGGATCGGCGCAAAAGGCTGGGCTCCCGCGACCGGCGGAAACATGTCGATTCGCCAGGACGACACCTTTTGCTGGCTGAGCGAATCGGGCAAAGACAAAGGCAGCCTGACGACTGACGATTTTCTGCAAGTGGAAATCGCCAGCAACCGCGCGCCATCTGGACGTAAACCGTCGGCTGAAACCGGCCTACACACGCTGATTTACCGCCTGTACCCCGAGGCCAACGCGGTGCTACACGTTCATACCGTCAACGCCACCGTGTTGTCGCGCCTGGTGAAAGAGACAGAACTGCGTATCAGCGGATTTGAAATGCAAAAATCCCTTACCGGACAAAGCACGCATCTGGATACGCTGACGATTCCGGTTTTCGATAATGACCAGGATATTGATGCTCTCGCGTCTCGAATCGCCCATTACGCGCAAGAACGCCCCTTTAATTATGGTTTTCTTCTGCGCGGTCATGGCTTAACCTGCTGGGGACGCGATGTGGCAGAAGCCCGCCGTCATCTGGAAGGTTTAGAATTCTTATTTGAATGCGAAATGCGTTTACGACAACTGGAGAAAATATGATTCGCGCGATTGTGACGGATATTGAAGGCACCACCAGCGATATTCGTTTTGTGCATAATGTGTTGTTTCCCTACGCGCGTGAGCGGCTGGCGGCGTTTGTCACCGCCCAGCAATACGCCGAGCCGGTGAAATCCATTCTGGACAACCTGCGTGATGAAATCGCTGCGCCGCACGCCACGATTGGCGAGCTGGTCGACGCGTTGTTTACCTTTATGGATGAAGATCGTAAATCCACGGCGTTAAAGGCGTTACAGGGAATTATCTGGCAGGACGGGTACGTCAACGGCGATTTTACCGGTCAGCTTTATCCGGACGTTTTGCCCGCGCTGGAAAAATGGAAAGCACAAGGCATTGATCTGTATGTTTATTCCTCTGGGTCCGTTGCCGCGCAGAAACTGTTATTTGGCTACAGCGATGAAGGTGATATTACTCATCTGTTCAGCGGCTATTTTGATACCCGCGTAGGGGCCAAGCGCGACGTTCAGTCTTATCAGAATATTGCGGCGCATATTGGCGTATCGCCTTCGCAGATCCTGTTCCTCTCGGATATTCATGAAGAGCTGGACGCGGCTGAACAGGCAGGTTTTCGTACCCTGCAGCTGATTCGCGGCGATGATGACGGCGCAAGCCATCACCATCAGGTCCACCAATTTGATGAGATTAATCCGGAGCAGATCCCTTCATGAGCGCATTGACCATTTTTTCGGAAACAGAAACCCGTGAGCCGCAGTGGCACAGCACCGACGCCGCAGAGATTGCCGATAAGCTGAACGCACGCGGCGTGCGCTTTGAGCGCTGGGAAGCCGATCGCGATCTCGGCAACGATCCAGCAGCAGAAGCGGTTATCAACGCTTATCAGCACGCCATTGACAAGCTGGTTGCCGAAAAAGGTTATCAGAGCTGGGACGTGATCAGCCTGCGCGCGGACAACCCGCAGAAAGAGGCGTTACGCGCAAAATTCCTCAACGAACACACCCACGGCGAAGACGAAGTGCGCTTCTTCGTCGAAGGCGCAGGGCTTTTCTGCCTGCATATCGGCGACCAGGTTTATCAGGTGCTGTGCGAGAAAAACGATCTGATTTCCGTGCCAGCCGGAACGCCGCACTGGTTTGATATGGGCTCAGAGCCAAACTTCACGGCAATCCGTATTTTCGATAATCCTGAAGGCTGGATAGCCCAGTTTACCGGCGACGCTATCGCCGATGCCTATCCGCGTTTGGCATAGATAAATGCAAAACGGCAGCTTAGGCTGCCGTTTTTAATGTTTGTCCCCTCTCCCCGTGGGAGAGGGCCAGGGTGAGGGCATCAGACGGCTCTGATCTTAAACACGCCCTGCGCCACCGCTTCCGGCAACACCACGCCCGTATCCAGCACCCAACCGCTGATCAGCGCCGCTGGCGTGACGTCAAACGCCGGGTTGTACACCTGCGCATTTTCTGGCGCCCACTGCACTGCACCGAAACTGCCGGCCACGCCGGTCACCTCGCTTGCCGCACGCTGTTCAATCGGGATCGCGTCACCGTTCGGGCAGTCCGGATCCAGCGTAGTTTGCGGCGCGGCGACATAGAATGGAATGCCGTGGAATTTCGCCAGCACCGCCAGGGAATAGGTGCCGATTTTGTTCGCCACATCGCCGTTAGCAGCAATACGATCCGCGCCCACCCACACCGCATCGACCTGGCCTTTCGCCATCAGGCTTGCCGCCATCGAATCGGTGATCAGCTGATAAGGAACGCCCAGTTCGCCCAACTCCCAGGCGGTTAGCCTGCCGCCCTGGAGCAACGGGCGCGTCTCATCCACCCACACGTTACTGATCTTTCCTGCGGCAAAAGCGTGCGCAATGACCCCCAGGGCGGTCCCGACGCCCGCCGTTGCCAGCCCGCCGGTATTGCAGTGGGTCAGCAATCGGCTGCCCGGTTTCACCAGTTGGCTTCCCGCACGCGCAATGGCGTCACAGAGCTGTTTATCTTCCGCAATCAGGCGCAGCGCCTCAGTGACCAGCGCAGGAACAAAATCTTCGTGCCACAGCGCCTGCTTCATGCGATCGAGATTGTTCATCAGGTTCACCGCCGTCGGGCGCGAGGCGCGCAGCGTTTCCAGCGCCACTGCCAGCTGGTCGCGGCTGTGACCATTTTCCGCTAACAGCGCCAGCAGCAGGCTCGCAGAGAGTCCGATCAGCGGTGCGCCGCGCACGCGCAGGGCGTGAATGTGTCCCACCAGCGCGTCGACGGTGGAAGCATCCAGCCAGCGTTTCTCCTGCGGAAGCGCCTGTTGATCGAGAATAAATAGCTGATTATCCGCCACCCGCAGGCTGGTCGTCTGTAATGTCTGCATGTCGTTAATTCTCTGTTGCGTTGATGTATCACATTGTGTCAGGATAAAATTCAGATGTATAGACGTCTAAATGTCTTTATTAGCCGAATCCATGAGGAACACGCAATGTCGCAATACCGTACCTTTACCGCCCAGGATGCCGTGGAATATGCAAAGCAGTTCGGCGGCCTCGATAACCCATCATCGTTGGTAGAGGCGCAGGAAGTTGGCGACGGTAACCTCAATCTGGTGTTTAAAATTTTCGACGCACAAGGCATCAGCCGCATCATCGTTAAGCAGGCATTGCCTTACGTGCGCTGCGTCGGCGAGTCATGGCCGTTAACGCTGGACCGCGCCCGTCTCGAAGCGCAAACGCTGGTCGAACATTATCAGCACAGCCCGCAGCACACGGTCAAAATCCATCATTACGATCCAGAGCTGGCGGTGATGGTGATGGAAGATCTCTCCAGCCATAAAATCTGGCGCGGCGAACTGATTAGCGGCGTGTATTACCCGCAGGCCTCACGTCAGTTGGGTGAATACCTGGCACACACGCTGTTCCACACCAGCGATTTTTATCTGCATCCGCACGCTAAAAAAGCGCAGGTCGCGAAATACATCAATCCTGAAATGTGTGAAATCACCGAAGACCTGTTCTTCAACGATCCGTATCAGATTCACGAACGCAATAATTATCCGGCTGAACTGGAGGCTGACGTTGCCGCGCTGCGCAGTGACGATCGGCTAAGAATAGCCGTCGCATCTTTAAAGCACCGTTTCTTCTCGCAGGCCGAAGCGCTCCTGCACGGCGATATTCACAGCGGCTCGATTTTTGTTGCCGAAGGCAGCCTGAAAGCGATTGACGCTGAATTTGGTTATTACGGCCCGATTGGTTTTGATATCGGCACGGCCATCGGCAACCTGCTGCTGAACTTCTGCGGCCTGCCGGGGCACTTGGGGACTCGCGATGCCGCGGCCGCCCGCGAGCAGCGTCTGACGGATATTCAGGAACTGTGGAATACCTTTTCCGAACGCTTCCAGGCGCTGGCGAGCGAGAAAACCCGTGATGCGGCGCTGTCTGTGCCGGGCTACGCCTCTCAGTTCCTGAAAAAAGTCTGGACCGATGCGATCGGTTTTTGCGGCACGGAGTTGATTCGCCGCAGCGTGGGGCTGTCGCACGTCGCGGATATCGACACGATTCAGGACGATGCGATGCGCCACGAATGCCTGCGCCACGCCATTACGCTTGGCAAGGCGCTCATTGTGATTGCCGACCGCATTGATAGCGCAGAAGCGCTGGTAGCAAGGGTGCGCCAGTACAGCTGATTTTCCCCTCCCCGTGGCTTGTGAAATCCCCACAAATCGACGATTTGCACGACGCACTTCCTCTCCTCTTTGGGGAGAGGGAGTAACATCTCACCCCAAATACTCAATCACCGACAAGCCGCCGTTGTAATCCGTACTGTAAATAATCCCCTGCGCATCCACGAACACGTCGCAAGACTGAATCACCTGCGGGCGGTTCGGGCGCGTATCCATCATCTTCGCGGGCGCAGCGGGCACCAGTGCGCCGGTTTCAACCGGACGATAAGGGTTGGAAATATCATACGCACGCACGCCAGCGTTTTGATACGTAGCAAAAATCAGCGTCGAACTGACGAAGCTGCCGGGACGGTTTTCGTGCAGATTATGCGGCCCGAAGTGCGCGCCTTTCGCCACGTAATCCCGCTCTTCCGGCTGCGGGAAGGTAGAAATGCTCACCGGATTCGACGGCTCACGAATATCAAACAGCCAGATCAGCTTCTCGCCGTCCTCCTGATTGTCGAGCACCGCTTCGTCCAGCACTACCAGCAAATCGCGATCCGGCAGCGGCAGCGCCGTGTGCGTACCGCCGCCAAAAGGCGGACTCCAGTTGCGATGGCTGATGAGTTTCGGCTGCGTGCGGTCTTTCACGTCCAGCAGCGTTAACCCGCCGTCACGCCAGCTGCCGTAGGCCGTATCACCGGCAATAATCGCGTGATGCAGCGCGTAGCGTTTTCCTTCCGGGAAAGAAGGCTGTTCGCCTTGCGCCTGATTCATCCCCGGCAGCCACCAGCGCCCGGCCACTTCCGGTTTGCGCGGATCCGCCAGATCGATCGTCAGGAAAATGTAGTCGGTAAACCCGTCGATCAGCGCCGAGACATACGCCCAGCGTCCGCCGACGTACCAGATGCGGTGAATGCCGATCCCGTCGAGTGACATAAAGCTAATTTCGCGCGGCTTATCCGGCGTAGAGATATCAAAAATGCGCAGCCCGGCGCTCCAGCCTTTGTCCTGCACGTCGCTGACGGTTTCTCCCACCTGACGGGTGTAATAGACCTTTTCATCGGCAAAACGCGCATCGGCAAACAGATCGCGGGCGTTGATCACCAGCAGCAGATCGTCATGCGCCTGGAGATGCACATTCCAGGTGCCCGGCGGCGCAGGCACATAGCCCGCCGCTTTTGGATTTTTCGGGTCGCGCACGTCCACAATTGAAAAGCCCTGCGACACCATATGACCGATGTAGGCAAAGCCGCGATGCACCATCAGCTGAACGCCGTCCGGGCGACCGCCCTGATCGCTATGCCCGATCAGCCGCATATTGCGGCTGTATTCCGGGGTAGGTAATGGAGTGTTCATATCAAATCCCTGTTGATTTTTACCCTCTCCCACAGGGAGAGGGCCAGGCTGTGTCTTTTCCCCTCTCCCCCTGAGAGAGTCAAGTACGTCTTTCCCCCCTCTCCCCGTGGGAGAGTCAAGTACGTCTTTTCCCCCTCTCCCCGTGGGAGAGGGCCGGGGTGAGGGCATCAGACAACACCGCACTATTAATGACTTTTCGCTTCCAGCGTCGCAAACCACGGCGCGATAAAGTCTTCGGTCTGGCCCCAGCCAGGAATAATTTTGCCAAGCGAAGCCACATTCACCGCACCCGGTTGCGCCGCCAGCAGCGCCTGTGGAATAGCAGCGGCTTTAAAATCATAAGTCGCTGGCGTCGTTTCACCGGCAATTTTGTTCGCGATCAGACGCACATTGGTCGCGCCAATCAGCTTAGGATCCACCGCCACGCTCACTTTCCACGGGCTGCCGGATTCACGCATCAGCTGTAAATCCTGGTTGGAAATATCAATGCTGTAGAGTTTGATTTCGGTACGGCCATTCTCTTTCAGCGCCTTATACGCGCCCTGGCTGAACGCATCCCAGGTGCCCCAGATCGCGTCGATCTGGCCTTTCGGGTACTTCGCCAGCACTGCGCCGACCTTGTTCGCCGTATCGCCCTGCACGTCAGATGAAACGGCTCCGATAGATTCCAGCTCTTTGATGCCCGGATACTGCTTTTGCAGCGCCTGATACGCCGCCTGACGGCGTTCCATTGGCGGGAATCCGGCTACCCACAGTTTGATGATATTGGCTTTGCCGTTGAAATCTTTCGCCAGTTGGCCAAACGACAGATTGGTCAGCGACGCATCATCCTGTTGGGTGACGGTCACGCCCGGAATTTCACCGTTAACAGCGGTATCAAACACCGCCACTTTGATCCCCGCATCGACGGCTTTTTTCACCAGCGCTGTGGAATACGGGTCACGACCTTGAGACAAAATAATCCCGTCATATTTCTGGCTGATCGCCTGATTCACAAAGTCCTGGAATTTAGCGTCATCGCCGTTGCTCAGAAACGTGCTGACCTTAAAGCCGAGCTTTTTACCTTCCTGAATCGCCCCGGAGACAAACTGCGTGGTGTTGTCATCGGAGCCCAGGTTACGGATCACCGCAATGCGGATCGGGCCTTCGTGATTAGCGATCGCCGCCGGAACTGGCGCAGGCGTTGCCGCGTAACCAGGCAACGAACTCAGTAAACCCAGCGCCACCAAAGAGAGTGCGATTTTTTTCATTCTGTTATCCCGTTGTGTTGTTAAATGTTGTTAGCGTTTTTGTATGTAGGTAATCGCCAGCGCCACAGCCAGCACCAGCCCTTTTATAATGTCCATCGCGTAATACGGCACCGAAAGCATCACCAGCCCGTTCGACAGCACGCCGAGGATCACCGCCCCCACCAGCGTGCCGAGCGCGTTGGGCTTACCGGAACCCGCCAGCGAAAAACCGATCCACGCCGCCGCGACCGCATCCATCAGATAGCCGCCGCCCGCGTTCACCTGCGATGAGCCAATGCGCGACGCCAGTAAAATGCCGCCCAGCCCCGCCAGCAGCGAAGCAATCACGTACGCCGCCACTTTGTAACGGGTGGTGCGGATGCCAGAGAGGCGCGCTGCTTCCGGATTCCCGCCGATGGCGTACATACGGCGTCCGTGCGTGGTCAGCGATAAGCCAAGCTGCGCCAGCAGCGTCACCGCCAGCATGATTATCACAATCGTGGGCACCTGACCCAGCAGGCCAAACGCCGCCGGGATGGTGCCTTCGGCCATATCGCCGCTCGGCAGAACCATGTTTTCGGTAATCGATCCACCGTAGCTGTAGGTCATCGCCACGCCCTGAATCACAAACAGGCTGGCAAGCGTCGCCAACATGTCCGGAATACGCAGGATAACGATGAGGAAAGCGTTAAACAGCCCGACCAACGTACACAGCGCCAGGGTGATCAGAATCGACTCGGTAGTGCCAAAGCCGTGCCAGACAAACAGCGAAATCACCAGCGCGTTCGCCAGGGACGCCGTCGATCCGACCGACAGATCAAACCCGCCGACGGTCAACGAGATCGACACGCCAATGGCGATCACCGTCACGATCGCTATCGATCGCAGAATATTGATGATATTAAAGGGATCGAGGAAGTTGTCCGATGCGATGCCAAAAATCGCGACCAGCGCGACAACGGTCAGCAACATGCCCCATTTATAGAGAAAATCGAAAAACTGCTGACGGCCCGACGCCGCCGCATTCACTGAAAGGGCTTTGCTCACGACGCCGTACCTCCGGTTGAATAATAAAGTAATGTCTCTTCGCGGGCCTCGGCCCCGGCGATTTCCGCCACGATGCGCCCGTCCCACAGCACGCAGATGCGGTCGCACAATCCCACCAGCTCGGCGAATTCACCCGAGGCGTAAATCACCCCTTTGCCTTCGCGCGCCAGGCCATCAATAAGCTGGAACAAATCGGTTTTGGCTTTGACGTCCACGCCTTTGGTGGGCTCGTCAAAAATCAGCACGCTGGCTTCATTGCGCAGCCATTTGCCAATCGCCACTTTTTGCTGGTTGCCACCGGAAAGACGGCGCAACACCTGTCCTGGCCCACGCGCACGCACGCCGACGCGGGCAATCACTTCCTCCGCCCAACGCCACGCCTGACGATGACCGAACAGGCTCCAGCGTGAAAAGCTGTTATCGGCGCTCACCGACAAATTCATGCTCACCGGCTCGTCGATAAAAATGCCCTCTTTGCGCCGTTCTTCCGGGACCAGCGCCAGCCCGCGCAGTACGGAGTCCGCCGGATCGCGCGGTTTCCACGGTTTATGCTGCAGCTCACCGCGCTCGACGCGGCTTTTGCTCGCGCCAAACAGCGCCTTGCACAGTTCGGTTTTCCCCGCACCCGCCAGCCCGGCGATACCAAGAATTTCGCCTTTGCGCAGATGCAAAGAGATATCTTTCAGCAGCGCTTCGTCGTGCAGTCCTTCCACGCGCAGCAGCGTTTCGTCGCTGTGTTTTGGCCGTGCAGGCGGGTAGATATCGCTCAGTTCGTGACCGAGCATTTTCTCGACGATCTCTTCACCGCTCAAATTCGCCATCGGGCCGGATTCAATTAATTTCCCGTCACGCAGTACCGTTAAGGTGTCGCAAATCGCTTTCAGCTCGTGAATACGATGGGAGATAAACACCACGCCGATGCCCTGCTCTTTCAGGCGTTTGACCACCGTAAACAGGCGTTCGCTTTCGTGGGCGTCCAGCGGCGCGGTCGGTTCATCGAGGATCAGAAAACGGCAGTGATGCGACAGCGCGCGCGCCAGCAAAATTTGCTGTTTTTCCGCCAGCGAGCAGCTGTCTATCGAGCGACGCACGTCCAGCGAAACGTCGAGCTGCGCCAGCGCCTGCTTTGCCTGCTCGCGAATGGCGCTCCAGCGGTAGCGATGTCCCGGCTGCGCAAGGTTGTCGAGCATAATATTTTCAGCGATGCTTAATCCGGGGATCAGCGCCACGTCGACTTCCTGCTGCACCAGATGAATGCCCAGCCGCTTAGCGTCGAGCGGTTCACGAATCGATACCGGCTGATGATTAATGCTGACTTCACCTTCGTAGTGGTCGTGGGTGCCGCACAGCACCGCCATCAGCGTCGATTTCCCTGCGCCGTTTGCGCCCGTTAGCGCGTGCACGGATCCGCCCGTCAGCGTGAAATCCACACGCGACAGCGCCTGAAACCCGGAAAAGGCCAGGCTGATACCGCGCATCTCGAGGCGACTGGATACCATCCGCGTAAATCCTTCAGTAATATTTTGATTTATGGAATTTTTCACAGGTCGGGTTGACTGGCAATGATAGAAAAGGCATAAGATAAAGCTAAATATTAT
>Ga0308165_1004369_pt1 | contig 14036 bp, 13 predicted proteins | sample PhyWR2_FD_201032 | JGI IMG/M metagenome (GOLD analysis project Ga0308165, IMG submission 201032) | Phyllosphere microbial communities from UC Gill Tract Community Farm, Albany, California, United States - DLSLW.R2 | ecosystem: Host-associated > Plants > Phyllosphere > Unclassified | place: USA...
CGGTTCTCACGACCAATTGCTCGAACAACTACGGGCCGTATCACTTCCCTGAAAAGCTGATCCCGCTGGTGATCCACAACGCGCTGGCCGGCAAGCCCCTGCCGATCTACGGCGACGGGCAACAGATTCGAGACTGGCTGTATGTCTCCGATCATTGCAGCGCCATCCGTCGAGTTCTCGCGGAGGGGAAAATAGGTGAGACCTACAACGTCGGCGGCTGGAACGAGAAGGCCAATCTGGAGGTGGTGCAAGCCCTCTGCGCATTGCTGGACGAACTAAGCCCGAGGCCGGACGGCCGGTCGTACACTGATCAAATAGCCTTCGTGCAGGATCGTCCAGGGCACGATCGCCGCTACGCGATTGATGCGAGTCGCTTGCAACGCGAACTGGGATGGACGCCGTCCGAAACGTTCGATAGTGGTATTCGGAAGACGGTTCTCTGGTATTTACGCAACCAGCAATGGATAGACAACGTCACCAGCGGCGCCTATCGCGACTGGGTGAGCCAACAATACAGGGCATAAATACCGCATCGCGCTCAGCATTCACACGGCGCAAAGCCCCTATTTGACGCCGTGATCGCGCGCGCCCTCCGGCCTGCAAATCAACAGAGCTTCCCTCGCAACGGCCCGGGTAACCCTAATGCTAGATACTTATTTAGACGAGTTGTCGTGAGCGAAAGAATTGCCATCCTTCTCTGCACTTACCAAGGTGAGAAATACTTGGCTAGCCAATTGGATTCATTCGCGGCCCAAACCCACACCGACTGGGTGCTGGCCGTGTCCGACGACGGATCCGTCGATAGGACTCGCGCAATGCTCGCGGACTACAGGCTGAAATGGGGTGCATCGAAACTTAACGTGTATGAGGGACCTCGACGCGGCTTTGTGGGAAATTTCCTGTCATTGACCTGCAACGCCCAGGTCCAGGCTGATTATTACTCGTTTTCGGATCAGGACGATATTTGGCATGCCGAAAAACTCGAGCATGCGATGGAATGGCTGAGAACCGTGCCTTCTGATACGCCAGCGTTATATTGCACCCGCACACTACTGGTCAATGAAGAGAACCGGCCAATTGGCCTTTCGCCATTATTCCAACGGCGACCGGCCTTTGAAAACGCGCTTGCCCAGAATATCGCTGGGGGCAACACCATGGTCTTTAATAACGCGGCGCGTCAACTCCTATTGCGAGCCGGCCCCCTCGTCGATGTGGCTGCACATGACTGGTGGGTTTACCTTGCAGTGACGGCCTGCGGGGGCCAAGTGAAATATGATTCTCGCCCATCCCTCCGCTATCGCCAACATAATAGCAATCTGATAGGTGCCAATCGTGGACTTCTAGCGAGACTGACGCGAATCCGGATGCTTTTCAAAGGCCACTTGAAAGAATGGAACGCGCGCAACATAGAAGCACTGGGGCAGTTGCGGAGCCTGATGACACCTCCGAACGTCACTCTGCTGAGTGACTTCATTCGTGCGCGTGACAGCGCCTTATTCGGGCGAATTCGAAAATTCAGATCTACCGGTATCTACCGTCAAACTGCTTTAGGCAATTTCGGCATGTTGCTGGCCGTCATATTTAACAAGCTGTGAGGTTCTCGTGAAAATTCTTCTCCTCGGCAAAGATGGCCAGGTGGGTCGGGAATTGCAACGTACCCTGCTCCCCTTGGGCGAGGTAATTGCACTCGGCCGCCACGGTGCCGACCTGAGCGATTTGGAAGCACTCCACGCCACTCTCGAAGCACATCGGCCGGACGTCATTGTCAACGCCGCAGCGTACACCGCTGTGGACAAGGCCGAAAGCGACCGAGACATGGCTGCGCAGATTAACTTCCGTGCCGTCTCGGCCTTAGCCAAATACGCTAAGGCACGCGACGCCCTGCTGACCCACTATTCGACTGACTATGTCTTCGATGGCGCCAGCGGAAGCCCCCACACCGAAGTCGATCTCGTGGGGCCGCAGAGCGTATATGGCGCCACGAAGCTGGCTGGCGAGACGGCGATTACCGACAGTGGATGTAGGGCGATCGTGTTCCGCACCAGCTGGGTGTTCTCGTCCCACGGCAGCAACTTCTTGAAAACGATTCTGCGCTTGGCGCAAACGAAAAGCAGCTTGAATGTCGTCGCGGATCAATTTGGCGCCCCCACCTCTGCGGAGTTAATCGCCGACGTCACTGCGCTTGCCGTCAACGGCTATCACCGGAATCAGTTTGCGGACGGCATCTACCACCTTGCCGCCTCGGGCGAAGCGAGCTGGTGCGAATTCGCGCGCTACATCGTCTCCCAGGCATCAGCCCGCGGTGCTGCGCTGCAGCTAACCGCTGATGGAATAAATGCGATACCAGCGGCGGACTATCCTACTCCAGCAAAGCGACCGCAGAATTCCCGGCTAAACACCAGTAAGCTCTCGCAGGCGTTGCAACTGCAATTACCACATTGGACCGCGCATACCGACCGCGCCATTGACCAACTCATAAAAATCGGAATCCCAACATGACGCGCAAGGGCATAATATTGGCAGGGGGATCCGGCACGCGCCTGCATCCGGCGACGCTGGCCATTAGCAAACAATTGCTACCTGTGTTCGACAAGCCGATGATCTATTATCCGCTCACGACCCTCATGTTGGCTGGCATCCGGGATATTCTAATTATTTCCACGCCACAGGACACGCCGCGCTTCGGACAATTACTTGGCGATGGTTCGCAATGGGGTGTAAATCTCAAATATGCTGTGCAACCGTCTCCCGACGGTCTCGCCCAAGCATTCATCATCGGAGAGTCATTTATTGGTAATTCCGACTCTGCCTTGGTGCTTGGCGACAACATCTTTTACGGCCACGATTTCCAACGCCTCCTGCAAAGCGCTGACACGCGCACCGAAGGCGCCAGCGTATTCGCCTACCATGTGCACGATCCAGAACGATATGGCGTAGCAGAGTTCGACACGAACGGTCGCGTCCTGTCTCTGGAAGAAAAGCCGATTCAACCCAAATCAAATTACGCAGTGACCGGTTTGTATTTTTACGACAACGAAGTCGTTGACATCGCCAAACGCATCACACCCTCGACGCGTGGCGAACTTGAAATCACGGATGTCAACCGCGCCTACCTGGAGAAGGACCGCCTTTCGGTGGAAATCATGGGCCGCGGCTACGCGTGGTTGGATACCGGAACTCATGAGTCTCTCCTCGAAGCGGGACAGTTTATTGCAACACTGGAAAATCGTCAGGGTCTGAAAGTGGCATGCCCGGAAGAAATTGCTTTTCGCCAAAAGTGGATTTCCGCCCAAGACCTGGAAAAACTGGCCGCACCGCTTTCTAAAAATGGTTATGGTCAATATCTTAAGCGCTTGCTCGTGGAAAAGGTTTACTAATGAATGTGATCCAGCAAGCCATTCCTGAAGTTTTTATTTTTGAACCGCGAATATTCGGCGACGAACGTGGCTTTTTCTTTGAGAGCTTCAATAAGAAGGTATTTGAAGAAGCCACCGGAATACAACGCGACTTCGTGCAAGACAATCACTCGCGTTCATCGAAGGGCGTATTGCGCGGTCTGCACTACCAGATCCAGCAAGCTCAGGGAAAGCTCGTCCGCGTGACCGAGGGAGCGGTCTTCGACGTCGCCGTCGATATCCGCACATCCTCCCCCACGTACGGGCGATGGGTTGGCACGGTTCTGTCCGCGGAGAACAAGCGTCAAATGTGGGTGCCGGAGGGTTTTGCCCACGGATTTCTGGTGATTTCCGATTACGCTGAATTTTTGTATAAAACCACTGACTACTACGCGCCACAACACGAACGTTGCATTAGTTGGAATGACTCCTCGATTGGCATCGAGTGGCCGCTCCAAGGTGCCACGCCGGTAATGTCCGAAAAAGACTTGAATGGCAGGAGCTTGGACGAGTCGGAGGTTTTCCCATGATTCTCGTAACGGGGGGTTTGGGCTACATCGGCTCCCACGCCTGTGTTTCGCTCTCGAATGCCGGGCAAGAGGTCGCGATTTTGGACAATCTCAGCAATTCGAAAGCCAGCGTGCTACAGCGCCTGCGGGGGATCTGTCCAAACTCCGTCAGATTCGAGAAGGGCGACATCCGCGACAAAGCAACCCTCTCGCGACTATTCGGCACCTATCAAATAAGTGCCGTCATGCACTTCGCTGGCCTGAAAGCCGTGGGGGAATCGACCAAGTCGCCGATTTCCTATTACGATAATAATATCGGAGGCACGTTGTGCCTGCTGGAAGCGATGACAACTGCAGGGGTTAAGACATTGGTCTTCTCGTCCTCTGCAACGGTATACGGCGACAGTTGCAATGTGCCAATTCCAGAGGAGAATCTGCGCTCTGCGACCAATCCATATGGCCGCAGCAAGCTCTTTATCGAAGACATCCTAGCTGACCTGCACAGCTCGGACGATCAGTGGCGCATCGCCCGTCTGCGTTACTTCAACCCAGTTGGCGCACATGAAAGCGCTCGTATTGGTGAAGATCCTGTTGGTATACCCGCCAATCTGATGCCCTACATTGCGCAAGTAGCTGTCGGTCACCGCGAACGGCTGAACGTATTTGGCGGCGACTATCCGACCCGAGATGGCACTGGCGTGCGTGACTACGTACATGTCATGGATCTGGCAGAAGGCCACGTCGCGGCACTTCGTGCGCTGCAACGTCAGGGCGGTATGCTTACCGTCAACCTGGGCACGGGGAGCGGCACCTCCGTACTGGAGATCATCGACGCGTTCTCGAGGGTTTCACACCGCGATATCCCGTATCAGATCGTTGAACGCAGACCGGGCGACGTCGCCCAGTGCTACGCCGCCGTCGCTCATGCAGAGCGCGTCCTTGAATGGAAAGCCAAACGGAATTTGGCCGACATGTGTGCGGATCACTGGCGTTGGCAGGTCGAAAATCCAAATGGATACCCCCAGTCGTAGGAGCGAGCACTATGCAGCAATACTCAAGCAGCGGGCGCGAAATGGTCGCAAGCCTGTGGCGCAATCGCTCTCTTATCCTTGCGTTGACAAAACGGGAAGTTATCGGCCGGTACCGCGGGTCAGTGATGGGGCTGGCGTGGTCCTTTTTCAATCCCATCCTGATGCTGACGATCTACACGTTCATCTTCTCGGTGGTCTTCAATGCTCGCTGGGGCGGAAGCACGGAAAGCAGCAAAACGGAATTCGCGCTAATTCTGTTCGTTGGGCTTATCGTGCATGGATTGTTTGCGGAATGCGTACTGCGCGCCCCCAGCCTCATCCTGAACAATGTCAATTATGTGAAGAAGGTCATTTTTCCGTTGGAAATACTGCCCTGGGTCGCTTTCGGCGCGGCGCTCTTTCACACTTGCATTAGCCTGATTGTGTTGCTGGTGGCGCGTGTCGTGCTGCAACATGAATTGCCTTGGACGGCCCTACTGTTCCCTCTTCTTCTCATTCCATTAATTTTAGGGACCCTAGGCATCAGCTGGTTTCTGTCCGCGCTGGGCGTCTACGTGCGTGATATCGGCCAGATCACGAGCATGCTGACTACGGTCCTCTTGTTTATGTCGCCGGTCTTCTATCCGATCAGCGCCTTGCCTGAAAGATACCAAGCACTGGTCAACTTGAACCCCCTCGCTTACCTGATTGAAGAAAGCCGCAACTTGCTGATTTTCGGAGTCCTGCCGGACTTTAGGCACTGGGCCATTCTGATGGTTGTTAGCGCCGCGGTCGCTTGGATGGGCTTCTTATGGTTTCAGAAAACGCGCAAAGGATTTGCCGATGTCCTCTGATATCGCCGTCAAGATTGAAGGGCTCAGCAAGAGCTACCATATTTTCGACAAGCCAAGAGACCGTTTGCTGCAGATGATTTTCGGCAGCCGCAAGCAGTACTACAAGGAATTTTGGGCGCTGCAGGCTTTATCGATGGAGATTCGTAAAGGGGAGACGATCGGGCTTATCGGCCGTAACGGCAGCGGAAAGTCCACGTTGCTGCAGTTAATTTGCGGCACACTCAATGCGACAACCGGCACGATCGCGACTCATGGCCGTGTGGCGGCGCTGTTGGAACTGGGATCTGGTTTCAATCCGGAATTTACGGGGCGCGAGAACGTCTACTTAAATGCGGCGATGCTAGGCCTGACCGAGGAAGAGATTACCCAGCGTTTCGACGACATCGCCGCATTTGCCGACATCGGCGACTTCATCGAACAGCCTGTCAAGACGTATTCTAGTGGGATGTATGTCCGACTCGCCTTTGCTGTCGTAGCGCACGTGAGCGCTGACATCCTCGTCATCGATGAAGCATTAGCAGTCGGAGATGCAGTCTTCACTCAAAAGTGTATGCGTTTTCTACGCCGCTTCCAGGAAAACGGTACCATCCTATTCGTCAGCCATGACATCGGAGCCGTAACTTCCCTGTGCCAGCGCGCGTATTGGCTGGACAAGGGCGTCCTGCGTATGTCGGGCACGCCTAAAGACATCAGCGCAGCCTATATGGCCGACATATATGAAGCGCAACAGGGGCCGAGCTCAACGCCACCTGCAAAGCCAGTACCGCTATCGGGTAGCCCTAAACAGATTGCGGAAGCGTCCCCGCCGGTGTTTCGCGACATGCGGCTGGATTTCCTGAGCAACACGCCGTTCAGGAACGATATCCAGTTATTCACTTTTGAAGAAGACGCCAAAGCATTCGGTAAGGGCGGGGCAAGTATCGAAAACGTGCAATTGCGCGATACAGAAGGCCGACCCTTGCAATGGGTCGTGGGCGGCGAACGCGTCAGCTTGCATGTATCATGCCGTGCCCACCAGGACGTCTTCTCCCCTATCGTGGGTTTCTTCATCAAAGATCGACTAGGGCAAGTACTGTTCGGCGACAACACATATCTGACTCACATAGACGCTCCCCTGAGCGTCTCCGCGGGCGAGTCCTTTTCGGCTTCCTTCTCGTTTCCGATGCCCATTCTGCCTATCGGCGACTACAGCATTAACGTAGCGTTAGCGGAAGGCAACCAACAAGATCACATCCAGCATCAGTGGATTCATGAAGCCCTTATTTTTCGATCCACTTCGAGCTCGATCACGACCGGTCTGGTGGGCATTCCCATGGAAACCATTGCACTGACGCTGGGCGATTGACTATTACGAGAATCACATGGAATTTACTGGCGAACGTTTCATCCCCACGCTCCCTGGCGACATACGCCTCGAGCACTTGCACCGTTATGAATGGTGCACGGCTCATACGCAGGGCAAACGCGTGCTAGACATCGCGTCAGGGGAAGGCTACGGCTCATATGCATTGTCGCGGAATGCAGAAAGCGTGTACGGCGTAGATATCTCTGCAGAAGCGGTCCGCCATGCCAGAGCCAAGTACGGCGACAGGGCCAATCTGACGTTCATTGAAGGCAATGCGGCGCGCATTCCCTTGCCCGATCAAAGTGTAGACGTCGTAGTCTCCTTTGAAACGATCGAGCATCACGATCAGCATGAAGAAATGATGTCGGAAATCCGGCGCGTCTTGACCCCGGATGGCCTATTGATCATTTCCTCGCCCAACAAAAAAATTTATTCCGATCTAGCTGGCGGGGACCACAATCACTTCCACGTCAAAGAGCTTTATTTTTCGGAGCTTGATGCCCTGTTGGGTCGCTATTTCTCGAATGTAAAGTACTACGGCCAACGCGTTACCGCGACCTCACTGTTGATGCCCCTCGAGAGGGATCTACAGGACAGTATCCAGACGCTCACGGAGACTGACGAAGGCGTCAACCGCGCCACGCCAGCATCGATCGAACCCATGTATTACCTGGCGGTTGCCAGCAATATTAGACTGCCAGATACTGGCCGAACGACTGCCTTTTTCTCAGAATGCGACAACGCATTCTACGAAAAACAGCGAGAGGTGCTAGACCTAAGCGCCGAAATTCGCAAGATGAGCGAATACATCGCCGAGGTCTCACAGGCGCTGAAAGTTCGGGATGGTGACCTCGATTTTATCAAACAGGAGTTGGCTACGGCACAGAAAGACCTGAAATGCGCACAAACGGAGATCGCCATCCTGGAGGACACTCGATGCGCGCGATTTACACGCACGCTTCGGTCGTTCTTCGGAAAAGCCTGACATTCTGACCCAATAATTAGCATGAAAATCGCCTTCGTCAGCCAGCCCGAATATTTCCGTTTCTGCTACGAGCAAGATCTGAGCGTGGATCATGAGGTGCGCGAGTTTCCTTTTCATTTCGGCATGAATGATGAAGAGTTCGCGGATCTAATTGACTTTGATGCAGACGTCAATTTCTTCTTCAGAGGAGAGTTCTTCCCTTCGACGCTGCTGCCACGCCTGCGGGGCATGAAAGTCGCACTTTCGAGCGAGCCTTTTCCCCGAAACTTGGGGTCAAAGCTGGAATACACGCGTGACTCGATCAAGCGATATTTAGATTTCCGTTCGCGTATTCGCAGCCAACGGTTCGACTACGTGTTTCATTATGATGAATCCTCGCTGGGATTTATGGCCAGAGATGGTCTAGAACTTTCCGGGGCTTTCGCTTTTCCCGTGGCTACCGACACTTATGTCGACCGGCAACTCGAGCCAAAGTGGGATATGTTCTTCATTGGCCGGAGCACTCCGCATCGTGAGCGTTACTTTGGGCCTCTCAAGCATCATTTTCAATTTTTGCATATCTGCCATGGCATTTTCGGTCCGCCGCTGACTGAATATATGGCGCAAGCCAAGATAAATCTCAATGTACATGCAGAACCCGAGATTTCATGGGAACCGCGGATGCAAATGTTGCTGGCGACGGGCGCATTTGTAATCTCGGAGCCAATAACGCCGAACAGTCACTTGCGCCCTGGCATAGATTATGTAGAAGTAACTTCGCCCTCCGACATGTATGAGAAGGTCGCCTATTATCTCACGCATGACGACGAACGCCGCCGCGTCGCGTCTTCCGGCAGGGCGCGTATTCAGGAAATCTTGAACGCTAAACGCAACTTCGAGCTGCTGATCGGGGATCTGCACCAAGGCAAGTATCCTCGATTCAACACGCGCAAGCCGTCCCGACGCGTGACTGCCCTTGCCAAGTACTTCGACGCAGAGGCCCGTGCACGCGCCTTCTTCCGCAAGCTGCTCAAATAACCTTGGACCACGGCGTTTGCCGCCCCAACTACTGAATATGCCAACCTCGCCAGAAAAGAAAATGAAGATCGGCTATATCGTTCCCAGTTGCTCAGTGTCTGGTGGCATGGCGGTCATTTGTCAACACGCGAACCGCCTTCGCAAACGTGGCCACGAAGTCGTATATCTTTCCATCGTGGAGATCCGCCCGATGGACTGGTTCCCAGGCCAACAAGTGCCAATCCACGACGCCGCCACTTGGGGAGGTGATCTGGACATCGTCGTAGCGACAGGCTGGAGCACGGCATTCTGGCTACCCCGAATTGCCGCTCGGGTGAAGTGCTATTTTGTGCAGTCCGACGAAACGCGGTTCCACCCAGACGACTCCCGTTGGCAGCATCTGACCACGCTCACATATTATTTCGGCGTGCACTACCTGACGGAGGCACGGTGGATACGTGAATGGCTGAAAAACAGCTTCGGACACCAGGCGGTGTTAGTGCCGAATGGGCTGGACCCTGAGATTTTCGGCCCGGCCGAACCGCTTGAGGCAAAAGGCAGCAAGCCCCGTATTCTGCTGGAGGGAGCCATCGGCCTTCCGTATAAGGGCATGCGCGAGGCGTTCGAGGCGGTGCAAGACATTGATGCCGAAGTGTGGTGCGTCAGCTCGTATGGATCGCCGGAACCCCATTGGCATTGCGATCGCTTCTTTGAGCATGTACCAATGCAAGACATGCGCAGAATCTATTCCAGTTGCGACATCTTACTTAAACTGAGCCGCGTCGAGGGCTTTTTCGGCCCTCCGATGGAAATGATGGCATGTGGCGGCGCGACAGTCGTCGGGCGAGTGACGGGCTACGATGAGTACATTGTAGATGGCCAAAATGCGCTGGTGGTGGACGCACTGGACATTAATGCGGCGCGCAACGCAGTGCAGAGGCTGATCGATGACACTACTCTCCGCGGTAATTTAATTGCCGCCGGTGCAAAAACTGCGCGCGAATGGGACTGGGAGAGCTCGATAAACACGCTAGAAAAATTCTTCGCGGAACTCGCTGCCGATCCGCAAAGTTGGTATGACAATTCGCCTCGCCCCAAATACGACCGTAGTATCGCGTTTGCCTACGACATGATGTCCAGAAGCGTTTTGCCTGAAGACATTGTGCCCGTTACCGCGTCCACCCCCCAGGAAGCCTTCCCGCCTCATGTGCAGCGCCTTGCCGTGTATATGGCAAACTCCCTCGCATTTCGGCGATTCGCCGACCTTGCACGTGTCGGTTACCACGTCTACAAAAAATCGCGCGGCAAAGCCGGCGCGATAAAGCGTAGATTGAGGCGCCTTTTCTAGTGAAACGACGCTCGGCATGGAGCCAGAATCGCGGAACCGTGATGGGTGCGCGCGACCGACTGCCGACCTCGACCCGGATGTGTCATCGCACCGAAATGTAAACCCCCAATATGATGACAAGGGCGCCGGCCAACGATGTCCACTTGAACGCTTCACCCAAGAAAAAATGCGCCATTATTGGGACAATTACGAACCCTAAAGCGATGAAAGGATAGGCTGTACGCAGCGGAATCTCCTTCAACACCCAAAGCCACGCGATAGTGGCAAACCCGTAAACTGCAAGGGCAACTATTAGAGCGGGATTTAGCAAGAAGCCCTGGAAAATCCCCTTACCTTGCACGTCGATTTTCGACGCAGCCACTTTGAATAATACTTGCCCGACAGAGAGGGACAGCACTGTAAAAAGGGTGCCTAATAATTGTTTTAATGTAATCACTGTACGCCTTTTCTCTTTAGCAATGACGCCTTGTGCAAGGTCTTATGCGGTACATGCGATATATCATATCCCACAAATGCCAGCATCAATTGAATCCCGATCAGAACAGGCAATGCCGCTAGCATCACAGTCCCTGCGGGCGCAACTTCACCGCTAACGCTGGCTCCAATCCAATGCGAAACTCCGAAGATAACACCAAATACGAACAACATGAGCCCAATCGGCAGCTCTATGGACGCGATCGAAAAATCTCGAAGGTAGTAATTGTAGAAAATTCTCTTTATCGAGTTCCGCAAGTGCTTAACGGAAAATTCGCCCACAATCTTTGATATCTTCAGATTACTGACTTCGTCGGCATAACGGGCGTCCATCGGCACATCGACCACCACTGCACCGATCAAATTGAGACGGAACAGAATGTCAGTCTCAAAAAAGTAGCGTTCGCTTATTTTCGAAAAGGGAAGATGTTCGGCTACCCGAGCGTGAATAGCGGTGTATCCGTTCGTAGGATCGAACAAGTCCCAATATCCCGACGAGAATTTCGTCATGAAAGACAGCACGGCGTTGCCGAAAAGCCGTTTGCCCGGCATCGCACGTAACGTCTCCAGATCAAAAAATCGGTTGCCCTTTGTGTAATCTGCTTCCCCGGCCACAATGGGCGCAATGAAGTCTGGAATCAGACGGGGGTCCATTTGCCCATCCCCGTCGACTTTCACAATAATCTCACTGCCTGCTTCAATCGCGGCACGATAACCTGTCATGACGGCCCCCCCGACCCCGAGGTTTACATCGTTGCGCAACACCGTTACGCGGCGATCTTGACATTGCTCTGCCACGAAGGCACCCGAACCGTCCGGACAACAATCATCGACCACGAAAATTCGATCCACTTCGGGCCCTATTTCCGAAATGACTCGCATAATATGACGCGTCACCTTATAGGCTGGAATTACCACAGCAACAGAAATTTGTTCTATTTGAGACATAGCACCTTCAACCGATAAAGTAGCGGTCGAGCAAAAGCTGAGGCATTTTTGCAAACGTCAAAACGGCGATGACAGCCAAGAATGCCAGGGAAAATTTCGCACTTTTAGTACTAAATCCCCGATCTCCACTTAAGGCATATGCCAACGCGACCATAGGAATCGTGAAGTACCTACCTTGCACTCCGTTGATCATATCCGTCGGGAACTTATTCCATTGAACAAGCAACGCAAAGTAGATTGTAAAGCACGCACCCATAAACATAATGATGAGAGCGACTCGCGGAAGCCAATCCTGCTTTATGTTCTTTAGCGATAGAGAAAGTGCAGCGACTAAAGCAAATAGCACTCCTACCACATTGTAGAATCCAGTTCTAAATGTGGTATCCAACCATCCAAGGATCCCAATAAATTGCGCCCCGTATGATTTTATATTGTATGAGTTGGTAATCGTATTATTCATAATCTTCAACATTACTAGAGGATGTTGAAGATAATATTGCGCGATCTGTAAATGGCTGTAGCCTGCATGTTGCAGGCCCCCATCTTGGTTACTCGCAACTGCGGTGTAGAGCCACATTAGTACAAGAGTCGTTACTCCCAGCGCTTGCAACAAATACAGCCAACGCCTGTGTATCAATGCAAGCGTAAACGGCATGAGAACAAAAGATGCGATCTGAATCCGACTTGTCGCCAAAACAAAAATTATGACGATTAATCCATACGACCATTTTGGCGAGTCGCGACTGTCGTCACCGGCCAATCGCATGAATATGCTTACAGCCAAAATAGTGAGGGAGAGAGAAAACCCGTCCATCCCCGCCCCCATGAGTTGAAACACCGTCATGGGGATGATCAGTAAACCGATCGCCAAAGGACTGACTGGAAAAATTCTGATGGCCGCCAAAAATACAGCCAAGCTGGCTAAAAAGGCCGCATATCTGGCCAGATAGTATGACTGCTGAATCGAAAGATCCAGTGCTTCACCCAGAGCTAGCCCGAACGCCTGCGGCAGATAGACGGCAGGAAAATAATAACTGGTTGTCGGTATTTCGAAAAAGTGTTTATCGCCGGACCATGTCATCGAGGACAGAGCGGACACTCTCTCTGCGGTGACCTTTACGTCCCGTCGGCCAGGAAACGGGCCCTGCGCGTCCAACGCATATTTGATCAGGCTGCGGTCTATCATTCCCCCTGACATTTTGCCATCTTGGCTTTTCAGGAAAACTACGCCATCCGTCAGCAAATACGCCCGGAGAATGTGTACGGGCTCGTCAGGCGATTGCATTGGCGGGACGAGGCGGTTAAATATCATGAAGATCGCGACTATGGCCGCGATCGTTATCCAGCCGGTGCGGGATGAGCGCAGTCGAGAAGACGCGCTTTTAGGCCCTCTCCGGCTCGAATTCTGAGCAGTACCGACCGTATGAATTTTTCATCTCCGAATTGCGCGTGAAAAAATAATTGGCGCGTGATTCAGTTTTTGAATCAACGCGCCTTGAGCGATGCGCATAGAATTTTACATATATTGTAATCAATTCACCCCAGCCGCATGCGCCTGTTCATCCGCGTGATACGAAGACCGCACCATCGCCCCCACCGCCGCATGGGAAAACCCCATCGCGTACGCTTCACGTTCAAACATCTTGAACGTATCCGGGTGCACATACCGCAGCACCGGCAGATGATGCTCCGACGGCTGCAAATATTGGCCGATCGTCAGCATATCCACGTTGTGCTCACGCATATCGCGCATCACCTGCAAGATCTCTTCATCCGTCTCGCCCAATCCCAGCATCAGTCCTGACTTGGTGGGCACTTCCGGATGCAGCTTCTTGAATTCGGCCAGCAGCTTCAGCGAATGCATGTAGTCCGACCCCGGACGCGCCTGCTTGTACAAACGCGGCACGGTTTCCAGGTTGTGGTTCATCACATCCGGAGGGCCAGCATTCAGGATGGTCAACGCGCGGTCAAGGCGGCCGCGGAAGTCTGGGACCAGCACTTCGATGCGGGTGGTGGGCGACAGTTCGCGGATGTGGGTGATGCAGTCCACGAAGTGGCCGGCGCCGCCGTCGCGCAGGTCGTCGCGGTCCACCGAGGTGATGACGACGTACGACAATTTCAACGCGGCGATGGTGCGCGCCAGGTTTTCGGGTTCTTTGGTGTCCAGCGGGT
>Ga0308165_1004371_pt1 | contig 14031 bp, 12 predicted proteins | sample PhyWR2_FD_201032 | JGI IMG/M metagenome (GOLD analysis project Ga0308165, IMG submission 201032) | Phyllosphere microbial communities from UC Gill Tract Community Farm, Albany, California, United States - DLSLW.R2 | ecosystem: Host-associated > Plants > Phyllosphere > Unclassified | place: USA...
TCGGGCGCGGGTCCGACGAGTCGACGCGCTTCGCGCTCCAGCTGTTCCGCAACCTCGGGCTGCAGCTGCTGATCGTCACGCCGCTGCAGAAGATCCACGTCATCGAGCCGTTCATCTCCGCTGTGGGATACGTCGACAACCCGACAGGCCGCGGGTCGCGGCTGCAGACGCTGACCATCAACCAGTACCGCAGCAAGCGGAGCGAGCACCTGCTGGGAGCGCTCGGCGCGGAGGTCTGACAGAAGGCCGGGGTGCTCAGAGTGCTCTGAGCACCGTCTGAGTCTGCTCGCGGACGCCGGGGAGGAGCCGTGCCGCCACGTCGGAGGCCGCGCCGTCCCAGTCGTCGATCTCAGCGAGCGCCTCCGCCATCGCATCGGGCGCGACCTCGGCAACCTCGCGCACCTTGTCGAGGACCGTCGCCTCGTCCACAGACACCGCCTCGCAGAACCTCTTCCAGGTGTCGGGCGTGACGTGAGCGGGATCAAACTCACCGGCGATGCTCATCGAGAGTGCTCTCGCACCGCCTGCTGGAGGCTCGTACGCCAACCCGGTCGCGACGTCGAAGAGCGGCGCCAGCTTCACGTCGTCGCCCTGGAGCAGCACGGCGTAGTTGCGGGCGTGCGCGTCCGGCGCGGCGATGACGGTGTTGTAGACCAGTCCGTCGACGAACCGGGCGACGTTCGCAGCAGCGGCGCGCGCAGTGGACGAGCTCTCACGCAAAAGCCGGACGATCGTCTCCGCGTCCGGGCCGCCCTCGCTCTCGTACTTCTCTCGGACCCCGAGCGCCTGGCAGAGATCCTCCTGGTGCAGGCGGCGGAGGCCGCCAGCCTGGACGCTCGGAGCCCTGTCGAATCGAGTGATGACGATCGCGTCCTCGCTCTTGAACGACACGTACTCGGTGTGCGCTGCGGAGACGCCGCAGCGGGTCGCGGCGTGCATGCTCACGTGCTCGATCATCGCCTGAGCCCGGAGAGCGTAGATGCCAGGCTTGACGATGTGGCTCGTGGGCTCGGACCCGGTCGCCTCGAACCACTGTCCGTCGGAGAGCCGAAGGGCGAACTTCTGCTGGCTCCCGCCGAGCGACCAGTGCTCACCCGGCATCGTCCAGCTGGCGTCCATGTCGGTCCGGAGCGCGGCGAGGCGCATCTCGACGTCAGAGTCCGAGACGGGGATGAGCTCGCCCGTCCGGGCCGCGGTCGTGTGGACGTCCTCAGGGAGGCAGAGCTGGACAGCGCCCGGGCAGTCTTGGCCGACGGCAGCGAGGAGGCTCAGGGTGTCGTTCGCATCCGCACCGTGGACTCGGGCGATGGCGCGGCGGACCGCGTCATTGTCAGGGAGCAGCCCGTCGAGAAAGGTCTCGACCGGGGTTCCGGTGATGGTGCCGGTCGAGGTCGGGAGAGACAGCGACAGAGGTGTGCGTCCTGGTCTGCGTGCCGCCTTGGTGAAGGTGAGGCGGAGCGCTCCGCTCCGACCGCGATCGACCTCTGCGACAACCTCGCCGTCGAGCAGCACGGCGAGGTGCGGGCTGCTAGGAGGCATCGTCGGGCCTGTCGTCGCGGACCATGAGCGAGGCATCGAGCGTGTCGAGCAGGTGCATGATCAGCCCAACCTCAAGGCCGTGCTTCGAGCCGCTCTCGACCGCGACGACCCACTGTCGAGAGACGCCGGCGGCTTCGGCGAGCTGTGCCTGGGTCAGGCCGCGGTCGGAGCGCAGACGTCGGACGGCCTCCCCCAGCTTGGGGAGCGAGCGAGCGAGCGCGATCGACTGGCCGGACATGGTGTCAGCATATGACGACACCCGATGCATGTCTACGTATGACGACATGCATCGGGTGTCGTCATATGTTGACATGTGTCCTCGCTCTCGCGGGACGACGGCGAGGTCGACCGGAGAGGCTCAGGTGCGCTGGCGGCGGTAGCGGCTCGGGCTCGTGCCCATCTGCTGGGAGAAGGCCGCGCTCAGCGCGAAGGCGCTGCCGTAGCCGACGTCTGCGGCGATCGAGGCGAGGGTGCGGTCTGTCGTAGTCAGCAGGTCGGCCGCGAGGGTCAGGCGCCAGCGCGTGAGGTAGGCCATCGGCGGTGAGCCGACCTGCGTGCGGAAGCGGGCCGCGAAGGTCGCCCGCGAGACGTCGACCTCCCGGGCCAGCGTCAGGACCGTCCAGGGCTCGGCCGGGCGGTCGTGGATCGCTCGCAGCGCCCCGTGGACCACGGGGTCGTGCGCTGTCGAGAGCCACCCGGGCGCGTCGTCAGGGTGGGCGGCGAGCCAGGCGCGGACCGTGGCCACGAGCACCACGTCGACGAGCCTGTCGACGACGGTGCTCTGCCCGACCTGGTCGGTCGTGAGCTCGTGGACGAGCAGGTCGACGAGCGCCGTCCCCGGTCCGGAGCCTGCGGGGACGTGCGCCACCCGGGGGAGCGTCTCGGTCGCGAGCCTGCCGGCCTCGCTCGTGCCCGGATAGGTCGCCACGAGCAAGGAGTCGGTGCCGTCGACGGCATTGCCCCACGTGTGCGTGCCGTGGGCCATCGCGAGGTGCAGGTCGGTGCCGTCGGGGGTCGTGCACGACTGGTCCGGGCCGATCACTGCACTGGTCAGGGAGGGGTGGGCCGGGGCGGAAGGGAGTGCGTCGTCCTGTGTCGGAGGTCCCGTCCCGTCGTCGGTGTTGGCCTCCAGGTGCTCCACGACGTAGGGCTGCGGCCCCCGCACGACCGCCACGTCGCCGGGCCGCATCTCGGTCTTGCGACCGTCGGCCACCAGCCTCCCGCTCCCGCGCAGGACCACGACGAGGGTCAGGGCTGCCTCGTCCTGGACGTCGATCGACCACGGTGGGTCCATGACGACGCGGAGCGTGAACGCTCCGCGTGCGCGGGGGTGGTCGAGCAGGCCGGACAGCGGGTCCATCCCTTGACCCTAGACGCTGACGTATGTTCTGACGCGGATGAACCATTCACAGTCTCATCCAGAGGCTGTGGACTGAGCGTATGAACTCTCCGACAGCACATCTGCTCGCCGCTGGGGGAGCCGCCGTAGTCGGTGGTGTCTACCTCGCGTTCTCCGCGATGGTCATGCCCGCCCTGCGGTCCCGACCCGCCGCCGACGCGATCGCCACGATGCAGCACGTCAACGTCGCGGCGGTGCGGGCGCCGTTCATGGCCGTCTTCTTCGGCTCGGCCGCCGCGGCGGTCGCGGTGGTCGTCGTCGAGGTGCTCCGTGCGCGGTCCGCGGACGACGCCAGCCTCGGGACGGCGCTCGGGTTGGCCGGGGCGCTGCTCTCCCTCGCCGGGTTCGTCGTCACCGTCGCGTACAACGTCCCGCGCAACGACCTCTTCGCGGCCCTCGACCTGACGTCGGTGACCGACCAGGCGCGCTGGCTCGACCTGGCCCGGGAGTGGACGTCGGCCAACAGCCTGCGCGGCGGGCTGTCCCTGCTCGGGGCAGTCCTGCTCGGTGCGCGGGTCCACCTCGGCTGACCACCCGCTCGACTATCCTCGGGGCATGCCTGTCCCGCCGGAAGCGACGCCTGACCAGACGACGTCGAGCCCGGTCGCGGGGGCCGAGCCGCAGCCCGAGGCGCCTGGGCGTCTCGGCGGTCGGCTCGAACCGGTCCCTCCGCAGCAGCGCGGGCTGCTCACCGAGCAGATCGCCCGCAGGCTCGAGCACGACATCCGGTCTGGCGACATCGCGATCGGCGCCAAGCTGCCCTCCGAGCGTGAGCTCGCGATCCAGTTCGGCGCGAGCCGCAACGTCGTCCGCGAGGTGCTGCGACGCCTGGAGGCGCAGAGCCTCATCGAGGTGGCGCCCGGGCGCGGGTCCTTCGTCAGCGAGCACTCCTCGGCCCAGGCCCGCGGCTACGACGCGCTCTACCGCGCGGAGCGGCCGACAGCCCGGCACCTCATCGAGGCGCGCATCCCGCTCGAGGTCGAGATCATCGGGCTCGCGACCGAGCGCGCGACCGAGGCCGACATCGCCGCGATGACCGTCGCCAACGACCTGCTGCTCACGGCGCAGGACGTGGTCACACAGGCGCGCGCCGACCTCGACTTCCACGACGCGATCGCGGCGGCATCGGGCAACCCTGTGCTGCGGATCATGCTGTCGTCCATCAGCGGCATGATGTTCGAGATGATGCTGCGGTCCAACTCCGACCCGTCGATCGGCGAGCCTGGTGTGCCGCACCACCCGGAGATCCTCGAGGCGGTCAAGGCCCGCGACGTCGACCTCGCCCGCCACCGCATGCGTGAGCACCTGTCCCTCGGCCTGCGCACCTACGGCGCCGACCTCGACGTGTCCCTCGACGTCATGGCCACCCGGCACATCGAGACGCTGCTCCGGAGCCAGCAGGGCGGGTGACCCCCTGCGCAGGACGGCGGCCGGCACCAGGGCTGAGGCGAGGGGCATCCGAAGGCTGCACGGTCGCGCCTCTGTCAGAGTGCGGCGCACCGACGGAGCCGTGATCGGTGATTGGATCGGCGCGCTACAGCAGACGCACGAGAACCTCCGACCGCGTGCAGCGGGCGGAGGTTCTCGTCGGTGGTGCTGGACGGTGCAGGTTCTCAGCGACCCGACATGGCGAACCGTCGGCGACCGGCGAGCAGGAGCGCACCCGAGCCGAGCAGCACGCTGACGAGCAGCACCGTCGAGCCGATCTCGGTACCTGTCGAGGCGAGCGGAGCAGCGACAGCCGGGACCGCTGCTGCGACGGGTGCCGCGGCGACGGGCGTCACGACCGGTACGGCGACCGGGACGGTGACGATCGGGGCCGTCACGACCGGAGCCGCGGTGACGGTGACCGGGATCTCCGCGGTGCGCAGCGACGTGGCGCCTGTCGCGCGGACGTGGTGCTCGCCGGCCGGTGCCCCCGCCGGGATCGCGACGACCAGGGTCGCGACACCGTTCGCGTCGGCGACAGCGGTCCCGAGGAAGATCGGGTCGGAGTGCAGGTAGAAGCTGACCGTCTCCCCGGGGAGGAAGTCACGGGCGACCAGGGTGATGGTCCCGCCGACGGGCAGGGTCGAGGTCGAGCCGGACAGGTCCGGCGCGGGAGCTGCCGGCGGTGTGACGACGGGCGGGGTGACGACCGGCGCGGTCACCGTGGTCGTCGCGGAACCTGCGGAGCGCTCGAAGTGCTTGTCACCCGTGTAGTACGCGAGGACCTCGTAGGTCCCGGGGGCGACGCCGTCGAAGGTGACGTTCGCGGTGCCCTGGGCGAGGGTCGCCTTGAGGAGCGGTCCACCCTTGCCGAGCGAGATCTCGACTGTGCCCTCGGGGTACTCGACCCCGGCGACGCCCATCGAGGTCCACTGCATGCCGGGCTCGACCGTGACCTCGACCGGGACCTGGGTGCCCGTGATCGTGGCAGGGACGTCGAGCGTGACGACTGACGCGTTCTTGATGGGGGTGGTCGGGACAGCAGGGTCGACGATCATGTCGCGGTACCCGCTGCCACCGTCGCCGTAGTTCTCGTCGCCCGAGTAGATGGCGATGACGTCTTCGTAGTAGCCGGGCGCGAGGTCGGGGAGCGCGAGACTCGCTGTGCCGTCGGTCAGTGCGACCTTGCCGAGGACTGCACCCTCGCTGTACTGGAAGGTGATGGTGCCGGTGGGAGCCGCGAGGCCAGGTGCCTGCACGACCGCCGCGGACAGGCTGGTCAGCGGTGCCTGCGCACGGTCGGGGATCACTGCCGTGACGATGGACTTCGTCTTGACCCGGACGTCCTTGGTGCTGGTCGAGAAGGTGTAGAACTCTGTCCCGGAGTACGTCGCAGTCACGGCCCAGGTGCCTGCACCCGGGTTGGGGATGGAAGCGACCGCGTAGCCGTTGTCTTGGAGGGGGACCGGCGACCCCACCGGCTGCCCGCGGAGCGCAAACTGCACGGACCCGCCCTGGGCGACGCCCGAGGTGCCGAGGACCTTGGCCTCGACGTCGATCGTGTTGTTGGGCTCGACAGGTGACTGTGCGAAACGGATCGCTGTCGTCGTGCCGTCAGCCACGGGCGCCTCCGACTCGACCATGATCGGGAACTGCCTCGACGCCACGACAGTCTTCTGACCAGCGGTCTGCGTGATGCAGTCGACGTCTACGAATTGCTCGCCGGTGCGGCTGATCGACATCGTCTCGGTGTACACCTTCACGTCGGCGACGACCGTCCCCCTGATGTGCGAGAGGCCGTTCTTCTCCGAGGTCAACCAGCTGATGCCATTGAAGTCGACGCCACCCAGGTTGGGGCAGGTGATCGTCGCGGTGAACACCTCGCCGGACTTCACGGTGGTGGGCATGTCGGGAGCGTGCGGGAAGTCGATCGCTGCCGCAGCCGGCAGAGCCGTCGCTGCGAGCGTGCCGAGCGCGAGCGGTGCGGCGAGGAGCGCGGCGACGACGCCGCGGAGTCGGGTGGCGCGGGGCCGGGACGTGTGGGGAGCCGGGGTGCGACGTAGGCGCATGGCTGTCCTCCTGGGACAAAGGGCCGAGGCTGCGGAGACGTCCGCTGCAGACGGTCTATCGGCAGGACCGCAGCCTCCGTGAGGAGTGCGAGCGGCGGAATCTCAGCTCCGAAATCTCAGCTCCGGGCTCCGGGTGCAGGACGGCGCACCGGTGGCCGACGCACTGCCGTGTGGCAGGTGCCGGGCAGGTCACGAGTGCAGCAGAGCCCTCGACCGTTGTCTGGTCGAGGGCTCTGCGTGACCGCTCCGAGGTCAGACCGTGCGGTACGCGAACCTGCGTCGTCCTACGACCAGGGCTGCGCCGGACCCGAGCAGCACGCTGACGAGCAGCAGGGCAGAGCCCGTCTGCGCGCCTGTCGAGGCGAGCCGCGCCGACGGCACGCGGACCCCGGCGGTCGGGGAGGTGACAGCGGGTGTGACCGCGGCAGCCGGAAGTGCCGCAGGGCCAACAGCCGGCGTGCCGGCCACCACCGGCTCGGTCACCACGGGGATCACGACAGGCGGCGTCACGACCTCCGCCCCCGAGGTCACGGTCAGCGGGATCTCGGCCCACCGGCCCGAGGTTCCGCCGGTGGCCTGGACGTGGTGCAGCCCGTCGGGCGTGCCTGCGGGCAGCGCCACTGTCAGGCGCGCTGTGCCCTCGGCGTCGGCTTCGGCGACCCCGAAGAAGACCGGGTCGGAGTGCAGGTAGAACGCAACAGTCTCGAAGGGCTCGAAGTCGCGGGCGACCAACGTGATCTGCTGGCCGACGGAGAGCTGCGTGGTCGAGCCTGTGAGGTCGGCGTCCGGGGTCGGGGAATCCTTCACGGGCTCGCCACCGACGGTCAGGCGGACCGGGCTGGCCGTGGCGTTGACGGCCTTGGTCGCGCCCGTGCGGACGACGAGGTCGTGGGTCCCGGGAGCCAGCACCGGGACCACGACCGTGAGGTCGCCCGTCTCCGGGACAGGGACCTCGAGGAGGAGGGCGTCACCCTCGGTGACAGTCACTGTCGTCGGTCGGGGCGACGTCGGGAAGCCGATGGTGATGGTGGCCGGTGTCGCGACCGTCGTCGTGACGGTCGCGGGCACGGTGACCGTCGGGTCGACGGGCGGCACGACGAGCGCAGGGTTGACCGTCATGGTGGTCCGGCCGCTGCTCGCGCCGCCGTAGGAGCCGTCGCCGGAGTAGACGGCGTAGACGTCGTCGTAGACGCCCGGTGCGAGACCGGGGAGCTCGAGGACGGCCTCGCCTGCCACGACGGTGGCGGTCCCGAGGATCGCCCCCTCGCTGTACCTGAAGGTCACGGTCCCGGTCGGCGCCGGGAAGCCGGAGACCGGGACGGGCGTGGCGCGGAGCACCGTGTGCGGGGCGCGGACCATGTCGGGCACGACTGTCGTGACGGTGGTCGGCGTCTTGACCCAGACCGTCGCGTCGGAGACCGAGGCCTCGAGGATCTCGGTGCCGTAGTAGGCGGCCTCGACGGTGTACGCGCCCGGTGCGAGGCCGGGGATCGTCCACGTGGCGACCCCGTCCACGCCGACGTCCCGGCCGCCGAGCTCGAGGGCGCCGATCGAGAAGTTCACGGTCCCCTCGGTGACGGGCCCGGAAGTCGTCGTGACCTTCGCGGAGACCGTCACGTCGCCGCCCGGTTCGACCCGCTCAGGGGTGAACGAGACGGCCGTGTCGGTCGCGACGGTCTCGTACCGCACGTGGACGAGCACGTTGGTCGAGTTCGAGGGGGGTGTGGTCCCGGCGACCGAGGCGTACTCGCAGGTGAGGCTGAGCATCGGCATCCCGGAGGCGTCGAAGGTGACGTCGCGCGAGAACGTGAAGTACCCGCCGCCCTGGGCCGGGTTGTCCACGCGCTGCGACGGCTGGCCCTCGGCCTGCCACAGGGCGCTCGCCACGGGCTGGTCGGCGCGGTCCACGCAGGTGAACGATGCCGTCGAGGCGACGCCGACGATGGCTTCCTGGCTGTGCGAGATGGTCGCCGGGTCTTCGTCTGCGGTCGCAGGCAGCGCCGTGGCGGCGAGCGTCCCGAGCGCGAGAGGGAGGGCGAGGGCGGCGGCCGCGAGACGGCGCAGGCCCTCGGTTCGCCGACGGGACGGGTGTGGCGCCTGGGTGCGACGAGTGCGCATGGCTGTCCTCCTGGGACATGGGCCGAGGCTGCGGAGACGTCCGCTGCTACCCGTCTATCGGCACGGGCGCTCGCGGTCTGCAGGTTCCACGGGACTGGTGTCAGCCTGTGGACTTTGATACGGTCCAACTGGTCCTACCAGTTGGACCAGTGGTCTCGTTGGGCAGCGAGGCCCACAGCACCACGTCAGACGACCGGCACCACGACCGCCGGAGCAGCACCCCAGAGCTCCACCCCAGAACGCCACCACCAGAGCACGAGGCCCCGCGACGCTGCGGGCCAGAGAGCGACGAGGATGACGATGTCCCTGATCCGCCCCGCCACCGGCACGACCGGCGGTCCGCGCAGCGTGAGCGGCGGGCGCCCGAGCGACCCGCTCACAGGCCCCGCGCTCACGAGCGCCCCGCTGTCCCGCAGGTCTTTCGGCAAGCTGCTCGTGGCTGCCGCCGGCACCGCCGCGCTCACAGCCTGCGCCCCCCGCAGCGGCACCCCGAGCCCCGACGCGCCCCTGCGCGTCATGGCCATCAACCACGTGTGGTCGCAGGCGATCTCGGCGTACTTCCCCGAGTTCGAGGACATGATCGGCCGCCGCGTCTCCATGCAGATGCTCACCGCCGACCAGCTGTCCAACTCCTACAACGTCAAGCTCAACGCCTCGGCGACGGACATCGACGTGATGATGGTCCGCGCGCTCCAGGAGCAGCTGCTCTTCGCGCGGAACGGCTGGATGGCCGACCTCACCGACAGGGTCGCCGACACCGCCTTCGCCTGGGACGACTTCCAGGAGGCGCCGCGCGACCGCTCGATCACCCGCGGGAACGTCCTCAGCGTCCCGGTCGTCACCGAGCGTCCTGCGCTCTACTACCGCAAGGACCTCGTCGAGGGCCTCGGCGGTGCCCCGCAGACCCTCGACGACCTGCTCGCCATGTCCCTCGAGCTCGCCGACCGCGACAACGGCCAGTTCGGCTTCGTCGGTCGTGGGCAGCGCGCGGGTGCGGTGAGCCAGTGGTCGAGCTTCCTCTACTCCTTCGGCGGCGACTTCACCCTCGACGACGGCTCGTCGGGCATCGGCACGCCCGAGGCCGTCGCGGCCTACGAGTACTACGGCCGGCTGCTGCACGAGGCCGGCCCGCCCGGAGCCACCAACATGAGCCTCGAGCAGGCCATGCCGATCTTCGCGCAGGGCAAGGCCGCCTTCTACGTCGACGCCGACGCGATCTACTCCAACTTCCTCGACCCGTCGATCTCGACGGTCCAGGAGACTGTCGGCTTCGCGCCCTTCCCGGCCGGACCTGCGGGCTCGAAGCCGCACAACATCCCGTCGTGGAGCATCGGCGTCAACGCGTTCTCGCGGATGCAGGACGACGCGTGGGCCTTCGTGCAGTGGGCCTCGAGCCCGGAGATGGTCGCCAGGCTCCAGGCCGAGGGCATCCCCGGCGCACGCCAGTCGGCGTGGTCGGACCCCGAGACCCTCGCCTCCTTCCCGCCCGAGCTCGCCGAGACCATGCGGATCAACGCCGAGAACGGCATCGGCCACGACCGCCCCGAGGTCATCCAGGTCGGGCGCGCCCGCGACATCGTCGGCCGTCCGCTCGTCGCCGGGATCCTCGGCGAGGACGTCGGGCCCGTCGCGGCCGACGCCGACGCGGAGTTCCGCGACTTCCTCGACCGTGACAACCGTCAGCAGGAGTTCTGATGAGCCGCAGCACGACGGACGCCCCGTCGATCCCCGACACCGCACCTGCCCCGACCGCGAGCACCGGGCGCAACCCGCGGGGGCCCAAGGCCCCGCGCACCTTCGAGCAGGCCAACCGCCGGCTCAAGTGGCTCATGCTCTCCCCGGCCCTCGCCTTCGTCGGGTTGATGATCGTGTTCCCGCTGATCTTCACCGTGAACCTCAGCTTCACCGACGCCTTCGGTGCCGTGAACGCCGACAACCGGTACATCGGCCTGCAGAACTACGCCGACGCGCTGAGCGACGCCCGACGCTTCTGGCCCGCAGCCTGGCGCACCGTGATCTTCACCGTCGTGGCGGTGACCCTCGAGGTGGTCCTCGGGCTCGCCCTCGCGATGCTCATGCGCAAGGCCTTCCGCGGCATGCGCGTGGTCCGCACGGTCCTGATGATCCCGCTGCTCGCCACGCCTGTGGCGATCGGCATCCTCTGGCTGCTGATCCTCGACCCGACCAACGGGATCGCGAACCACCTGCTCGGCTTCGTCGGCATCCCGCCGCAGGAGTTCCTCGGCTCGGTCAGCCAGTCGCTGCCCACCCTCATGCTCATCGACGTGTGGCAGTGGACGCCCATGATGACCCTGCTGCTGCTCGCCGGGCTCACCACCCTGCCCGAAGAGCCTGAAGAGGCCGCCCGCGTCGACGGGGCGACAGCCTGGCAGCGGTTCCGGCACATCATCCTGCCGATGCTGTGGACCACGCTGCTCACAGCGCTCGTGCTGCGCGCGGTCGACGCCCTCAAGACCTTCGACATCCTCTACGCCACCAAGGGCGCCGGGGGTGGCTCGAGCTTCGAGGTCGAGACCCTCAACGTCTACGCCTACGGCCTCACCTTCGACTACCAGGAGTACGGCCTCGCCTCGGCGGTCCTCGTCCTGTTCACCCTGTTCATCATCGGTGTCGTCGTCCTGCTGCGGCTCCGCTCCGGAAGGAAGTCCGCATGAGCACCGTCGCCACGCGAGCTGCCGGCTCGCCCCGTCCTGCGGGCACCGGAGAGACCCGGCCGCCCGTCGTCCTGCGCAAGGCTCCCCGGTCCCCCTGGGGCTGGCTGCGCGGTGTCGCGATCACCGTCGTCTCGCTGATCTTCGCGATGCCCGTCGTCTGGATGATCGCCGCGGCCCTCAAGACGAACGTCCAGGTGACAGACCCGAGCGTCGGCCTGATCTTCTCCCCGACGCTCGAGAACTTCCGCAGCATCCTCGCCGACGGCGAGATCCTGCGGTCGATGGGCAACTCGCTCATCGTCGGTGTCGCGTCGACAGCGCTCTCCGTGGTCATCGCGGTACCGGCAGCCTGGGCCGTCGGACGCTTCTCGATGCAGCGGACCGGGTCGGTCGTGCTCGTCGCGCGCATCGTGCCGGCCGTCTCGCTGCTCGTGCCCTGGTACTACCTCTTCGCGCAGGTGGGCCTCGTCGGCACCTACACGGTGCTGATCCTCAGCCACATGTTCGTCTCGGTGCCGCTGATCTTGTGGATCATGATCGGGTTCTTCGAGGGGCTCCCGGTCGAGCTCGAAGAGGCTGCCCGGACCGACGGCCTCACGGCTTTCGGCGCCTTCTGGCGGATCGCCCTGCCGCTCGCGGCACCCGGCACGGCGACCGCCTCGGTCCTCGCCTTCATCTTCAGCTGGAACAACTTCATGTTCGCGCTGATCCTCGCCGACGAGAACACCAAGACCATGCCGGTCACGCTGTTCAGCTTCATCTCGTACGCCAGCACCGACTGGGGTGGTCTGATGGCCGCAGCAGCCCTGATGACCGTGCCGGTGGTCCTCGCCGCGGTCTTCGGGCAGAAGTACCTCGTCGCCGGGCTCACCGCCGGCGCGACGAAGGGCTGAGCCCGGCTCGACCACGCAGCACCGCACCACTCGCCACACACCACAGGAAGAGCGCAGAACCTCATGAAGATCGTCGACGCCCAGGTCATCGTCACCAACCCCGGACGCAACTTCGTCACCCTGAAGATCACCACCGACACCGGGTACACAGGGCTCGGGGACGCGACGCTCAACGGCCGCGAGCTGTCGGTCGTGTCGTACCTGCGGGACCACGTGGCACCGCTGCTCATCGGCACAGACCCGCACCGCATCGAAGACACCTGGCAGCTCCTCTACCGCGGTGCGTACTGGCGCCGCGGTCCGGTGACCATGGCCGCCATCGCCGCGGTCGACGTCGCGCTGTGGGACATCAAGGCCAAGGTCGCGGGCCTGCCGCTCTACCAGCTGCTCGGCGGCGCGAGCCGTGACCGCGTCCGCACCTACGGCCACGCCAACGGCGCCGACCTGCCCGAGCTCTTCGACTCGGTCCGCGCACGCCTCGCCGAGGGCTACACGGCCGTCCGCATCCAGACCGGCGTCCCCGGCCTCAAGACCGTCTACGGCGTGCACCAGGGCACCGCGATCGCCGAGGCCGACGGGGTCGCGGGCGCCCCGCGCCTCGACCAGACGGCACGACCCGTCGTCGAGGACTGGGACACCCGCGCCTACCTGCGGCACATCCCGACGGTCTTCGAGGCCGTCCGCAACGAGTTCGGTCCCGAGATCCCGCTGCTGCACGACGCCCACCACCGCCTCACGCCGATCGAGGCGGCGCGCCTGGGCAAGTCCCTCGAGCCCTACGACCTCTTCTGGCTCGAAGACTGCACGCCGGCCGAGAACCAGGACGCGCTGCGCCTGGTGCGCGAGCACACGACCACCCCGCTCGCGATCGGCGAGGTGTTCAACACGGTCTTCGACTACCAGACCCTCGTGGGGGAGCAGCTCATCGACTACGTGCGCTCGGCCGTGACGCACTTCGGCGGGGTGTCGCCGCTGCGCAAGCTCTTCGACTACGCCGCGCAGCACAACATCAAGAGCGCGATCCACGGCCCCGAGGACATCTCGCCCGTCGGCATGGCCGCGGCGATCCACCTCGACCTCGCGATCCACAACTTCGGCATCCAGGAGTACTCGGGCTACACCGACCGCACGCACGAGGTGTTCCAGCACGCCTTCACCTTCACCGACGGACACCTGCACCCGGGCGAGACGCCCGGCATCGGCGTCGAGCTCGACGAGGAGATGGCCGCGGGACACCCCTACGCCCCGGCGTACCTCCCGGTGAACCGCCTCGCCGACGGGACCGTCCACGACTGGTAGGGCGGCGGGAGGTCGGCGGACCTAGGCTCGCGGGTGGGCGTGGCTGGTGCTGCGCCTTCCCGCCGACCGAAGGGCGTCCACCATGACGACGATCGTCCACCTCGAGATCCAGATCCACCCCGACCACCTCGCCGACGCCGCCGAGCACCTCAGTGCGACGCTGGCCGCGACACGGGCGTGGCCGGGCAACGAGGGCCTGGAGGCTCTGGTCGACGACGCCGACCCCGGTCACGTCCTCGTCGTCGAGCGGTGGGCGACCACCGCGGACCACGACGCCTACGCGGCCTGGCGCACGACCCCCGAGGGGCAGGGCCGGCTCGGCGAGATCCTCGCCGCCCCGCCGGTCAAGACCGTCTACTCCGAGCGCCTGCCGCTCGCTCTCTGACCTGCGTCACCTGGCGGACGTCCGGTCGGACGGACGTCCGCCCGCCGCCCGGGCGAGGATCTCGCGTCCTGCCGCGCGCGCGACCGCGAAGGGCTCGGAGAAGGTCGCCGTCCCGACGGTGACGATCGCGCCCTCGTAGAACAGCATGAGCATCTGCGCGATCGCCTCGGGGTCGGCGACCCCGGCCTCGCGGCACAGCTCGGCGAAGACGCCGAGCAGCCACACC
>Ga0308165_1004372_pt1 | contig 14031 bp, 10 predicted proteins | sample PhyWR2_FD_201032 | JGI IMG/M metagenome (GOLD analysis project Ga0308165, IMG submission 201032) | Phyllosphere microbial communities from UC Gill Tract Community Farm, Albany, California, United States - DLSLW.R2 | ecosystem: Host-associated > Plants > Phyllosphere > Unclassified | place: USA...
CTGGCCGTTTACCGGCGAAAAACAGTTCCAGGCCGATAAGCTCAAGCTAAAACTGGGCGGCAAGATGACCGACTACACCCTCTCCTTTAGCACCAGCGTGAAGGGCGAGGGCGTGCCGCCTGCGGATGTTACGATTGATGCCAAAGGCAACGAGCGGCAGGTGAACCTGGATAAACTCACCGTGGCGGCGCTGGAAGGTAAAACGGAGCTGACCGCGCTACTCGACTGGCAGCAGGCGATTAGCTGGCGCGGTGAACTGGCGCTGCGGGGCATTAATACCGCGAAGGTTGCGCCAGATTGGCCTTCGAAAATCGACGGGCTGATTAAAACCAACGGCAGCCTCTACGGCGGCACCTGGCAGATGAATGTTCCGGAGATGAAAATCACCGGTAACGTTAAGCAGAACAAGGTGAAGGTCGATGGTTCGCTGCGTGGCAACAGCTATTTGCAGTGGACTATTCCGGGGCTGCACGTGGCCTTAGGGAATAACACCGCCGACATTAAGGGCGAGCTGGGGGTAAAAGATCTCAACCTCGACGCCAATATTGATGCGCCGACACTCGACAATATGCTACCAGGGCTTGGCGGTACCGCTAAAGGTCTGGTGCATATCCGCGGCACCGTGGACGCACCGCAGTTGCTGGCAGATATCACCGCCCGCGGCCTGCGCTGGCAGGAACTGTCGATTGGTCAGGTACGCGTCGATGGCGATGTGAAATCGACCGACCAGATTGCCGGTAATCTCGATGTGCGCGTGGAGCGCATTGTGCAGCCGAGCGTCAATATCGGTCTGGTTCATCTGTCAGCAAAAGGCAGTGAAAAACAGCACTCGCTGCAATTGCAGGTGCAGGGCGAGCCGGTTTCCGGCCAACTGGCACTGTCAGGCAGTTTTGATCGTAAAGAGGAGCGCTGGAAAGGGGCGCTGAGTAATACCCGTTTCCAGACGCCGGTCGGGCCGTGGTCGATTAACCGCGATATCGCACTGGATTATCGTAACCTCGAACAGAAAATCAGTATTGGGCCGCACTGCTGGGTGAACCCGAATGCCGAACTGTGCGTGCCGCAGACCATTGATGCCGGGGCGGCGGGTCGTGCTCTCGTCAATCTCAACCGTTTTGACCTGGCGATGCTCAAACCGTTTATGCCGGAAGATACGCAAGCTAGCGGTGTGTTCAGCGGTAATGCTGATGTGAGCTGGGACACCACCAAAGAAGGGCTGCCGCAGGGCAAAGTGTCGCTTTCTGGACGCAACGTGAAGGTGACGCAGATAGTCAACAACGCGCCGCTGCCGGTGGCGTTTGATACCCTGAATCTTAACGCTGACCTGCACAATAATCGCGCCGAGCTGGGCTGGCTTATCCGTTTGACCAATAACGGTCAGCTGGACGGCCAGGTACAGGTCACCGATCCGCAAGGCCGACGTAACCTGGGCGGTAACGTCAACATCCGTAACTTCTCGCTGGCGATGATTAATCCTGTCTTCTCCCGAGGGGAAAAGGCGGACGGTAAGGTTAACGCGAACTTGCGGCTGGGCGGTGATGTACAAAGCCCGCTGATGTTCGGCCAGTTGCAGCTTAACGGTATCGACGTTGACGGTAACTTTATGCCGTTCGATATGCAGCCAAGCCAGATAACCATGAACTTCAACGGTGCCAGCTCTACGCTGCAAGGGGAGATCCGTACCCAGCAAGGGCAGATTAGCCTTAATGGCGACGCGGACTGGCGGCAGATCGAGAACTGGCGTGCGCGTATTGCGGCGAAAGGCAGCCGGGTGCGTATCACCGTGCCACCAATGGTGCGTCTTGATGTGTCACCGGATATCGAATTTAACGCTACGCCAAGCCTGTTCACGCTTGATGGCAGCGTCGATGTTCCATGGGCGCGTATCGTCGTGAAGGAAGTGCCTGAGAGCGCAGTGGGCGTCTCTAAAGATGAAGTGATGCTAAACGATCAACTTCAGCCAAAAGAGGTTAAATCGGCATCGATTCCGATCAACAGCAACCTGATGATCCACGTTGGCAACAACGTTCGCCTCGATGCGTTTGGCCTGAAAGCACGTCTGACCGGCGATCTGAAAGTCGCGCAGGATAAACAAGGGCTGGGTCTGAACGGGCAAATTAATATTCCGGAAGGTCGCTTCCACGCCTATGGGCAGGATTTGATCGTGCGTAAAGGCGAACTGCTATTCTCCGGCCCGCCTGATCAGCCGCTGCTCAATATCGAAGCTATTCGTAACCCAGAGTCGACAGAAAACGACGTAATCGCCGGTGTTCGCGTCACGGGGACTGCCGATCAACCTAAGGCTGAGGTCTTCTCTGACCCGGCCATGTCGCAGCAAGAAGCGCTCTCCTACCTCGTTCGAGGACAAGGTCTGGACAGCGGTCAGAGTGACAGTGCGGCGATGACATCAATGCTTATTGGTCTGGGGGTTGCACAAAGTGGTCAAGTTGTGGGTAAAATCGGCGAGACGTTTGGCGTAAGTAATCTGGCTTTAGATACACAAGGGGTGGGTGATTCCTCCCAGGTGGTGGTCAGTGGTTACGTATTGCCGGGTCTGCAGGTGAAATACGGTGTGGGGATCTTTGACTCTTTAGCGACGCTCACGTTACGCTATCGCCTGATGCCTAAGCTGTATCTGGAAGCGGTGTCTGGCGTAGACCAGGCGCTCGATTTGCTCTATCAGTTTGAGTTTTAGCAATGCGAATATTTGTGTACGGCAGTTTACGGCGCAAACAAGGTAACAGCCACTGGATGACCAACGCCCTGTGGCTGGGCGATCATAGCGTTCCCGATTATCAGCTGTACAGCCTGGGCCACTATCCAGGCGCGGTGCCCGGTGATGGCACAGTACACGGTGAGGTTTATCGGATAGACGCCTCGACGCTGGCCGAACTGGATGCGCTGCGCACCAAGGCGGGCGAATACGCTCGTCATCTCATCCAGACGCCGTATGGTAGCGCCTGGATGTACGTCTATCAGCGCCCAATTGACGGGATGAAGCTGATAGAAAGCGGCAACTGGTTGGATAAAGACCAGTATTGAATACGGCAACGCCACCTTCGGGTGGCGTTGTTTTTTGTATTGTTGATACTGCAAGATTCTTCACCCGCCCGTAGCCCGTAGCCCGTAGCCCGTAGCCCGGCCAAGCGCAGCGCCGCCGGGATCCGCACAAACAAAAACACCGCCCGAAGGCGGTGTTTTGCAAAGCTCGAAAAGAAATCTTATTTCTTCGCGCGCTCGAAGGAAGCGATGATTTCAGCTTTAGCTGCTGCTGCATCTTCCCAACCGTCAACTTTAACCCATTTGCCTGCTTCGAGGTCTTTGTAGTGCTCGAAGAAGTGGGTGATCTGCGCTTTCAGCAGGTCTGGCAGGTCGTTCACATCTTTGATGTGATCGTATTCTTTGCTCAGCTTGGTGTGCGGTACCGCAACCAGTTTCGCATCTTCACCAGATTCGTCGGTCATTTTCAGCACGCCAACTGGACGGCAGCGAATAACTGAACCTGGCTCCAGTGGGTACGGAGTTGGGACCAGTACGTCAACCGGATCACCGTCCAGAGACAGGGTGTGGTTGATGTAGCCGTAGTTGCACGGATAGAACATCGCGGTGGACATGAAACGGTCAACGAACAGCGCGCCGCTCTCTTTGTCGACTTCGTATTTGATAGGATCTGCGTTAGCTGGGATTTCGATGACAACGTAGATATCTTCCGGCAGATCTTTACCCGCAGGGACGTTGAGTAAGCTCATGTCTGTTTCCTTTAGAATGTATGGCAAACTAGTGCCCGGTATTATAGCCAACTCGCCACGAAAGTCTTGACCTGTTTTACGTCCCCCGCCTTCGCGTCCGTCTTTTTCAGCCACTTCCTACGGCAGGAAAATCCATAAACTTAGCCGCATCCTGAATAAAATCATGAAACCGTTTACATCACGGTAAAAAATGACGGCGGCTCGCTGCATTTCTGCACAAAATCGATAGCGCTCAATGGATGCGCGACCCCTTCTCCTTGTTGATCTCTTCCACATCTCGCTAGTTAACAAATAATTTACTTTTTTGAAGTGTGATGTAACTCATTCCGTTACATAGCCCATTGTCTATAGTTCTTCCGCAGAAGAATATTTAACCAACGATAACCCTATGAGGATACCTCTATGTGGAAGCGCTTACTCCTTGTCACAGCAGTTTCCGCAGCCATGTCGTCTATGGTCATGGCTGCTCCATTAACGGTAGGATTTTCGCAGGTCGGCTCTGAATCCGGCTGGCGTGCGGCGGAAACTAACGTCGCTAAGCAGGAAGCTCAAAAACGCGGCATCACCCTGAAGATTGCCGACGGGCAGCAAAAACAGGAAAACCAACTTAAAGCGGTACGTTCGTTTATTGCCCAGGGCGTTGATGCCATCTTTATCGCACCTGTGGTAGCGACAGGCTGGGAACCGGTACTGAAAGAAGCCAAAGAGGCGAACATCCCGGTATTCCTGCTTGACCGCTCTATCGACGTGAAAGACAAATCGCTGTACATGACCACCGTCACCGCCAACAACGTGCTGGAAGGCCAACTTATCGGTGAATGGCTAATTAAAACCGCCGACGGTAAGCCGTGTAACGTGGTTGAACTGCAAGGTACGGTAGGGGCGAGCGTGGCGATTGACCGTAAGAAAGGCTTCGCTGATGCCATCTCTAAAGCCTCAAATATCAAGATCATCCGCTCCCAGTCCGGCGACTTTACCCGCAGCAAAGGTAAAGAGGTCATGGAAAGCTTTATCAAAGCCGAAAACAACGGCAAGAACATCTGCATGGTTTACGCGCACAACGACGACATGGTGATCGGTGCGATTCAGGCGATCAAAGAAGCGGGGCTGAAGCCAGGCAAAGATATCCTGACCGGCTCAATTGACGGTGTACCGGACATCTACAAAGCGATGATTGCCGGAGACGCTAACGCCAGCGTTGAACTGACGCCAAACATGGCTGGCCCAGCGTTTGATGCGCTGGAAAAATACAAAAAAGACGGCACCCTGCCTGAGAAAGTGACCCTGACGAAATCGACGCTCTACCTGCCGGATACGGCGAAAGAAGAGTTAGAGAAGAAGAAAAATATGGGCTATTGAGTGGTGGATACCCTCACCCCAACCCTCTCCCTGAAAGGGAGAGGGAGCTGTTCGGTGAGCGTATTGGGCACAATCTGTTCCCTCTCCCCTGTGGGGGGAGGGCTAGGGTGAGGGGGAGCGCACAATGACCACTGAAACCAACCCAGAAATCCTCCGTACCGAGGGACTCTGCCAGTACTTCCCCGGCGTTAAGGCGCTGGATAATGTCAATTTTAGCCTGCGTCGTGGCGAAATCATGGCGCTTTTGGGCGAAAACGGGGCCGGAAAATCCACGCTGATTAAAGCCCTGACCGGCGTCTACCACGCTAACAGCGGCACCATCTGGCTGGAAGGCCAGCAAATCAATCCGAAAAACACCGCTCATGCCCAACAATTGGGGATCGGCACGGTGTATCAGGAAGTGAACCTGCTGCCGAATATGTCGGTGGCGGATAACCTGTTTATTGGCCGCGAACCCAAACGCTTTGGCTTCCTGCGGCGTAAAGAGATGGAAAAGCGCGCTACCGCGCTTATGGCTTCCTACGGTTTCTCCCTCGACGTCCGCGAGCCCTTAAACCGTTTTTCGGTGGCGATGCAGCAGATCGTCGCTATCTGCCGGGCTATCGATCTCTCCGCCAAGGTTTTGATCCTCGATGAACCGACCGCCAGCCTCGACACCAAAGAGGTGGAGATGCTGTTCACCCTGATGCGCCAACTGCGCGACCAGGGCGTCAGCCTGATCTTCGTCACCCACTTCCTCGATCAGGTCTACGCCGTCAGCGACAGGATCACCGTCCTGCGCAACGGCAGCTTTGTCGGCTGCCGGGAAACCCGCGAGCTGCCGCAGATTGAGCTGGTCAAAATGATGCTTGGCCGCGAACTGGAACACCAGGCGTTACAGCGCGCCGGGCGCACGTTGCTGAGTGACAAACCGGTGGCCTCGTTTGAAGGCTACGGCAAAAAAGGCACCATCGCACCGTTCGATCTTCAGGTCCGCCCAGGCGAAATTGTCGGTCTGGCGGGGTTATTAGGATCCGGGCGTACCGAAACCGCCGAGGTGATCTTTGGTATTCGTCCTGCCGACAGCGGGCAGGCGACGATCAAAGGCAAACCGCAAACTCTGCGATCGCCACATCAGGCATCGTGTCTGGGGATTGGTTTTTGCCCTGAAGATCGTAAAACCGACGGCATTATTGCCGCCGCCTCCGTCCGTGAAAATATCATTCTCGCGTTGCAGGCGCAGCGCGGCTGGCTGCGGCCGATCCCGCGCAAAGAGCAAAATGACATTGCCGAGCGCTTTATTCGCCAGCTTGGGATCCGCACCCCCAGCGCCGAGCAGCCGGTGGAGTTTCTCTCCGGCGGTAATCAGCAGAAGGTGCTGCTGTCGCGCTGGCTGCTGACACGTCCCCAATTCTTGATCCTCGACGAACCGACGCGCGGGATCGATGTGGGGGCTCATGCGGAGATCATTCGCCTGATTGAAACCCTGTGCGCGGACGGCCTGGCGTTATTGGTTATCTCGTCGGAACTGGAAGAACTGGTGGGCTACGCCGATCGGGTGATCATCTTGCGTGATCGCCAGCAGATCGCCGAGATCCCACTGGATGAGCTCTCCGTTCCGGCCATCATGAACGCTATTGCGGCCTAAGGAGTTAACCGTGATGCCCCGATCCGTACCCCAAACAAAGCCATCCGGGCGGCGCTTTCGCTGGCCGCCGGGGATGCCGCAAATTGCGGCCTTAATTCTGGTGCTGCTGGTTGATAGCCTGGTGGCGCCGCATTTCTTCCAGATAACGCTCCAGGATGGCCGCCTGTTCGGTAGCCCTATCGACATCCTTAACCGTGCCGCCCCGGTGGCGTTGCTGGCGATTGGCATGACGCTGGTGATAGCCACCGGCGGCATCGACCTGTCCGTGGGGGCGGTGATGGCGATTGCCGGGGCTACCGCGGCCTCGATGACCGTTGCCGGACACAGCCTGCCGATTGTCCTGCTGGCGGCGCTGGGTTCCGGCGTACTGGCCGGACTGTGGAACGGCATCCTGGTCGCCATTCTCAAAATACAGCCCTTTGTGGCGACGCTTATCCTGATGGTGGCCGGGCGCGGTGTGGCGCAGCTCATCACCTCCGGGCAGATTGTCACCTTCGATTCGCCAGCGCTGGCCTGGCTTGGCAGCGGTAAAATGTTGCTGTTTCCCACGCCGGTGATTATCGCCCTGGTCACCCTCGTTATCTTCTGGTTAGTGGCCCGCAAAACGGCTCTCGGCATGTTTATTGAAGCGGTGGGGATTAACATCCGTGCGGCGAAAAACGCCGGGGTGAATACCCGTATCGTGGTGATGCTGGCGTATGTGTTGAGCGGCGTGTGTGCCGCGATTGCCGGGGTCATCGTCGCGGCGGATATTCGCGGCGCCGACGCTAATAACGCCGGGCTGTGGCTGGAGCTGGATGCCATTCTGGCGGTGGTTATCGGCGGTGGCTCGTTGATGGGCGGGCGCTTTAACCTGCTGCTGTCGGTAGTGGGCGCGCTGATTATTCAGGGTATGAACACCGGGATTTTACTCTCCGGCTTCCCGCCGGAACTGAATCAGGTTGTGAAAGCAGTGGTGGTGATGTGCGTGCTGATCGTCCAGTCATCGCGCTTTATTGAGATTCTGAAAAGGATACGGGGCCATGATAAAACGTAATTTGCCGCTGATGATTACGCTGGGCGTGTTTGTCCTCGGCTATCTCTACTGCCTGACCCAGTTTCCCGGCTTCGCCTCCACCCGGGTCATCTGCAACATTCTGACCGATAACGCATTTCTGGGGATCGTCGCGGTGGGGATGACCTTTGTGATCCTCTCCGGCGGGATCGATCTGTCGGTCGGTTCAGTGATCGCGTTTACCGGTGTATTCCTCGCCAAGGCTATCGGCTTCTGGGGATTGTCGCCGCTGGTGGCTTTTCCGCTAGTGCTGGTGATGGGCTGCGCTTTTGGGGCCTTTATGGGCTGGCTGATTGATGCGCTGAAGATCCCCGCGTTTATCATTACGCTAGCGGGGATGTTCTTCCTACGCGGCGTCAGCTATCTGGTGTCTGAAGAGTCGATTCCTATCGATCATCCGGTTTACGACACGCTCTCTGGGCTGGCGTGGACTATCCCCGGCGGCGGGCGCCTAAGCGCCATGGGGCTGCTGATGCTGCTGGTGGTGATCCTGGGGATTTTCCTCGCTCACCGTACTCGCTTTGGCAATCAGGTGTATGCCATCGGCGGTAGCGCGACCTCGGCGAATCTGATGGGTATTCCGACCCGTAGCACCATTGTGCGCATCTATATGTTATCGACCGGGCTGGCGACGCTGGCGGGGATCGTGTTCTCGATTTATACCCAGGCGGGTTACGCATTGGCAGGGGTTGGGGTCGAGCTGGATGCTATCGCATCGGTGGTGATTGGCGGTACGCTGCTCAGTGGGGGCGTCGGTACCGTCCTCGGCGCGCTGTTCGGCGTGGGCATTCAGGGGCTGATTCAGACCTATATCAACTTCGACGGCACGCTAAGCTCCTGGTGGACCAAAATTGCCATCGGCATTCTGCTGTTTATTTTTATCGCCCTTCAGCGTGGTCTGACCGTGCTGTGGGAGAACCGACAGAATGCGGCGGTCACCCGCGTCAACGTCGAAGTAACAAAGAACTAACATGCTGAAACGCTAAAGCTTTTCCGGTAGCAGCCGATACTTTTCTTTTACGCCAAACGTACCCCTGCTACCGGACAACACTATGATGCTAAAAACGCTTTCTATCCGTACCGGCCTGCTTTCTTTGCTCGCCGTGATGACCCTGTTGCTGATTCTGGTCAGTGGCATCGGCATTTACGCTCTCACCCAAAGCTCTACGTCATTACAGCGTATTGACCATCTACAAAGTGACCAAATGGCCCAGCTCAACGAAGGCTATACGCTGCTGCTGCGCGCCCGAAATGAAGCGAGCCAAGCGGTGCGACTGATGGAAATCGGTATGCTGGACGATGCGGCAAAAGCGGTTAAACAACTCAATGGGGAAGTGACGCAGGCGCAAAAAATTATTACCACCGTCAGCCAATCGCCGATAGACGATGCTGATGGGGCGAAGCTGTTGGCAGACGTGGCAAAAAACTACGAGGTCTACAATGCGCAGGGGATCAAACCCATGCTGGCATCGCTGGCGCAGCAAAACGTCGACGGCTATTACGATCTTCTGGAAAAGACCATGATCCCCGTTTCCCGTCAATTTGATAACGCCATTCATGCGTTCCAGAGTTGGGGAAAATCCCGCGGCCAGATTGAACTCGCAGCGGTACACAGCACCAAAAATCGTGTGCTTGTGCTGATGATTATCGCGATTGCCCTGACCGCCGGGGCCATCGCACTGGGCTGGCTACAGTTGCAGCATCTGTTGCTGAAACCTCTGGCGGCAGCGATTGGTAAACTTGAACAGGTGGCCGCCGGTGACTTAACCCATTCGCCGCTTAAGGCCAGCAGCGCGGAAATTAAGCGTCTGAACATGGCTATTGAAGGTATGCGTGAGTCGATGATGAATTCGGTGATGCGCGTGCGCGATGCTAGTTCGCAGATTGATGTTGGCAGCCGTGAACTGACTGCTGGCAATAACCATCTGGCGCAGCGTACCGAGTCAACGGCCACGTCGCTTGAGCAAACCGCTGCCAGCATGGAAGAACTGACCGCTACCGTGAAGCAGAACGCCGACAACGCCGATCAGGCGCATAAGTTGGCGAAAGATGTCTCCGACACCGCCGACCGTGGGAGCGAAATGGTCTGCTACGTGATTGAAAAAATGCAGGATATTGCCGGTAGCGCCAACCGCATTGCCGATATTCTTGGCGTGATTGACGGCATTGCCTTCCAGACCAACATCCTGGCGCTGAATGCCTCGGTAGAAGCGGCACGTGCGGGCGAGCAGGGACGGGGTTTTGCGGTGGTGGCGGGCGAGGTGCGTAATCTGGCCAGCCGCAGCGCCGACGCGGCAAAAGAGATCCGCCAGCTGATTTCTACCTCGCAAACGCATGTTAATGAAGGCAGTGACCTGGCGCAGCAAGCGGGTGAAACCATGGATGAGATTGCCAGCGAAGTGATGCGTATGACCAAATTGATGCGTGAGATTGCCAGCGCGTCGCAGGAGCAGAGCCGTGGTATTGAGCAGGTGAATATTGCGGTGAGTCAGATGGATGAAACTGCGCAGCAGAATGCGGCGCTGGTACAGCAGTCTTCGGCGGCAACCCGCTCGCTGGAAGAGCAGTCGCAGGCGCTGGCGTCAGCGATGGCGTCGTTCCGGTTGCAGGTGTCGTAACCGGAGCTTCCCCTCACCCCGGCCCTCTCCCCAGAGGGGCGAGGGAGAAAACCAGACCGTCACCGGCAGTAAAAACCGCGCCGATCTGTCCCCTCTCCCCAGAGGGGCGAGGGAGAAAACCAGACCGTCACCGGCAGTAAAAACTGCGCCGATCGGTCCCCTCTCCCCAGAGGGGCGAGGGAGAAAACCAGACCGTCACCGGCAGTAAAAACCGCGCCGATCGGTCCCCTCTCCCCAGAGGGGCGAGGGAGAAAACCAGACCGTCACCGGCGGTAAAAACCGCGCCGATCGGTCCCCTCTCCCCTATGGGGAGAGGGTTAGGGTGAGGGGAAGACTCCCAAATCTAAACCTATTACGCGTCCGGATACTCACGAATCAAACGCTCAACATCTTCAACCATATGGTTGTTACCAACGAAGAACGAACGACGCTGGTGCAGCGTTTCCGGCTGAATATCCAGAATACGCTCTTTCCCATCGCTGGCTTTCCCGCCAGCCTGTTCCGCGAGGAACGCCATCGGGTTGCACTCGTACAGTAAACGCAGCTTCCCATCCGGGTGGCTTGCCGTGCTTGGGTACAAATAAATCCCGCCCTTCAACAGGTTGCGGTGGAAATCCGCCACCAGAGAACCAATGTAGCGCGAGGTGTACGGGCGCTGCGTGTTGGTATCTTCTTCCTGACAGAACTTGATGTACTTCTTCACCCCGTTCGGGAATTTGATGTAGTTACCTTCGTTGATGGAATAGGTGTTGCCGCGTTCCGGGAAGCGCATACGCTCCTGGCTTAAGCAGAATACACCCAGCGAAGGGTCGTAGGTAAAGGCATGTACGCCACAACCGGTGGTGTACACCAGCATGGTTGAAGAGCCGTAAACCACATAACCGGCAGCAACCTGGCGATTACCCGGCTGGAGGAAATCTTCCTCGGTGACCGGCGTACCCACTGGGGTTACGCGGCGGTAGATAGAGAAGATTGTTCCGACTGAAACGTTAACGTCGATATTAGATGAGCCATCCAGCGGATCCATCAAGACCACGTATTTCGCATGCTCGCAGCCGTCAAAGACGACGATTTCGTCTTCTTCTTCAGAGGCGATACCGGCGACGATGTCACGTGCTCGTAATGCGGCTTTCAGTTTCTCGTTCGCGAAGAGATCGAGCTTTTGCTGTACTTCTCCCTGTACGTTTTCTGCGCCGCTGGCACCCAGGATATCGACCAGTCCGGCCTTATTGATATCGCGGTGGATGATCTTGGCACCTAACTTTATTGCCGACAGCAAAGCAGTAAGCTCACCGGTAGCATGAGAGAACTCATGCTGTTTTTCGACAATAAATTCACCTAACGTTTTCATAACACTTTCCCTGACAGTGGATGTTGAGTAAAACGACTGCAACAATCTTAACAAAGAATAAAAAAAATACGCACAGGTGAATCGCGCCAGCAAACTACGGAATATCCTGAAATGCATTTCTCTGGCGGTAAACATATGGGTAAAATGCGGGGCAGATTAAAAAAGGACAGTAACGTATGCGCATTCATATTTTGGGTATTTGCGGCACCTTCATGGGCGGCCTGGCAATGCTGGCCCGCTCATTGGGTCACGAAGTCACGGGTTCGGATGCCAATGTGTATCCCCCGATGAGCACGCTGCTTGAAAAGCAAGGTATTGATTTAATTCAAGGTTATGACGCAAGTCAGCTCGACTCTCAGCCGGATCTGGTGATCATCGGCAACGCCATGACGCGCGGTAATCCGTGTGTTGAAGCGGTGCTGGAGAAAAACATTCCGTACATGTCTGGCCCACAGTGGCTGCATGATTTCGTGCTGCGCGACCGCTGGGTCGTGGCGATTGCCGGTACGCACGGTAAAACCACCACCGCGGGCATGGCGACCTGGATCCTCGAAGCATGCGGCTACAAGCCGGGCTTTGTGATAGGCGGCCTGCCGGGTAACTTTGATGTTTCCGCACGTCTGGGCGACAGCCCATTCTTCGTGATTGAAGCTGATGAATACGACTGCGCCTTCTTTGATAAGCGCTCCAAATTCGTTCATTACTGCCCGCGCACGCTGGTTCTCAACAACCTTGAGTTCGATCACGCGGACATCTTCGACGATCTGAAAGCTATTCAGAAACAGTTCCACCACCTGGTGCGTATTGTGCCGGGGCAAGGCCGCATTATCCTGCCAGAGAACGACGCTAACCTGAAACAGGTGATGGCGATGGGCTGCTGGAGCGAGCAGGAGCTGGTCGGCGAGCAGGGCCACTGGCAGGCGAAGAAACTCAATACCGACGCCTCCGAGTGGGCAGTGCTGCTCGACGGCGAAAAAGTCGGCGAAGTGAAGTGGGGCTTGGTCGGCGAACACAATATGCACAACGGCCTGATGGCGATTGCTGCCGCGCGTCACGTGGGCGTGCTTCCAGCCGACGCCGCTAATGCGCTGGGCAGCTTTATCAACGCTCGTCGTCGCCTTGAGCTACGCGGTGAAGCCAACGGCGTCTGCGTGTATGACGATTTCGCGCATCACCCAACGGCTATCCTCGCCACGCTGCAGGCGCTGCGCGGTAAAGTCGGCGGCACCGCGAAAATCATCGCCGTGCTGGAGCCTCGCTCTAACACCATGAAAATGGGCGTCTGCAAAGATGATTTAGCACCGTCTTTAGGCCGTGCTGATGAAGTGTTCCTGCTGCAACCTCAGCATATTCCGTGGCAGGTTGCAGAAGTGGCGGAAGCCTGCGTGCAGCCCGCCCACTGGAGCGCTGACGTTGACGTGCTGGCGGATATGGTGATTAAAAACGCGGAACCTGGCGACCATATTCTGGTGATGAGCAACGGCGGGTTTGGTGGTATTCATCAAAAACTGCTGGATGGGTTAGCGAAGAAAGCGCAGCAGTAATTTGTTCTGCGCCTTTTCCCCTCACCCTAACCCTCTCCCCACAGGGGAGAGGGGACCGTTCGATGCAGGGTTAACATTCAGCGCCGATCGGGTTTCTTCCACAGCCCGATGTGAAGAGCAGATGGTCGATTTCGCACCAATCTGGTTTTCTCCCTCGCCCCTCAGGGGAGAGGGCCGGGGTGAGGGGCCATCACTCAAATTCTGAATTTCACCGGTACTCATCAAATGCTAACCTCCAGGAAACTCACCTCTACCGACTCTCCTTTGTTCCCACCGCTGGATACGCTCTACGCGCAAGCTTTCCCGTGGCACGAACAGCGTGAACTTCCCGCCAAACAACGCGCGCTAACCGATCCGCACTTCGCACTCGAAGCATGGTTTGACGGCGAGCAGTTTATTGGCATGAGCGGCACATGGGCGTTCGATGGCTACGTCTACATCGAACACCTGGCGATTGACAGCAGCCTGCGCTCACAGGGCTACGGCAAGCGACTGCTGGGTCAGATTCTGGCGCGTGCGCCAAAAACGATTCTGGAAATCGATCCGCTGACCACCGAGATTGCGCACAAGCGTCTGCGTTTTTATGAGGGCATGGGCTTCTTCGCTAACCCATGGTCACATGCGCACCCGACCTATCACGCAGGGATTGCCGATCATAAATTGATTGTGCTGAGCTACCCGCAGCCGATAGATGAAGCGTTGTATCAGCGGTTTAATGAGGATTTGTGC
>Ga0308165_1004373_pt1 | contig 14030 bp, 10 predicted proteins | sample PhyWR2_FD_201032 | JGI IMG/M metagenome (GOLD analysis project Ga0308165, IMG submission 201032) | Phyllosphere microbial communities from UC Gill Tract Community Farm, Albany, California, United States - DLSLW.R2 | ecosystem: Host-associated > Plants > Phyllosphere > Unclassified | place: USA...
TCCAGCATTGCAGAAAGTAATTATAAGATCATAAAGGAAAAAATAGAGATAGCAATAAGAAAATTAATATAATTAAACATGGACTTAAAAACTATTATTAAAATTCAGACTGATTTTGATAGGGAACATAAAATTAAGTTTGATTGGAGCAAAAAAATAGATAATGAACATATTGATATTTTACAATTTTTAACCGTCGCACTTGCTGGTGAAACTGGTGAATTTGCTAATGTGGTGAAGAAAATAATTAGAGGGGATCGAAGTCTTGTTGATTCTAAAGGTCAACTATCTTCCGAAATTGCAGATGTGTTTATATATGTTCTCAAATTAAGTTATCAATTAGAGATTGACTTAGAACAAGCTTTCATGGATAAATTAAAAGAGAATGAGGTGCGATTTGAAAAGTATAGAATAAATAAAGATGAAATCTAAATTATATAAAGAAGGTGTAAATACTTTGATTTGCGCGTCTTTTAGCGACTTTTATAAAGATCTTAATGATTTTATATTACAGGATGGACAATTATTACAGAGTCGCATAGGAGAGACCCGTGAGATCTTTAACTTTAAATCTATCATAAATAATCCCTTAAATCGATGTACAGTAGGATATCAACGGAATACAAATATTTTCTTTCATTTAGCTGAATCATTATGGGTATTCGCTGGTCGAAATGATTTAGAATTTATTAGTTTATTCAATAGTCAATTTAAGACTTTTAGTGATGATGGGAATATACTGTATGGAGCATATGGAAATAGAATGCGAAATTGGTCAATTGACGGGATAAATTCAATAGACCAGTTATTTGATCTAACTACAATGTTAAATGAATCACCTAATAGTAGGCGATCTGTTATAAGTTTGTGGAATCCGAAACTCGATTTGCAATCAAATAGTAATGATGTTCCATGTAATACACAGCTAGTATTTAAAGTTGATGATGATAAAATCAATCTGACTATTTTTAATAGGAGTAATGATTTGCATTGGGGATATGTTGCAAATATTTTTCAATTTAGTATAATGGGAGAATTAGTTGCATTACTTTTGGACAAAAGATTTTCCAAACAAACTCATATCTCTCATTCCTTACATGTTTACACTGAAAATGTTTTATGTACGTCTTTGAAAGTTAGTACTATTGCAACTGATTTTTATACTAGATATCCACCTTCTGTTTTTAAATTTAATTTTATAAATTCGACAAGTGAATTTAAGAAAAGGTTTTCTGAGTTAGATGAAATCCTTAACGATGGTATTGAATTACTATTGGAATTCAATAATTGTCCAGATTTAGAAATAACTAAAATTGAAGAAAAAGTAGATTATTTAAAAAATGTGAGTTCATCATTATATGAAATAGTATATTTGCTTGCAATTTATATTTATTACAGAAAACAACTTGTCACTGACAATAGCGATGAGCTTAGAAAGCATATTGTTGAAGTTCTTTCGAGAAAAGATCGAGATTCAAAATTTGAACACCGAGATTTTTATGGATTAGCTTTGAACTATTTCGTAAGACGAATTAGCGAAAAGTCAACACTAAATTTGGAAGATAGTGATTTGGGAAACTATTAAAAAGACAAAAGATGAATAATAATATTTTTTTAGTATTCGAGGGAATAGACGGAAGTGGGAAAAGTACTCAAGTGAAGTTACTAACGGATAAGCTTAAAGAGGAAGGATATAAAGTTTATAGTACATTTGAACCGACTGACAGTCCTATAGGCTCAATCATTAGGAATGTTTTTAACCATCGAGTAGAAGCAGACGATAGGACTATTGCTGGGTTATTCGTGGCAGATCGGTTGGATCATTTATTAAATAAAACTAATGGAATTTTAAAAAAACTTGAAGAGGGTTATATAGTAATTTCAGATAGATATTATTTTTCGTCATATGCCTACCACGGGGTTCATATGCCTATGGATTGGGTTATTAATGCAAATTCAATGAGCGCCAATTTGCTAAAACCTACTATTAATATTTATGTAGATATCTCACCAGAGGTAAGCATGTCTAGAATTATAAAAGATAGAAGTTCAATTGAATTATATGAAAATAAAGAATATTTGAAATTAGTAAGAGAGAAGTATTTCGAAGCGTTTGAGTTGTTGAATGATCAAGAAAATATTTTTATTACAGAAGGAAATAGAAATTCTGATTTAATTTCTGAGGATATTTGGGATAGGATACAAACTTATATTAAATAATATTTAAAATGAAAAATGGGGTTGATCAAAAATTGATTAATAGTTTTAATAGTAGTATTCTGAATGATGGAGATGTTTGGAGGATGCTTCGACAAGCAACAATTTTAGATTTAATAAATGCAGCTATTATAAATTATTGTAATGATTTTAATATTAATCGGTTATATGATATCTTCAACTATTGTATGAAAGCTTTAATAAAAAGGGAAGTGAAGCTTAGTGGAATTCTAAATGATGATTATAAGTTGTTTTACACTGATAATACCCTTTTGAAGGATGAATATTTAAAAATATTTATACATTTTAAAAGTGATTTAAGTTTAAGTCAATCGACTAGATTTTCAAATTTGAATGACATATCAAATTATATCAAAGTTATGAATGATCTTGATCTAGATAATTTTAGTTTGGAATTATTTGAAGATATACGCTTATCCATATATCTTCAAATAACAAAGTTATCTCCATCTATTTAAAATGTAATGTATTTGTTTTTACACGAACTTGCTTCGTTAAATAGGTTTATTTGTTTCTAATTCTAATTTATCTACATCAATAATGTTTAATGGGGAATCATATGAGTACGGTACGCGACCAGAAGGTACTACCTTAGATGATTCTTTTAAATGAACATCTTGATCATCAAAAAATATATGTGCTCCAAAAGCTTTTAGAATTTTGTCTTTGGATAATCCTCCAAGAAAATATGCTTCATCTACATATACACCCCAATTGCGAAGTGTCTTTATAACCCTCATATGGGATGGAGCATTTCTTGCAGTAACTATAGCTAAACGAAGAGGAGATAACTCAATAGCAACAGGAAGTTGTTCTTGTATTTTTGATAACTTTATTAATAATTTTGCAAAAGGACCTTCATTAAGTGGAACATTTTCATTTTCGGACTCATGTTTTTGAAATGCCAATAATCCCTCAGTTTTGAATCGATATTCTGATTCATCTGAAAATAGTACAGCATCAGCATCAAAGGCTATTTTGACTCGATTGTCTAACGGTTTAAATTCAGTTGGAGGCTCATAAATATAGGCTGCAGCACATGTCTTTGAATCAATAACTGTCTGAACATCTTTTTCATCTTTACTTAGAAAAAGATCTATGTCAAATGCATCAATATACGGTGCTAATGGTTCACCACCACTTAAGGCAATTCTGGTAATATCTAAGTTATGTTCTTTTAATGAATTCATAATTCTTACACCCGTTTCCGGGCTATTTCGAGACATAACAACAACTTCAACAATTCGTTTTTTTGCATCTGTATTTAGATGCAAAAGACTTTGTACTAAATGAAATGCAGTTCCTGGTTCTAAAAGTATATTTTCATTTTCAAGTTGATGTTTTCTAAATCCAGAAATACCCTCTTTAACAAATATTTCATTTTCTTTTTCCAGATTAAATAGTGCTCGACTAGATACACCAACGACTAATATGTCTGAGAAATCTATTGCCATTTTACGTATTTTTAATTTGAGTATTTGGTTTGGAGTACTGTTCTTTGGTCTTCCTATGATGTTTAAAGTTAAAGCTTTTTTAGGAAAACACTCTCTTAGGTTTTTGTCTTAATTGTTCACTTTTTGCTGACGATTTACACTTATAAAGAAAGCGCTAAAATTCATAGTAATTTAAGAGAGTGTTACTTAAGCCAACTTATAGCTTTAGTTGCATATATAATTTTTGAGCTTAATTCTTTTCCATCAAAAAAGTTTGTTCCTAATAGTTTTACTAATTCTTTAGCTTTAATTTTTTTATTACTATCTAATGCTTCTTTTAGAGTTTTAATTTTTTTGTACTCTAGACATTTATTTTTGAGAATGATTTTAATTTCTTCGTTGTCTTTTAATTCAGTAAGTTCTTTCCCAAAGTCCGTTAAATTTTTCCTTTTGTCAATTATCTCAAAAAACAATAGATCTTTGTTAAATTTACTGTTTATTACACTTGCATCTAATTCAAAAAGAGGTAAAATTTCTAAAATTTCTTTTATTGATGATCTTGGTAAGAAAGTATCTTTTTCAGCCTCGTTGAAGTTTAAAGTACTTATTCCACCTCTTCCTTTTTTAGGTTCAATTAGCTTTTCTTTGATTGCTAAGTTTGATAAATTGAACCAGCTCATCAAGTTCTTTGCGTAAGCATCCCAAGTATTATCTTGAAATTCTTGTTTAAATATCTGTTTTAAAATGACAATTACATCTTCTTTATCAATTTTATTTTTTTTAATTTTTTTTAATGCAATATAAGGAGTGTAATTATAGAATTTAGAACTAATAAATTCTATAAAGCCATCCCTGCTTATTTCAATATATTTTTCAGTATAATAATTTTCATTTATTTTGTTAATTAGACCAATGTTTTTAAGTTCAATTAATATATTGTTTAAGGTATCTTGACTAATTCCTTTCGGATGTTTTTTTGTTAAACTGTCAATAGATTCTGATTTTTCATTTTCAAAAAGAAGAAAAACTTCTAAACATAAGTTTACACCTTGTCGTAATAAATAGCTCTCTCCAATAATTGGTATTTCCCCAGTTGTCAGATAATCTCTATAAATATCCCAATAAATGTTATATATTGCCCCTGATCTTATAATTAACCTCTTATGTAATAATGATGTTATAATGTTTCCGGGAATAAGTTCTCCCACTTCAGTTTCTTCAAACGAATTTCCCTCATACGCTCTTTTTGCAATTAGTTTTAATGCTTTTAATTCATCGCTTAATAATCTTTCATCGTCTTTCTTGAATAAATCTAAAATGTTAAGATTAGATTCCAATAATTCTTCTCTTTTTAATCCTAACTGTATTTGATCATAAATATGAATACACAATTTTTTTGTTAACCATGGAAGACCTTGCGAACTTTCTTTTATTCTATCTTTAATACTTTTAGTTACCGTGCCAATTGAACCTTCAAGTTGCTTTATAATTCCGTCTATTTCCTTTTCTCCGAACTCGCTAATGGTAAATTCTTTTGCCTGTTCTTTTGCTTGTTGCCAAATATGATATGAAGAATCATCACTTTGTATTAAAAAGTCTGATTTCCAAGAAAAACCAATAATTAGATGAGGTTTTAAATCTGTAACATCTGATAAAAATTTATAAAAAGTTTTAAAAAAATCTTTTTTTCTAAAGACATCTTCAAATTGATCAAAAATTAGGACCAAGTATTTATTCTCTATTTCTAGTAATTTCAAAAGTTCTTTTACGCTTTCTGATGAAAGAAGATCAATATTTGAGGTAAATTCTAAATCTTTTGTAAAAATACTTTTTTCAATGAAATTCTGCTCATAAGCTTCTTTGATAATTTTATTGAAGGAAAGTGCAACGAAGTTATCAGAATTAGCACTTCTTGTATCTATTGCAACAGTAAAAAAGCGATTTCTATAATGTTTGTTTTGGCATCTTCCTTTTATTTCTAATACAAAAGAACTTTTTCCCCATCCAGATTTACCATTTAGGTAAAAGATACGTTTATCAGTTTTTGTATCTTCAATTTCTTTAAAAAAAGAAAAAACATCTCGTCTTATTTCATCGCGACCAACAAAGTGATTCCTTGAAGATGATGCTGGCAAATAATCATACCAGTTTTCACTTTCTTGAACCTCTGAAATTGATTCAATTTGAGTATTAATATCAAATTTTTGTTTGTTTTCAATTTTATTTGAAGAAAGTTCAATAAATTCTAAATTTTGGATTTCAAGAATATTACTTTTTAATATTTGTAGGTTCTCTCTGTTTACAGAATTTTTATTATCATTTGCATTTATAACTATGAACTTTGTTGGAAGTGCATTTGATTCATTTATTAAATAAATGAAATAATCTCCAAAATAAGTAACTGCTAAAGTTTTTTTTGAAATTATGTAGTTTTTTAAATCTGAAGATGGTTCGAAAATCATTTTGCCATCAGTCAATATTTTAATAATCTCAGATGGTTCGAAAAAAGTTAAGTTTTTATATTCGGGTCTTTGTTTAATTTCAGAAAGTAAAGCCCCTGCTTGACTTTCCAATTCTTGAGTTCTGAAAAAGTATCCTTTGTCTATTTTTTTAAATCCAACATTAAAGGAAAATTTTGATAATTCATCAGACGAGACTTTCTCTTTTGCTTTACACTCTACATACAAAGTTTCTTTATTGTGCTTGTGCTCAGCAACAAGATCAATTTCCATGCCTGAGTAGTTGATATTTCCTCTTATATCATACTGATGTAAAGTCAGAAGATTTCTAATTAAATATTCAAAACAGTTTCCTTTTGCCTTGTTTGATGAACCTTCTTCAAGTATTATTTTTATTTCTGACTTCATTTATTAGGCTAGTCTTTTCTTTAAGATTGTTACTGATATTTCAATCAACAAAACTAAGATACAAAATCTTTCGCAAATCCAAATCTATCTCTGTTGCTTTGGCTTTCTCTCAATAAACTGTTGTATTTAAACGTGTAAAATTCGTGATCTATTTGCTAATTTTAAACTAATTATATTAAATAATTTTGGAAGACATTACATCTCTTTCGCAAAAACATCATAGTCATTCATCTTGTCTCTATTTTAAACCAATCTAGTAGCCTTCTTCTTTTTCGTATAATGTTGAATAGCATTAGCGATGAATAGCAGTCTAACTGTTTCACCGAAATTAGCTTCACAATCCAAGAATATTTGAAGTGCTGATTTAGCAGTATTAAAATATCCATTACTGTACTTTTCATCAATCCATTCTTGAACTTATGTGTCAGTTATTGTACTAGACGAATCCAAAAAAATATCTTTGTCTTCATCAACAAATCTTAAAAATTTCTTCCAATTGCAGTTTCCAATCTTTTGCTTTGCTCTATAATTTCTGTTCCCGTGGTCATCTACTTGATAGCGTATTCAAATTTTATGATTGGTACTGCCGTTAATTAATGGAACAAAATCAGCAAGTTCACATTTGAAAATTATTCTAATGATATTATTTTCATTAAGACCCAAGATTAAAGGATGATCTGGTCGTTCAAAACCTCTTACCTAAAGATATGTTGTCCCAATAAAAAACCTAGTTAAAATTGACTTAAACCAAATTTCAGCTTTATATATTATAAACTTATGTAAACATAACTGAAATTTAAAAGAAAAGATTACGGAAAACCGTAAAATAAATAATTGGTAAGCGTATGTCAATTAATAAAATACTGAAAATCAATAAAAACTAAAATTGATAGCAATATAAAGCTAATATATTTAGTTTTATTATTTATCTTTGGATATTGAATAAGGATGGACACGATATAAGATAACCGGTTGCTCAACATTCTTGCGTGCTCATCCTGTTCAATATTGATTTAAAGCAGGGGAGAGTTCTGTAAGTTCACTTTATAGTAAAGGGACTAAAGATCTAAATGTAGACCTGTTTGAATGACGCGAAAATGATAAATACTAATTGCGATGAATGTACCATTGACAATCGAAATTTTGAAGGACTTAAAGCATAAAGGATACAATATCCTCAAGTCCGACAATAGTGTGGATGATGTTATACAGCATTTTGTCCCGACAAAGGTAAACGACCTATGGGCGTTTATGAGTGAATTTAAGAAAGAGTCTGCCACAGTAGTGATCGAGCAGATCCTGGATGAGCCAGAGGAAGTGTTAGAAGGAAAATTCTTACGGGTTTTCTGATTGATCTATTAATTTTTAAAAACTATACAGATGAATTTAAAGCAAATACAGCAAGAGTATATACTCAATCATCCTGGAGCTGTCAAAACTGCTAGGATCAGAGGACATCTAACTTTTATACAGATTGCAGGCATTCGTGAGTCTGCATTTAGTATCTCTCAGTTATTTACAATAGCAGATGGGTAAGAGATTATTAGACAATGTTTTGCTCGTTGGACAGATATGATAGAAGAGGAGATTGGTTAATTAATTTGTAATGATATTTCTTTCCCCATTTCTTTGTTCACAGCTTTGTAGACCGGCTTTTTACTCTCCATTAAAACTTTCTTTCATATGTCGGAGTAAATTCCTTCATCCCACTTTTAGTGTTAATTCTATCATATTTGTCATGAGTGTTCAAATTTTAATGAATGATCAAAAATTGTTTTTTAGGATGATAATGCTATCTATAATACTCATCCATAAAATCTCTTTTCATTTCCATTTTAATATCTTCTTTCTTCCAAGCTATTAGTTGTTCAAAGTAAGCAATGTGTTCGGCGTAGTCAAGAATATCAGGTAGGGTGTTTATCATGTTTATGATGCTTTGATAAAAATTTATTCTGCGCTGGTATACGGGAACCCAACTTCCACTCGTGCTACCACTTCTGCCGAAGTCAATTTTTTTTGTAATCTCTATATCCCTACTAAGCAGAAGGAATTCTCTGTAATAAGGTATTATCCAATCGTTATAATTCTTGTAGACTGTCTCAATCAGTATTAACAATACCTTATTGTTTTTAGTGTGCTTTTGGGTCAATTTAATAATCAGTGATTTCGCCTTTTTCGTACTGCTCTCGTCAGCGTTTTTTAATCTGAACAAATTGAAAATTGCTTGTTCGTAAGTCGAACTGAACCTTTCTTTTCTTACTACATCTAATAATAGGTTCTCCACCAGTTCTTCATATTCAGGATATTCCCATAGTAGGCTGATGTTGATGTTACTAAGGTCTATCTTGGCTGAGTATCCTACGCCTATAGCTCCATTGATAAAGCTCTCGTGGATGAAACTTCTATCCAGATCCAGCATCACCCTTAATTCCTTGTCTTCATAATCAAAACCGGGGTCAATTTCATGCTGTGCCCAATACGCACTTTTTAGTAGCTCAGTATGGTTGGAAAAGTATGATGCGCATTCTGAGAAAAAATCGTATCCAAAAGGATCGCTTGTCTGATTTTTTCTAGCTAGTATAAGGCTCGTGAGATAAGTCATAATATTATGGTTACCTAATTCCGAGGCTTTCGCCTTATAGTTTTCAAAAGCCGTCCAGTATTTTAAATAGTCGTGCATGTAATGCACATTGAAAGATTTGTCGCCGTTGCCAAAGAGTGCCAAAAGGAGTTTTAAGAAATGCTCGTTTATCTGTTGATCTGGTAGAGACGTCACCAATACAGATTCCCAGAAAAACCTGTCTTCGAACTCATTGCTATCCACGATACTGAATAGTTCTTTTCCAGTAATAATCTTTTCCTGTAGCGGAATATGGAAAATAAGTGAGCTTAACGGAAAATGCACTTTGCCGCTAAAGTGCAGTCGTAGCGCATTTTCAAATTGAGATTTATCCTTTCTCGCTATAGCGATATAAATATTTGTCGCAGCGGCCTGTATATACCCGCTAGAATTGCGTTGCTCTTGATGGTACAAAGAATTGACATCTAGGAGTAGTTGTTCTAAATCTGGCCATTCACTCCCGTTTACGATGTCATTGATTTTCTTTAACCTTTCCTTTTGGCGTTCTTCCAAAGATTTACTTCTTCTGTCTTTCCAATCCGGCTTTAAAAGATCAGACAATTTCTGTATATCCGAATTGATGAAATCGTTCCAGCTTTCAGGAATTGTTGTTGTTACTTTTTCCAGATGTTCGGAGAGTGATGCTACGAACTTGCAGTGGGAAGATTGCCGATGGTCCAATTTATCGGAAATAATTTTTTCATAAATCGGCAGTTCATCTGCGTATAAACTTTTATCTATATCTCCTCCAGGATGAACTATTTTCATTAGTACCTTAGAACACTGTTTATTTTCAATGTCAAACAAATGATGCAATTGAGAAAGAATGCGCATTCTCAAATATGATAAAGCCTCTGATTTGTATAGATTGAAATTGTAATAGGTGAATTCATGCCCTTTGGTAGGGCCATATTGCGTATAATGCCATCCCAGCAACACTTCTGACAGACGAAGAAAAATACCATTTACAATTGGTTTTTGCGTATCATTCCATTTGTCGTCCAATAGGACATCGAAAAGCATATTTTGCCTTAAATATCGGTGTTCTAAGTCCTCTATCTTATATTTGAAATCTTCATTAATAGATTTTGAAATTTCAGGCAACAGACTTGGTTGCCGTTCTGCAAGTTCTAAGGTCAGTTTCAGAGACGGGTTAAAGTACTCGTTGGGATGGTTCCAGAAGCGTTTCAGAAGTTCGAAATGTCTTGTTTTAGGCTGAAGACTATTTACGCTATCGAAGTTAAGATAGCCTGGATGCTCTTCCTGAGGCAAGCTCATTATCCACTTTCTCAAATACAGGAGACAATCCAAATCCTTATAGATCCAAAATAAATCATAGAAAGCATATTGCTGCTCTTCATTGGATCTGATTTGCTCGCTTACCTTATTCAGGTGAGGCAATACCAATTCCTTAATATGGTGATAGGTGAATGTGTTATTTACATCGACCAGCGTAACACGGATTCTGTTGGAATGATTTTCACTAAAAGTGGCAATCCAATCCCCATAATTAATCACAGCAGTCTTGTCATCAATGAAGCATTTATAGAAAGCGTAGGTTGATAAAACCTGATCCGAGACTTTTACTATTTCATCAGAATACACATCTAATAATTCGTTGTTATGCAATTCTAGGATAGCAGACCAGAGGTCATTCCAGTCGATTCCGAATATATCTTCAAGATCAGCCTTAAGTTTTTCGTTATTTCTGTCCAAAATACCAAAGAAAGAAACAATAGCTAGAGATTGTAGAACTATTGTATTATTAAAAATGCCAATCTCTTCCGATATCTTTTGGAAATACTTTTCATATAAAAGTACAGGGCTATTCAAATAGTTCGTTTCCGAATCAGGCGTGACTGAATAGGTGGCCATCAGAGCCACTCTCGCATTTCCTTTAGCCAGATTAACTATTTTTCGCTTTATCTCATGATGATATTGGAGATTGGGGAGCGCTGCAATAATGATGTTCTCTATTTCTGCATCCTTGAATTCAGGTATGTTAAACTCCTGATAGGACCAATCTTTCAGAGCTGCCAATACCTGTTTTTTCACATAGTCCCGGGACGTAATGACCACTTTTGCTGCGTATGATTTTGACTCCCTGAGTTTGCTGAGCAGGTAGCTTAGATTGGTGACCGATTTGTTCGCATCGTCAAAAAGTATAATGTAGTGCTTGCCCGGTGAAAAAAGATGCTGATAATCGTCCCAAAGCGGTACACCTGAACTTTGAATGACTATTGGTACGTGGTCTGTTTTTGAAAGCTCATCGAGTATCTTTACCGCCAATTTAGATTTTCCTACACCTGCGCCCCCTGATAATAATAAAAAATCATATTTTTTAAGAGCTTCAATGCTACTTTTAAGTTCCTCTTCTCTACCAATAAATTCATTTGTCAATGATGGTTGTAAACCTTTGGTTGTTTTTAAAAGAAAATCTTCAAGTATGAAAATATCTCCTTTTATGATTTGGACACCTAAATATTCTTCAGCCAATTTAGGGAATTCGTAAATGAGCATGGGAAGATTTTGAATATTTAAAACCTCAAATTTCGTATCGGAATTGTATGATTTTACTTTAGTATTTAGCTGATTGTATTCTTCAGTACTTATTTTTTCATTACAAGCCAAAACAATTTTCGCTATATTTTCCTTTTTTATTGTAGTCGCCTCTTCTTTAAAACAATGGTCTATGTCTTTTGTAAGTTTATTGAAAAAAGATTTTGATTCGCCGACTTTTTCTTGTGTTGTGCATTCTACAAAAATGTATTTATCATTATTTACGAAAAATGAATCAGGTGTCCCCTTGCTCGTTTTCTCTTTTCCAACAACAGCACCGGGAGCTCCTATAAATCTATTACCTTGTAAATACAATAAATGATTTATTAGATTTTGAAAATTGGCTTCATTGATAGATTTTAATGCATTCTCTATCTGGCTTATCGTATTCATAATTATCTCAATTCAGATCTTTTATAGGTTCAAGATACAAAATTCAGCCGTTAAAATTATTGCAAAGATATTGAATGTGAGGTTAAGTGCATATTTAGTGTCGATGTTGATTTTTAATAACATTGGAGAACAAATATTCAAATATCTATTTATCTTCTTTGATAACTCAAACCTTGGAAATTTATTTTAGAAATACTCATCCTTAATGGAGATATGAGATTCCGTTCTGCTTTTCTATGCTAGAATCGAATAATGAAGCCTTAAACATCATTTGTATTTAGTGGACGAAAAGTAATTTTTGATTTTTTATAATAGAGATATTAAATCATTCTTTGTTAAATATGAAGAGAATTAGTAATATAGCTAAGAATTTTTATAAAACACCTAAGAAACACAAAAACTGAAAAAGTGAATGAAGCAAGCAAGATTGGGTTATGCGTTTGAAAATCTTTTAATGGAACTGTTCCAGAAATTAAACTTTCAAGTTGAAAGAGAAAAAATAATTCATAAAGAATGGAGTAAGGAAGTTGATTTTGTCCTGAGTAAAGATGGTTCAGTAACGTGGGTAGAAGTGAAATTTTATCGGGATGATCGAGTTAGTAATTCCAATATTATGAATGCTGTATCTCAGTTAGCATCACTTCTTACAAATGCCACAGAAAATGAAAAGGGTTTGATTATAGTATCTGCATATGTAGCAGGGACGCTTAAAGAAGAGATTCAAACCAAATATGGAATCATAGTTTGGGATCGTACAGACCTTTATCTTTTGATAAAAAGTGTTCAAGAAGGTGATAAACTCTTGGAAGATTTTGAACAATTATTACTAGAAGCAAAACAAGGAACAGATACAAGTTATGTTTTTGAAAAAATAGAGAAAAAGCCAAAGCATTACACTGAATATCTTAAGGCATTACAAACTCCATTTCCACAGAAAAGAAATGTTTCACGGCCGAAGAAGGGTTCGGAGTTGTGCTTAGAATTAAATGCTATTCCAGTTGGGCGTGACGGATGGAGACAATATGAATTAAAATGTATTGAGATCTTAAAATATATTTTTGAAGAAGAACTTTCCAATTGGGATGCGCAAAACAGCACTGATGATGAATTGAGTCGTTTTGATATGATTTGTCGGATAATTGGCCAAGGGGGATTTTGGGGAAGTTTAATTCAATCATTTCATACCCGCTATGTACTTTTTGAATTTAAAAATTATAGTGATCCAATAGGTCAGGATCAGATTTATACCACCGAGCGTTATTTATATTTGCGCGGCTTGCGTTCGGTCGGATTTATTATTAGCAGGGTGGGTGGTAAACCACAGGCTATGAAGGCTGCTAAAGGGGCTTTACGAGAGCATGGTAAACTAATTATAATACTTGATAATAAAAGTTTGTGTAAGATGTTACAAATGAAAGATTCTGGTGATAATCCTAGTGATCTTCTTTCTGATATATTAGATGACTTTTTAATATCATTATCGCGTTAGTGATAGATGAGGAGACATATCCATTACCAAGTGTCTGGATTTATAGGGGGAGACTGTCGAATGCGTATCAATCCTTTGCAACATTCTTGACAGTTTGAAAATATTAAAACTGTTTACAACGACATTTTGAATAATTTTTCAAACCTTTACCAACTAATGCTTAAATTAATATACTTGCTGATGCTAGAAGAGCTTAAGCTTTTTAACACTTATAACTGTTAATATCAAATAATTAAATTTATAGATCTTGTTTTAAAATACAGAAATAGTAATCAATTTTATAAACAGATTTGTTTTTACCTTCTCGAATGAAGATTTAGAGAGAATAATTGGTGAAATTAAATAATCTAATGTATTTGATAAGGTTGGAATTGATAAAAAATATTTTACAGCTTTTTAATCACGTACCTGTATGCATTATCTATTCCCTA
>Ga0308165_1004374_pt1 | contig 14022 bp, 6 predicted proteins | sample PhyWR2_FD_201032 | JGI IMG/M metagenome (GOLD analysis project Ga0308165, IMG submission 201032) | Phyllosphere microbial communities from UC Gill Tract Community Farm, Albany, California, United States - DLSLW.R2 | ecosystem: Host-associated > Plants > Phyllosphere > Unclassified | place: USA...
GGCTGCGTATTCTCGCCCACGCCTCCGGCGGCAAGCCATAACATGGCAACCACTGCCGCACCGCCGATAAGCAGCATCAGCGCCTGGGAAAGGGCGGTAAGTTCGGACTGGCGACGCTGGGCATCATGCCAGTTCAGTTCAGTCTGCTCCATTTGCTTACGATAGCGCTGGCTGGCGTTGAAAATGGTGAGTTCCGCCTGTCCCTGAAGCCAGCCGGTTAACTGTTGACGATATTGCCCACGCAGCGTGGTGAGCTGTACGCCGGTCGGCTTACCAGCGCGGTAAAACAGCGGTGGCAGGATGAGCAGCGTCGCCAGCATGATGCCGCCGAGCGTCAGCGCAAGGCTAATGTCCAGCAGACTTAGCCCGGCGGTAACCACCAGAATAACCACCAGTGCGCCAATCAGCGGTGAAATCACGCGCAGGTAAAGATGATCGAGCGTGTCGACATCCGCCACCATGCGGTTTAGCAGTTCACCCTGACGAAAACGCGCGAGCCCAGCAGGGGAGAGCGGTAGCAGCTTGCTGAATGTGAAGACGCGAAGGTGTTGCAGCACGCGGAAGGTGGCATCGTGGCTGACCAGACGCTCAAAGTAGCGACCTGCAGTACGAATAATCGCCGCACCGCGTACGCCCGCAGCGGGCAGCATGTAGTTGAAGGTGTAAGCTCCCGCGAACCCGACCGCGGCCGATGCAGACAGGAACCAGCCGGAGAGCGTCAGTAAGCCAATGCTGGCTAATAGCGTGATTATCGCCAGCACGACACCGAGGCTTAATAGCCATTTGTGACGTTTGTAGAGCGCCAGATAAGGCAGCAATGCGCGCATTTAAATCTCCTCCTGACGATTGGCCAGCAGGCTAGTGAAGACGCCATTAGCCTCAACCAGCTGTTGATACGTACCCTGCTCAATGATCTGACCGTTTTCCATCACCCAGATAGCATCCCATTCGGTCAACCCTTCGAGTTGGTGGGTGACCATCAGCGTGGTTTGTTGGGTCGAGGCTTCGGTCAGTGCTTGCATCACCCGTTGCTCGCTATGGGCGTCAAGGCTAGCTGCGGGTTCATCCAGCAGTAACAGACGGCACGGCGCTATCAACGCTCTCGCCACCGCGACGCGTTGTGCCTGGCCGACGGACAAGCGGGCGGACTGCTCACCAACGGCGGTGTCTACGCCTTGCGGAAGCTGTGGTAGAAACTCATTAACCCACGCTTTTTCCAGTGCGTTATTAAGTTCTTCTTCATTGGCATCGGGGTTGCCCAGCAGCACGTTGTCGCGAACTGTAGGTGCAGGAAGTTGCGGGTTTTGCCCGACCCAACTCATCAGGCGGTGCCAGCCTTCCGGCTGCAGATGGCGCAGTTCGACGCCGTTAACCAGTAACGACCCGCTATAGGGTAAGAATCCAGCCAGCGCATTTAGCAGCGAACTTTTACCGGAGCCGCTTTGCCCCACCAGCACTGCGCGTTGTCCGGCGCCCAGGGTGAAGTTAAGCGGCCCAACCAGCATTTTGCCTTCCGGGGAAGTGATAAACAGATCTTTTGCCTGAAGCGTGACCGGCTCGCTGGTCTCCAGAACCTGATCACCCTGTTCAGGGTGTGCCAGCGGCGCTTCAAGGAAGGTTTTCAGGCTATCAGCGGCGCCCACGGCTTGAGCTTTCGCATGGTAGAAGGTGCCTAAATCACGCAGCGGTTGGAAGAATTCAGGTGCCAGTATCAATGCCAGGAAGCCGGAGGAGAGCGTTACCGCCATCCCATAGCTGCCAAAGTTGAGCTCGCCCAGATAAGAGAAACCGAAGTAGACCGCGACCAACGCAATGGAGAGCGAAGTAAAGAACTCAAGTACGCCGGAAGAGAGGAAGGCCAGACGCAGCACTTCCATCGTGCGATGACGAAAATCTTGTGAGGCTTCACGGATGCTGTCGGTCTCAGCTTCTCCGCGACCGAAAATACGTAAGGTGTCCATGCCGCGCAGACGGTCGAGGAAGTGTCCACTCAGGCGCGCCAGGGCGAGGAAGTTACGGCGGTTAGCATCGGCAGCACCCATGCCGACTAGCGCCATGAACATCGGTATCAGCGGTGCGGTGACTAGCAAAATGAGTGCAGCCACCCAGTTTGATGGGAAGATTGCCGCCACAATTAACAGTGGCACGCACGTCGCCAATGCCATCTGCGGGAGATAGCGCGCGTAGTAATCGTGCATATCGTCAATCTGCTCAAGAATCAGCGTTGCCCAGCTTCCGGCTGGTTTGCCTTGAATCCAGGCAGGCCCTGCCTGCTGGAGGCGGTCCAGCACCTGACGACGGATCTCAAAGCGGATCTGTTGTCCGGCATGGAAACCGACGCGTTCGCGCAGCCAGACGACCCAGGCGCGAAGGATAAAAATCAGCACCAGCTGGATAAACGGCATCAGCAGGGCTTCTCGTGGAATATTCTCCATGATCATGTGATGAAGAATACGGGCCAGGAACCAGGCTTGGGCGATGATCAGTACACCGCTTGCGAAGCCGAGCAGACGGGAGGTCATCAACCAGCGGCGCGAGACTACGCTTTGCTGTTTGAGCCAGCGGGTGAGTTCTTGTTGGCGACTTTTATTCATTGGGCGCTTAGCAGGTGGCTTATGGTTTCAGTTATGTGCGCGGCAATGTTACATCGCAGAAAAAATAAAGGCGACTTATCGTCGCCTTTTTTACTTTTGTTACTGACTTGTAAAGATTATTTGCAAGCGTCAGCCAGACCGTCGAGATAACGTTCTGCGTCCAGCGCAGCCATACAGCCGGTGCCCGCAGAGGTGATCGCCTGACGGTAAATGTGGTCCATTACGTCACCTGCGGCAAAGACTCCAGGGATGCTGGTTTGAGTTGCGTTGCCGTGAATACCCGACTGAACTTTGATGTAGCCGTTTTCCAGTTCCAACTGGCCCTGGAAAATTGTTGTGTTCGGGCTGTGACCGATAGCGACAAACAGACCTGCGACCTCGAGAGACTCAATATTATCACTCTGGGTATCACGCAGACGCAGACCGCTTACGCCCATCTGGTCACCGGTCACTTCTTCCAGTGTACGGTGGGTGTGCAGCACAATATTGCCGCTTTCCACTTTATCCATCAGACGCTTGATAAGGATTTTTTCCGCGCGGAAGGATTCACGACGGTGAATCAGATGCACTTCAGAGGCAATGTTAGACAGGTACAGCGCTTCTTCCACGGCCGTGTTCCCGCCGCCAATCACCGCGACTTTTTGGTTACGGTAGAAGAATCCGTCACAGGTTGCGCACGCAGACACGCCACGACCTTTAAACGCTTCTTCCGATGGCAGACCCAGATAACGGGCAGAGGCACCAGTGGCGATGATTAAAGCATCGCAGGTGTATTCGCCGCTGTCGCCGGTCAGGCGGAAGGGACGGTTTTGCAGATCGACACTGTGAATGTGATCGAAAAGAATTTCGGTTTCAAACTTGGTGGCATGCTCGTGCATGCGTTCCATCAGCAGCGGACCGGTCAGATCGTTCGGATCGCCTGGCCAGTTTTCCACTTCGGTGGTGGTGGTCAGCTGACCGCCTTTTTCCAGACCGGTAATCAGTACCGGTTGCAGGTTTGCGCGTGCAGCATAGACCGCAGCGGTATATCCCGCAGGTCCTGAACCAAGGATTAACAACTTACTGTGTTTGGCCGTGCCCATGAGATCCCCATAATTGTTGGCAGACATTGGTCTGGATTGTAGGGAATTTGTAGACGTAAAAAAAGAGCACTGAGATTTTGTTAACGATATGTGCAATCGAATATGCCGATTGATTGCTTAATTTAACATCAAAAAATATAATTATTTCTACTGTCAGCGGCAGAGTTATAAGACGATTACATGTGAATCAAGCCCGGCTGATAATGAATATCTGGCATGTTGTACTAAAAAAAGATGTTTTGCTTTGACAATCACCTGTGCTTTTGCGACAACATTCAAGGAAGAAGAAAAGCAGTGTTTCGCGTGTGGTGAATTTTCATGCACGCAAATGCCATTTTTAACCGGATCACTGAAATCTACGTATGACGTGGACAGACTTCATACGTGATGTCGGAGGGTGGCACCGGAGCTTCTCATACGCATACCCTGGGATATCCGTCGTTGCAGCAACAACGGCGTATTGAAATCGGGATAAGGCTCTGAACAGTGAAGTGACACAGAGTCAAGACAGGAGTAGGGAAGGAATACAGAGAGACAATAATAATGGTAGATAGTAAAAAACGCCCTGGCAAAGATCTCGACCGCATCGACCGCAACATCCTGAATGAATTGCAAAAAGATGGGCGTATTTCGAACGTCGAGCTTTCCAAAAGAGTAGGACTTTCTCCGACCCCGTGCCTTGAGCGCGTACGTCGTCTGGAACGACAGGGTTTTATTCAGGGCTATACCGCGCTGCTGAACCCGCATTATCTGGATGCGTCGCTGCTGGTTTTTGTTGAGATTACTCTGAATCGTGGCGCGCCGGATGTGTTCGAACAATTTAATACCGCCGTACAAAAACTTGAAGAAATTCAAGAGTGTCACTTGGTTTCCGGTGATTTCGACTATTTGTTGAAAACCCGCGTACCCGATATGTCGGCATACCGTAAGCTCCTTGGCGAGACTCTGCTGCGCCTGCCTGGCGTCAACGACACCCGTACGTATGTCGTTATGGAAGAGGTCAAACAGAGTAATCGTCTGGTAATTAAGACCCGCTAAAACGGAACAGGTGCAAAATCAGCGTAGTTTGATTACACTCCTGTTAATCCATACAGCAACAGTGTCAGCGTAATCTGACACTGTTGTCCGTTTTAGCATTTGGCACCTGGAGAGCCTTTCTTGAGCCAGGAATATACAGAAGACAAAGAAGTCAAACTTACAAAACTCAGCAGCGGACGCCGACTCCTTGAGGCGTTGCTCCTTTTATGCGCCATTTTTGCCGTCTGGTTGATGGCAGCACTACTGAGCTTTAATCCTTCCGATCCCAGCTGGTCTCAAACGGCCTGGCACGAACCTATCCACAATTTGTGTGGCGCTCCGGGCGCGTGGCTTGCGGACACGCTGTTCTTCATTTTCGGCGTGATGGCGTACACCATTCCGGTGATTATCGTAGGCGGCTGTTGGTTTGCCTGGCGACACCGGGCGAGCGAAGACTACATCGACTATTTCGCCGTGTCGTTACGCCTGATTGGCGTCCTGGCGATTATTCTTACCTCCTGCGGCTTGGCCGCTATCAACGCAGATGATATCTGGTATTTTGCCTCGGGCGGCGTTGTCGGCAGCCTGTTGAGCACAGCTTTACAACCGATGCTGCACAGCAGCGGCGGCACCATTGCACTGTTGTGTATTTGGGCTGCGGGTTTAACGCTGTTTACCGGCTGGTCCTGGGTCAGTATCGCTGAAAAAATGGGCAGTTGGATCCTGAATGTTCTGACGTTCGCCAGCAACCGTACCCGCCGCGATGATAGCTGGGTCGAAGAAGACGACTACGAAGACGACGAATACGAAGAAGAGGGTGAGGTTGCGCCGAAAGTATCGCGTGACTCTCGCCGTGCACGTATCTTGCGCGGAGCACTGGCTCGTCGCAAACGCATTGCCGAAAAATTCTCTAATCCAATGGGACGTAAAACGGATGAAGCGTTGTTCTCAGGCCGCCGTATGGATGATCCGGAAGGGGCTGAGCGTTATGCGGCTAAGGCCGATCCTGATGATGTGCTGTTCTCCGGTGCTACCGCCACGCGCGCGTCCGAGTACGATGAATTCGATCCGCTGCTAAACGGCCATTCGGTGACTGAATCCGCCCCTGTGGCCACTGCGATGGTGACGGCTCCTGCATGGACTGCCGACGCTGCTCAGCCGGCGACTATTCCTGACGTTGAATGGCAGCCCGTGTCTGCCCCTGTCACCACAGATCCGAACATTGCTCCTACACCAGAAGGCTGGCAATCAGCACCGCAACCGGCTTACGAACAGCCGCTGAATACGCAGCCGCCAGTTTATCAGGAACCGCAGTACGCGCAGCCGCAGCCGCCAGTTTATCAGGAACCGCAGTACGCGCAGCCGCAGCAGCCTGTTTACCAGGAGCCGCAGTACGCGCAGCCGCAGCAACCTGTTTACCAGGAGCCGCAGTACGCGCAGCCGCAGCAACCTGTTTACCAGGAACCGCAGTACGCGCAGCCGCAGCAGCCTGTTTATCAGGAGCCGCATTACGCGCAGCCGCAGCAGCCTGTTTATCAGGAGCCGCAGTATGCACAGCCGCAGCAGCCTGCGTACCAGGAACCGCAGTACGCACAGCCTCAGCAGCCTGTTTATCAGGAGCCGAATGAGCAGGCATACACAGCGGAACCACCGTTTGTTGAACCTACTCCTACAGTCGAACCTGAACCGATTGTTGAAGAAGAGGTGAAGCCTGCGCACCGTCCGCCTCTCTATTACTTCGAAGAAGTGGAAGAGAAACGTGCCCGTGAACGTGAGCAACTGGCTGCATGGTATCAGCCAATCCCTGAACCTTTGGCACCCGTAGAGCAGCAGGGCGTATTTCCGTCTACCCCAGCTCCGGTTTCGATGCCTGAACCTACCGCTGCCGTTGCGCCAATTGCCGCAAGCGTTCGTGATGCTTCCGTCGCAGCGGGTGCTGTGGCCGCCGCAGCTGCAGCCTCCGCGCCGTTGTTTAGTCCGGCAGATGGCCCGCGCCCGCAGATCAAAGAAGGCATCGGCCCGAAATTGCCAGCGCCAAATCGCGTGCGCGTTCCTACGCGCCGTGAACTGGCGTCGTATGGTATTAAGCTTCCATCGCAGCGCATGGCCGAAGAGCGAGCCGCACGTGAAGCTGAGCGTTATCAAACTGACGATACTGAGAACCTGAACGACGATGAAGCCGATGCTGTGCATCAGGATGCGTTGGCGCGCCAGTTTGCAGCCACGCAGCAGCAGCGTTACGGTGAAACGGATGCTCATCACGATAGCTATGCCGCTGAAGGCGACGATGCGGATAATGTCGCAGAAGCTGAACTCGCACGACAGTTTGCCGCTTCTCAGCAGAGTCGCTATGCGAGCGAACAGCCGGATGGCGCGTATTCATACTCAGCCGATGATTTTGAGTTTTCGCCGATGAAAACGCTGGTTGATGATACGCCGAAAGCGCCTTTGTTTACGCCGAGCGCGATGCCTGAGCCGGTTGCACCGCCGCAGCCGCAACATTATCAGCAGCCGCCTCAGCATGCTCAAAGCCATCAACAGCCACAGCATGCACCGCAATATGCTCAACCCCAACAACCTGTGCAGCACTCACAGTATGCGCAGCCGCAGCAACCGGTGCAGCAACCGCAACACCCACAGTATGCGCAGCCGCAGCAATCGGTACAGCAGCCTCAACACCCGCAGTACGCACAACCGCAGCAGCCAGTTACGCCGCCGCGGGAGAGTCTGATTCACCCACTGTTGATGCGTAACGGGGACGATCGTCCGCTCCAAAGGCCGACCACGCCGCTGCCGTCGCTGGATCTTTTAACGCCACCGCCGACAGAAGTGGAACCGGTCGATACTTTTGCACTGGAACAAATGGCACGTCTGGTGGAAACGCGACTGGCTGACTATCGCATCAAGGCTGACGTAGTGAACTATTCACCGGGGCCGGTCATCACCCGCTTCGAACTGAATCTTGCTCCGGGCGTGAAAGCCGCACGTATCTCCAATCTCTCTCGTGACCTGGCGCGTTCATTATCGACCGTTGCTGTGCGCGTGGTAGAAGTTATCCCAGGCAAACCGTATGTGGGTCTGGAACTGCCGAACAAAAAACGTCAGACCGTTTATCTGCGCGAAGTGCTGGATTGCGATAAGTTCCGCGATAATCCGTCGCCGCTAACCGTGGTATTGGGTAAAGATATTGCCGGTGAACCGGTGGTTGCCGATCTTGCCAAAATGCCACATCTGCTGGTAGCAGGGACCACCGGCTCGGGTAAATCTGTCGGTGTGAACGCCATGATCATCAGCATGCTGTATAAAGCGCAGCCGGAAGATGTGCGTTTCATTATGATCGACCCGAAAATGCTGGAGCTGTCCGTTTATGAAGGCATTCCGCATCTGCTGACCGAAGTCGTAACGGACATGAAGGATGCTGCCAACGCCTTGCGCTGGAGCGTCAATGAAATGGAACGTCGCTACAAACTGATGTCTGCGTTGGGCGTTCGTAACCTGGCCGGTTATAACGAGAAAATTGCTGAAGCGGCCCGTATGGGTCGTCCAATTCCGGATCCATACTGGAAGCCGGGCGATAGCATGGATGCCACTCATCCGGTGCTGGAAAAACTGCCGTATATCGTTGTGCTGGTCGATGAATTCGCTGACCTGATGATGACCGTGGGTAAAAAAGTGGAAGAACTGATCGCACGACTGGCGCAGAAAGCGCGTGCGGCGGGTATCCACCTGGTATTAGCGACTCAGCGTCCGTCGGTAGACGTTATCACTGGGCTTATCAAAGCCAACATTCCAACGCGTATTGCGTTTACGGTTTCCAGTAAAATCGACTCCCGTACCATCCTCGATCAGGGCGGCGCTGAGTCGTTACTGGGGATGGGGGATATGCTGTACGCGGCACCTAACTCGAACAACCCGGTGCGTGTCCACGGTGCGTTCGTTCGTGACCAGGAAGTGCATGCTGTAGTGCAGGACTGGAAAGCCCGCGGTCGACCACAATATGTGGATGGCATCACCTCCGATAGCGAAAGCGAAGGTGGCGGCGGTGGCGGCTTCGATGGTGCTGAAGAACTGGATCCGTTGTTCGACCAGGCGGTGAATTTCGTGACTCAGAAACGTAAAGCCTCGATCTCAGGCGTACAGCGTCAATTCCGTATTGGTTATAACCGCGCGGCGCGTATCATCGAACAGATGGAAGCGCAGGGGATCGTCAGCGAGCAGGGGCACAACGGTAACCGTGAGGTGCTGGCTCCCCCTCCGTTCGACTGATTGAAAAGATCGGTAAATTAGTCAGAATTAAGCATATTCTTCTGTCACCGCACTAAATGGCATCATAGAGTGGGTGACAGAAGCTCTCCTGCGGGAGCATGAGGCTATTTAAGGAATAACAATGAAAAAGTTCGCGATCACATGTGCATTACTTTCCAGCTTTGTTGTCAGCAGCGTATGGGCTGATGCCGCCGGTGACCTGAAAAACCGCCTGGATAAAGTCAGCAGCTTCCACGCCAGCTTCACCCAGAAAGTGACAGACGGCAGCGGTAATGCGGTACAGGACGGCCAGGGCGATTTATGGGTAAAACGTCCAAATCTGTTCAACTGGCACATGACGCAGCCGGACGAAAGTATTCTGGTCTCTGACGGTAAAACATTGTGGTTCTATAACCCGTTTGTTGAACAGGCGACCGCGACGAATCTGAAAGATGCGACCGGCAACACGCCGTTTATGCTAATTGCGCGTAACCAGGCGAGTGACTGGCAGCAATATAATATCCAGCAAAATGGTGATGATTTTGTGCTGACGCCGCGCGCCAGTAACGGCAATCTGAAAAAATTCACCATCAACGTTGGCCGTGATGGCACCATCCATCAGTTTAGCGCCATCGAACAGGACGATCAGCGCAGTAGCTACCAGCTGAAAACGCAGCAAAACGGCGCGGTTGACCCCTCTAAATTCACCTTTACACCGCCGCAGGGCGTGACGGTGGACGATCAGCGTAAGTAAGAGGCATGCGTGGGCAATTTGTCGCTCGATTTTTCTGATAACACTTTTCAACCTCTGGCCGCGCGTATGCGGCCAGAAAACTTAGCGCAGTATATCGGTCAGCAGCATTTGCTGGCGGCCGGTAAACCGCTGCCGCGCGCCATCGAAGCCGGGCATCTGCACTCGATGATCCTCTGGGGGCCACCGGGAACCGGTAAAACCACGCTGGCGGAAGTGATTGCGCGTTACGCTAATGCCGATGTTGAGCGTATTTCTGCCGTCACCTCCGGGGTCAAAGAGATCCGTGAGGCTATCGAACGCGCACGGCAAAACCGCAATGCTGGACGACGGACGATTCTGTTCGTTGACGAAGTCCACCGCTTCAACAAAAGCCAGCAGGATGCTTTCCTGCCGCATATCGAAGACGGTACCATCACCTTTATCGGTGCAACCACCGAAAACCCATCGTTCGAGCTGAACTCAGCGCTGCTTTCCCGTGCGCGCGTCTATTTGCTGAAATCACTGACGACTGAAGATATTGAGCAAGTGCTTACTCAGGCGATGGAAGACAAAGCACGTGGCTATGGTGGGCAGGATATTATCCTGCCAGACGAAACCCGCCGCGCGATTGCCGAACTGGTGAACGGTGATGCGCGTCGGGCACTGAATACGCTGGAAATGATGGCCGATATGGCCGAGCTGGATGACGCCGGTAAGCGAGTATTGCAGCCGCAACTGTTGACCGAAATTGCCGGTGAGCGCAGCGCCCGTTTTGATAACAAAGGCGATCGCTTCTACGACCTGATTTCAGCGCTGCATAAATCAGTGCGCGGTAGCGCGCCGGATGCCGCACTTTACTGGTATGCCCGCATCATTAGCGCCGGTGGCGATCCACTGTATGTGGCGCGACGCTGTCTGGCGATAGCCTCAGAAGATGTTGGTAATGCCGATCCGCGAGCGATGCAAGTGGCTATTTCTGCCTGGGACTGCTTTACCCGTGTTGGCCCATCTGAAGGTGAACGGGCCATTGCTCAGGCGATTGTCTATCTGGCGTGTGCGCCGAAGAGTAACGCCGTCTATACCGCCTTTAAAGCCGCGATGGCTGATGCTCGTGAACGTCCGGATTATGATGTTCCGGTGCATCTGCGTAATGCGCCGACAAAACTGATGAAAGAGATGGGCTATGGGCAGGAATATCGCTATGCCCATGATGAGCCAAATGCCTATGCGGCGGGCGAGGAGTATTTCCCCAGCGAAATGGCGCAAACTCGCTATTATCATCCAACGAAACGGGGTCTTGAAGGCAAGATTGGCGAAAAGCTCGCCTGGCTTGCTGAACAGGATCAAAATAGCCACACAAAACGCTACCGCTAGCGCAGGCGTTGCGGTAATGTTGTCAATGTACCTCTGTGACCGCGGGCTGCGGTCGCATACTCCACTTTCAATTCGATAAGCATAGGATAAGCATGCTCGATCCCAATCTGCTGCGCACAGAGCCAGACGCAGTCGCAGAAAAACTGGCACGCCGGGGCTTTAAGCTGGATGTAGATAAACTTCGCGCTCTTGAAGAGCGTCGTAAAGTACTGCAGGTAGAAACTGAAAATCTGCAGGCAGAGCGTAACTCGCGATCGAAATCCATCGGCCAGGCGAAAGCACGCGGGGAAGACATTGAGCCTTTACGCCTGGAAGTGAACAAACTCGGCGAACAACTTGATGCCGCGAAAGCCGAACTGGACGTTCTGCTGGCGGAGATCCGTGATATCGCGCTGACGATCCCGAACGTTCCGCACGACGATGCACCGGTAGGCCGAGACGAAAACGACAACGTCGAAGTCAGCCGCTGGGGCACTCCGCGTGAGTTTGACTTTGAAGTGCGTGACCACGTGACGCTGGGCGAAATGCACAGCGGTCTGGATTTCGCCGCCGCCGTTAAGCTGACTGGTTCACGTTTTGTGGTGATGAAAGGCCAAATTGCCCGTATGCACCGCGCACTGTCGCAGTTCATGCTTGACCTGCATACTGAACAGCACGGCTACAGTGAAAACTATGTGCCTTACCTGGTTAACCAGGACACGCTGTACGGTACGGGTCAGTTGCCGAAATTTGCCGGCGATCTGTTCCATACACGTCCGCTGGAAGAAGAATCTGACAGCAGCAACTATGCGCTGATCCCAACCGCAGAAGTGCCGCTGACGAACCTGGTACGTGATGAAATCATCGACGAAGACGATCTGCCAATCAAAATGACCGCGCATACGCCGTGCTTCCGTTCTGAAGCTGGCTCATACGGTCGCGATACGCGTGGTCTGATTCGTATGCACCAGTTCGATAAAGTTGAAATGGTGCAGGTTGTTCGCCCGGAAGATTCAATGGCGGCACTGGAAGAGATGACCGGACACGCGGAAAAAGTGCTGCAATTACTGGGCCTGCCGTACCGTAAAATCATCTTGTGTACCGGTGACATGGGCTTTAGCGCATGTAAAACCTATGATCTTGAAGTTTGGGTTCCGGCGCAGAATACCTACCGCGAAATTTCTTCATGCTCCAACGTCTGGGACTTCCAGGCTCGCCGTATGCAGGCTCGCTGCCGCAGCAAGTCCGACAAGAAAACGCGTCTGGTTCATACCCTGAACGGGTCTGGTCTGGCGGTCGGTCGTACGCTGGTTGCTGTGCTGGAAAACTATCAGCAGGCGGATGGTCGTATTGAAGTACCTGAAGTACTGCGTCCTTACATGAACGGCCTCGAATTTATCGGTTAATCCTCGATTTTCTCGACTGTCTGAAAAAAAGCGCCGTAAGGCGCTTTTTTTATAGCTCACATTGATACTGAACAATACCTCTCCTAGTAGAACGTTTAATACTCCCTTCTAAGTAATACCAGCATATAAAACTATAATAGCGGCATTTCGTTATATATATAACTATATAGCGTTTAATGTTTCAATGTCAGCAACGAAGTGAGTATCCATGAAAACTGAAACCCCCGATGCTTTACTGGCAGCCGAGGTCAGCCGCCGTGGTTTGATGAAAACTACGGCGATAGGCGGACTGGCGATGGCCAGCAGCGCTTTAACGCTTCCCTTCAGCCGTATCGTCAGCGCCGCAGAGGTTATTGCGCCAACCAACGCCGTAGAACGTGTCACCTGGAGCGCCTGTACGGTGAACTGCGGAAGCCGCTGCCCGCTGCGTATGCATGTTGTCGATGGCGAGATTAAATACGTCGAAACCGATAATACCGGTGATGATAACTACGATGGCTTGCATCAAGTACGTGCCTGCCTGCGTGGTCGTTCTATGCGTCGCCGTGTCTATAATCCGGACCGTCTTAAATACCCAATGAAACGCGTGGGTAAACGTGGTGAAGGAAAATTCGAGCGCATCAGTTGGGAAGAGGCGTTTGACACCATTTCCGGCAACATGAAGCGTTTGATCAAAGACTACGGTAATGAATCTATTTATCTCAACTATGGTACCGGGACACTTGGCGGTACGCTAACTCGTTCCTGGCCGCCAGGTAAAACGCTGATCGCGCGTTTAATGAACTGCTGCGGCGGTTATTTGAACCACTACGGCGATTACTCTTCTGCCCAGATTGCCGAAGGTCTGAACTATACCTATGGCGGCTGGGCTGACGGCAATAGCCCGTCCGATATTGAAAACAGCAAACTGGTGGTGCTGTTTGGTAATAACCCTGGCGAAACGCGTATGAGCGGTGGCGGGGTAACTTACTATCTGGAGCAGGCGCGCCAGAAATCCAATGCACGAATGATCATTGTCGATCCGCGCTACACCGATACCGGTGCAGGGCGTGAAGATGAGTGGATTCCAATCCGTCCGGGTACCGATGCAGCGTTGGTCTCCGCGCTGGCGTGGGTGATGATCACTGAAAATCTGGTCGATCAACCGTTCCTCGATAAGTACTGCGTTGGCTACGATGAGAAAACCCTACCGGAAAGCGCACCCGCTAATGGCCATTACAAAGCCTATATTCTGGGCCAGGGTAATGACGCGACGGCGAAAACGCCGCAGTGGGCCTCCACGATTACCGGTATTCCTGCTGACCGTATCGTTAAGCTCGCGCGTGAAATTGGCAGTGCGAAACCGGCCTATATCTCTCAGGGCTGGGGGCCGCAGCGTCATGCTAACGGTGAAATTGCGACTCGTGCGATCTCTATGCTGTCAATTCTGACCGGTAACGTTGGGATTCACGGCGGTAACAGCGGCGCGCGTGAAGGTTCCTACCAGGTACCATTCGAGCGTATGCCAACGCTTGAAAACCCAATTGAAACCAGTATCTCCATGTTTATGTGGACTGATGCGATCGTCCGTGGGCCTGAAATGACGGCATTAC
>Ga0308165_1004375_pt1 | contig 14011 bp, 12 predicted proteins | sample PhyWR2_FD_201032 | JGI IMG/M metagenome (GOLD analysis project Ga0308165, IMG submission 201032) | Phyllosphere microbial communities from UC Gill Tract Community Farm, Albany, California, United States - DLSLW.R2 | ecosystem: Host-associated > Plants > Phyllosphere > Unclassified | place: USA...
AAGACAATTGCCACTCCTAGTTTAGTGCTAACTAATAAGAAGTAACCTTAGCTTAAGCATATTCGTTTACCAACATCAGCCAACAGTTCGGGAGCTGTGGTTAAATTAGTTTGGAGTTGGTTAGATGAAGAATGTTTCCGCGATAGCGCTGATGGCATGCGGCATGGTGCTTGGTGCAAGCGAAGTGCGCGCAGCTGACATTATTTATGACGAACCAGCATCAGCCATCGTGGCTCCTGCTCCTGTCGGATCAAACTGGTATATTCGTGGCGACATCGGCTACAATTTCAAAAATAAAACCAAAGGCGAGTGGAATTTTTGGAACCAGGAAAGAGAGCCTTGGCGCGGTGTTGACGACACGCTGAGATATGACGAATTCAAGCTAAAAGGCAGTGCCGCCTATGGTGTCGGCGTTGGCTATCGCTTCAATGACATGCTCCGCACCGATGCAACATTGGATTTTTTCCGCGCAGGCATCAATGGCCGTACAGACTGCCCAAGCTACGTAAAGGTTGAAAAGGGCCTTAATCTCGTTCAGGACAATTGCCATTACGAGGATTCTTCGACTGCCAATGTATGGACAGCCATGGCCAACGCCTATGTTGATCTGCCGAAGGTCGGCGTGCTTACGCCTTATCTCGGTGCAGGTCTGGGTGCTGCTTATGTTAAATACGGTAATTGGAGTTCCCGTCAGGTTTGTACGGAAATCAATTGTGACTACCAATCCGAAAAAGGCGGTCTAGATAGCTGGCGTTTGGCGATGGCTCTCATGGCGGGTGTCAGCTACGACTTAACCGATCAGCTCAAACTTGATCTCGGCTATCGTTACCTGCGCATCAATGGTGGCAAGGCTTATGGCTATGATGCCGCAGACCGCGCTGAAAACACCGAATATGGCCCGGGCGTCGGCGCATCCGGCACTCAGGCACGCGACAACGGTTTCAACGTCCATACAGTCCGCGCTGGTCTGCGGTACGAGTTCCGCTAAAACAGCTAAGTGCCAAGGTAAAAACCCGGCATCTGCCGGGTTTTTTTATGCCCTCGTGACAGGCGCTTTTGATAAAAGCACCGTGCGGATTGCAAAGCTCGAATGAATGCGTGCGACGCCAGGCAATCGCGACAGAATTTCCTTGTGAATGATTTCATAAGCAGCTGCATTCTCTGCTTCAACCCGCAGAATATAATCGGCATCTCCAGTCATCAGATAGCATTCCTGCACTTCCGGATGCCGACGCACCGCTTCCTCAAAACGGTTGAGATATTCCTCTGTCTGCCGGTCAAGCGTTATGCGCACAATCGCCACCAGCCGTTCGTCGCCGCCCGATGAGCCGACAATCGCCGTATATCCGCGGATAACACCGCTTTCTTCGAGAATCTGCACACGCCGTAGACAAGCGGACTGCGAAAGCCCAACTTCGGCTGCAAGCTGGCTATTGGTCATACGCCCCTCGCGGCGAAGGCAGCGGATGATATTACGGTCGATGCTATCGAGTGTCGCCATACAGAATCTTCAATCCAAAAGCTAATAAGTGCGTAAATCATGCTAAAATTCGCATAATATGCGATAAATAGCAAAAACATTCGAATAGTCTTCGATTATCATTAGAGCTATCGCTTTGGGGGCAAGGAATTGTGATCCGTACCACCAAGGCGATGTGCTTTTGGGAGGAAGCGGATTAAATTCCAGTCATCCCACTAACAAATTGAGTGCACTGGAAATGAGCCCTATGTCGATGCATTTTTCTCAAACGGAACGAGACCTCGCCGCTGGTGGCGTGCTCACTATCGACTTGGCCGCTCTCCGCCACAATTATTCGACCATTGCAAAGCGTATCGCGCCAACTCGTGCGGCAGCAGTGGTTAAAGCAGATTCCTATGGCTTGGGCGCGGATCGCGTCGCACCGGCTTTTTATGAAGCAGGCTGCCGCGATTTCTTCGTTGCCCATCTTGGCGAAGCGATATCGCTGCGTCCTTTTCTCAATCCTGAAGCGACGCTTTATGTGTTGAACGGCCTTCAGCCCGGTACGGAAGCTGCATGCGCGCGCGAAAAAATCCTGCCCGTTCTCAACTCGCTGGAGCAGATCGAAAACTGGTCGGCACTTGCCGCAAGCCTCAATGAAAAACTGCCAGCTCTTTTGCAAATCGACACAGGCATGTCGCGCCTTGGCCTATCGGCCAAGGAACTCGATCAGCTTGTCGACGACCAGCATCTTCTTGACCATATCGATGTGAAATTCGTCATCAGCCATCTGGCAAGCGGTGACGAACCGGAAAACCCAGCCAATGCGCGCCAGCTAGCAGCTATGTCGGCAGCGCTTGCCCGTCTACCAAAAATGCCCGTGGCATTTTCAAACTCAGGCGGTTGTTTCCTCGAAAATACCTATCACTTCAATCTCGCCCGTCCCGGCGTCGCGCTCTATGGTGTTGGACCTGCCGCTGGTGAAAACCCTATCAAGCCCGTGTTGGAACTATCGGCCCGTGTCATTCAGGTGCGCGATATCGATAAAGGTGCAGAAGTTGGTTATGGCGGCACATTCATCGCCGACAAGCCTATGCGCATTGCCACCATTGCAGTTGGCTATGCCGATGGCTGGTTCCGCGCTTTAAGCAACAAAGGCTCGGCATTTTATGGCGATACACGTCTGCCGATTGTCGGCCGCGTCTCGATGGACTCGATCACGCTTGACGTCACGGCGCTGCCGGAAGGCACGCTCACACTCGGCAGCATGGTCGAACTCGTCGGCCCGCATCAGCGGCTCGAAGACGTGGCGCGTGATTGCGACACCATTCCCTATGAAATCCTGACTTCGTTAGGCCACCGTTATGCCCGTGTTTACGTGGATAGCGAAGTGTCTAAAGCATAATAATAAGAGGCGAACATGCAGATCATCATTCTCGGCAGCGGCGTTATCGGCGTCACCACGGCATATTATCTGGCCAAACAGGGCCATGAAGTCACCGTCGTTGATCGCGAAGAAGGTCCTGCACTGGAAACCAGCTTCGCCAATGCCGGACAGGTTTCGCCGGGCTATGCATCGCCTTGGGCAGCACCGGGCATTCCATTGAAAGCCGTCAAATGGCTGTTTCAGAAACATGCACCACTGATTCTGCGCCTGACCTCTGATCCCAAGCAATATAGCTGGCTGTTGCAGATGCTCGCGAATTGCACCGAGAGCCGCTACAAGGTCAACAAAAGCCGCATGGTTCGTGTCGCCGAATATAGCCGCGATTGCCTTATGGCACTGCGCGATGAAACCGGCATTCAATATGACCAGCGCACACAGGGCACTTTGCAGCTGTTCCGCGAGCAGTATCAGCTCGACGGCATTGGCAAGGATATTGAAGTCCTGCGTCAGGACGGCGTGCCGTTTGAAGTGCTCGACCGCGAAGATTGCGTGCGTGTTGAGCCAGCACTTGCCCGCGCCCGCGATAAATTCGTCGGCGGCCTGCGCCTGCCAAATGATGAAACCGGCAATTGCTTTAAGTTCACCAATGAACTGGCCAAAATCGCTGAAGGTCTCGGCGTTAAATTCCGCTTTGGCGTCGATATCAAATCGCTGCTAATGTCTGGCGGCAAGGTTTCCGGTGTCGAAACTTCCGAAGGCATTCTAACGGCTGACCGCTACGTCGTGGCACTTGGTAGCTACACGCCTGCACTGGTTAAGTCACTTGGCCTGAATGCTCCGATCTATCCGGTCAAAGGCTATTCAATCACCGCTCCGATCATCAACGAAGAGCTGGCCCCTGTCTCGACCGTTCTGGATGAAAGCTTCAAGATTGCCATCACCCGCCTTGGCGACCGCATCCGCGTCGGCGGCATGGCAGAAGTTTCAGGCTTCACCAAAGACCTACCTGCTGCACGTCGCGCAACGCTTGATCTGTCGGTAAGCGATCTGTTCCCGGGCGGTGACCTCAAAGCTGCAACCTTCTGGTCGGGTCTGCGCCCAATGACACCGGATTCAACCCCGATCATTGGCGCCACCCGCTATGAGAATGTGTTTATCAATGCGGGCCATGGCACGCTCGGCTGGACCATGGGTCCGGGTTCGGGCAAGCTGCTCGCCGATCTTATTTCAGGCAACAAGCCAGATATTCAGGCCGATGATTTGGGCATTTCGCGTTACGCATAATCGCTCCTGAATCACATTGTTAACAATGTGATTCAGTCTTTTGAATAGCGAAGCTTATTAGAAACTTGGTGGTGTGCAGGCGCTCACCACCTCGCAGGCTACCGGCCCCACGCATTTGAACCGATGCGGCAGCTTGCTTGAGAAGTAATAAGCATCGCCCGGCCCCAATATCCGGCGCTCGCTGCCTACCGTCACTTCAATGCGGCCCGAAATCACGATACCGCCCTCCTCACCCTCATGCATGAGCAGAACCTTGCCGGTATCCGACCCCGGCTCATAGCGCTCTTTGAGGATTTGTAGCGAGCGCGAAAACAGGTGATCGCCCACCTGCCGATAGGAAATCGGCCCTTTGCCGATCTCCACAAGCTCATCCGCCTGATAGAAGACCTTGTGCGGCGCATCTGGCTCAAGCGCAAAAAACTCGGCCATTCCGATAGGAATTCCATCCAGAATGCGCTTTAAAGCGCCCACCGACGGATTGGATTGGTTGGCTTCGATCAGTGATATGGTCGAATTGGTCACACCAGCCCGTTTTGCGAGCTCGCGCTGAGACAGATTCTGCCGCATGCGCACATAACGAAGCCTGCCGCCAATATCGATGCTCATCGACACGTTCCCTTACTGTTTATGATGTTCGATATATCACAAACTTTCATATCAAAGCATGTAACTTCAATGATTTAAATTTTACGAGAAAAGGACTTGTTGCCTTCGACAAAGCATGTCCTGTTGGTCGCAAATAGGAGGTTCTAATGCTTAATAATACCAACGCGCCAAGTCTTGATAACTTCTGGATGCCGTTCACGGCGAACCGCCAGTTCAAGGCCGCCCCACGCCTGCTCGCAAGCGCTTCAGGCATGTATTACACCGATGTCGACGGCCATCAGGTTCTGGACGGAACCGCAGGCCTCTGGTGCTGCAATGCCGGTCATGGCCGCAAGCAGATCACGCAGGCTGTTGAGCGCCAGATCTCCACCATGGACTTCGCGCCAACCTTCCAGATGGGCCACAACATCGCTTTTGACTTTGCTGAAAAGCTCGCGGCCATTGCGCCCGGCGGCCCGGATGCCAAGCTTGATCGCGTGTTCTTCACCAATTCCGGCTCGGAATCGGTCGATACCGCACTGAAGATCGCTATCGCCTATCAGCGCGCAATCGGTCAGGGTACGCGTACCCTCATCATCGGTCGCGAAAAAGGCTATCACGGCGTTGGCTTCGGCGGCATTTCTGTCGGCGGCCTCGTCAACAACCGCCGCGTCTTCCCGCAGATCCCTGCTGATCACATGCGCCATACGCTCGATATTGGCCGCAATGCATTCTCCAAGGGCCTGCCAGCGCATGGCATTGAACTTGCCGATGATCTGGAACGTCTGGTTCAGTTGCACGGCGCAGAAAAGATTGCCGCTGTCATCGTCGAACCAATGTCCGGTTCTGCGGGTGTTGTGCTTCCGCCAAAGGGCTATCTCGAACGCATTCGCGCGACCGCTGACAAGCACGGCATTCTGGTTATCTATGACGAAGTTATCACCGGCTTCGGACGCCTCGGCACACCATTTGCTGTCGATTATTTCGGCGTAAAGCCTGATCTCGTCACTACCGCCAAGGGCCTGACCAACGGCGCAATCCCGATGGGTGCAGTTTTTGCAAGCCGCACAGTGCATGACGCGCTGATGACCGGCCCGGAAAACGCGATTGAGCTGTTCCACGGCTACACCTATTCCGGCCATCCGGTTGCCTGTGCTGCTGGTCTTGCCACGCTTGAAATCTACGCCGAAGAAGGCCTGCTTACTCGCGGCGCAGAACTAGCCGAACATTGGGAGAATGCACTGCATTCGCTCAAAGACGCACCAAATGTCATGGACATCCGCAACCTCGGACTCGTTGGCGCTATTGAACTTTCGTCCCGCGAAGGCGCTGTCGGCGCACGCGCTTATGACGTCTTCACCGATTGCTTCAAGAAGGGTCTTCTGATCCGCGTCACCGGCGATGTGATCGCTCTTTCGCCACCGCTTATCGTGGAAAAAGAACAGATCGACACCATCGTTTCCGTTATCGGAGATGCACTGAAACGCGCAGCCTGATCACCACCCAGTCAAGCTGCAACTTGGCCGCCGCTTTCCCCTGCGGCGGCTTTTTTATGAATCACATTCTGCACAAATTGGTCCAAGAGATTCTGCGCACTAGCATTTTAGCGGCCACGACGCACGAAGCCTCCAAAAGCGTAATAACATTACGTTACATTGAAAAATCAGCTCTGCGATGGCGTAAATTTTGCCACAAGCGCATGACTATCGCCCGGATAAGTGAAGCGTACATGCGTCACCGGCTGATCGGCATTCCATGTCTGACGCTCGACGACAAGACAAGGCGAACCGGCAGGCACGCCAAGCGTCGCAGCATTTTCCTCGGTTGAGACAACCGCGCGGATGGAATGCTGCGCATTGCTCCAAGGCACACAGGAAACAAGCCACGGACCGGGTGACTGCTCTGCAAAATCGGTTTCTGCCGCGCTCGGCACGGCATCCAGGCTGATGATACGTTCTTCCAGCGCGAAGACGCGCTTTCCCGCATAATGACGGCAGACAAGTTCGACCAGCGGCGTGTGTCGCGGCATATCGATATGGCGCGCATCGGCAGGGCCGCTTAACCGCTCATTTCGTTTCAGCAGCTCAAAACGATAAGGCTGCCCAAGCGCTGCAACTTCATCGCGAATATCATGGATTTCGAGAATCGCGGCTTGCGACTGCGGGAAGGAAACAAAGCTGCCCGAACGGCGCTTCCGCTCAATCAGACCGGCTTTTGCCAGCTGTGTCAGCGCCTTGTTCACGGTCATGCGCGAGCAATTATAGTACTCGGTCAGCTCGTGCTCAAACGGGATGCGATGACCGGGCTGCCATTCGCCAGAAATAATGCGCGTTTCAATATCATCCAGAATACGCTGATGCAGCGATATCGTCGCTTCGCTTTGTCTGGATGAAATATCCTGCACTTTGTTCCCTTTAATTAGTTCAGCAATTCGCCGATCACTTTCTGGAAAGCACGCTCTGCCGCATCGCGCAAGCGGTGATGTCCGCCCTCCACCTGTTTCACGCCACGCACCCACACATCAGAGGCACGCGCGCGACTGGCAAAGAGCCAACCATCGAGAACCGCATCGCCTTTTGCATGAGGCAGACGCTCAACATCAAGCGATACAAAATCTGCAGAAGCGCCTTGTTTCAAACCATCGCCTTCGCGACCCATAGCAATATTGCCGCCTGTAAGCGCACCCTCAAACAAGGCACGACCGGTCGAGCCTTCGTTTTTCGCCAGCACATTGCGCGCACGATGCAGCAAACGCTGCGAATATTCATACTGACGCAATTCATCGCCAATGCCGATCAGCACATTGGAATCGGAGCCAACGCCAAAACGGCCACCATTGGCATCAAACACTGTGGCATTAAACGTGCCATCGCCAAGATTGGCTTCCGTAACCGGACAAAGACCGGCAATCGCACCAGCCTGAGCCATGCGCACCGTTTCGGTGTCAGTCATATGCGTTGCGTGGATGAGGCACCAGCGCGACGACAATTCCTGATGATCAAGCAACCATTCAACAGGCCGCTGACCAGACCATGCAATGCAGTCCTCCACTTCCTTGACCTGTTCGGCAATGTGGATATGCACCGGCGCGCCGGGCAACAGCGATGCCGCAAATGTTAGCTCATCCGGGGTGACAGCACGCAGGCTGTGCGGTGCCACGCCAAGCACGGCACCATCAAAACCGGAAAGAGCCCTCTCGCAGCCCTCGATCAGGCGCGCAAAACTCTGCTGATCATTGATGAAACGGCGCTGCCCCTCATTGGGATCGGCACCACCAAAACTCGAATGCGCATAAAGTACCGGCAACAGGGTCAGCCCGATGCCAGCCGTTTGCGCTGCCGAGACAATGCGATCCGCCATTTCCGATATATTGCCATAAGGCGTGCCATCGCGATCATGATGCAGGTAATGGAACTCACCAACGCGCGTAAAGCCGGCTTCCAGCATATCGACATAAAGCCGCAATGCGACTGCTTCCGCCTGTTCCGGCGTCATGGTCAGCGCGAACTTATACATGATCTCACGCCAACTCCAGAAACTGTCAGCCGATGGTCCGCGCCGTTCAGCAAGGCCAGCCATGCCATATTGAAACGCGTGGCTGTGGAGGTTAGGCATCCCCGCCACGATCACTTTATAGCGCTCGTCTCCCGGTTCGGCTTCAACGCCAGCTTCCACAGAAGCAATTTTTCCATGCGCCAGACCAAGCCGCACATCCTCTGCCCAACCCGTATGCAAAAGCGCTTGTTTAGCATGAATAAATAGCGTTTTTTCGACCGTGGCTGACATTATGTTTCGCTCCTCTTTCCACCCATTTTGCAGCATCACTTTTCAACAGATCGCAATTGGATGCATTTTTTCTCTTGGCGGCTTCGCTAATATGTATATACATTATCGAAAAACAGGGGAAGCGAGAAAACGCTCATGACACAAAAAACGAACTTCGTTTTGACCAATGCACGCATCGCCACGCTCAACGAACAGGCGGAAGGGCTTGGCTTAATTGAGGCCGCAGCAATTGCCGTCAAAGATGGCAAAATCGCTTATGTCGGCGCAGAAATTAATCTTCCTGCAGAATATGCCTCTTTTGAGAAGATTGACTGCGAAAACCGCCTGATCACGCCCGGTCTGATCGACTGTCACACGCATCTGATCCACGCAGGCAATCGCGCACATGAATTTGAGCTGCGCCTGAATGGCGCCACTTACGAAGAAGTTGCGCGCGCGGGCGGCGGCATTGTTTCCTCTGTTAAAAACCTGCGTGCGGCCAGCGAAGATGATCTGGTCCGTGAAACCCTGCCACGCCTTGATGCGCTGATTGCAGAAGGCGTGACGACGGTTGAAGTCAAATCGGGCTATGGTCTCGATACTGAAAACGAAGCCAAGTCATTGCGCGCAGCGCGCCGTCTGGCAAAAGAGCGCGACGTCGCGGTTCGCACCACCTTCCTCGGCGCACACGCTCTGCCGCCGGAAATGAATGGCGATAAAGCAGCTTTTATCGACAAGATCGTCAACGAAATGCTGCCTGCTATTGCAGCCGAAAATCTCGCCGATGCGGTGGACGGATTTTGTGAAGGTATTGCATTTTTGCCTGACGAAATCGCCCGCGTTTTCGATGCTGCAAAGGCGCACGGCCTTCAGGTCAAACTCCACGCAGACCAGCTTTCCAATCTGCATGGCGCAGCCCTTGCCGCTTCATATAATGCGCTTTCCGCCGATCATGTTGAATATACCGATGCGGACGGTGCGCAAGCCATGGCCAAGGCTGGAACTGTCGCGGTTCTGCTTCCCGGCGCCTATTATTTCATCCGCGAAACGCAAAAGCCACCAGTCGATCTTTTCCGTGCGGCTGGTACAAAGATGGCGCTGGCAACCGATAACAATCCCGGCACTTCGCCGCTGACCTCGCTTCTGCTCACCATGAACATGGGCGCAACCCTGTTCCGCATGACGGTCGATGAATGCATCGCAGGCGTTACGCGAGAAGCGGCGCGTGCGCTTGGTGTGCTCGACAAGACCGGCACGCTAGAGGTTGGCAAGGACGCGGATCTCGCTATCTGGAGCGTCGAGCGTCCGGCAGAGCTTGTTTACCGCATCGGCTTCAACCCGCTCTGGAAGCGGGTTTTCAAAGGCCAAATTTAAGTTTTTGTATAATGGAGCCTTTCATGTCCCTCATATTGCAGCCCGGCAGTGTTCCACTCTCGACCCTCGAGCAAATCTACCGCAAAAACCTAGCTGTTCGCATCGATCCATCCTTTCATAAGGGCGTGGAAAAGGCTGCGGCCCGCATCGCCGAAATCGCCGCGGGTGATGCACCGGTTTATGGCATCAATACCGGCTTTGGTAAGCTCGCCTCTATCCGCATCGCGCCCGAAGACGTGGCAACGCTTCAGCGCAATTTGATCCTGTCGCATTGCTGCGGTGTCGGCGAGCCGCTGAGCGAAGACATCGTGCGCCTCATAATGGCGCTGAAGCTCATTTCGCTTAGTCGTGGCGCATCGGGTGTACGACTCGAACTCATCACCCTCATCGAGGCCATGCTTGAAAAAGGCGTGATTCCAATGATCCCGGCCAAGGGTTCAGTTGGCGCTTCTGGCGATCTCGCACCGCTCGCTCATATGGCAGCGGCCATGATCGGCGAAGGTGAAGCCTTCCATCAGGGCGAGCGCCTGCCATCTGCTGAAGCACTGAAGAAAGCAGGCCTCGAGCCCGTCGTTCTGGCTGCGAAAGAAGGTCTCGCCCTCATCAACGGCACACAGACCTCGACTGCGCTGGCATTGGCCGGCCTGTTCCGCGCGCATCGTGCATTGCAGGCAGCCCTCATCACCGGCGCACTTTCGACCGATGCGGCGATGGGTTCAACTGCTCCGTTCCATCCAGATATTCACACCCTGCGCGGCCATCAGGGCCAGATCGATACGGCCACAGCACTGCGCAATCTGCTGTCTGGTTCGGTCATTCGCGAGAGTCACCTTGAAGGCGACCAGCGCGTACAAGACCCTTATTGCATCCGCTGTCAGCCACAGGTCGATGGTGCCTGTCTCGACATTCTGCGCCAAGCTGCACGCACACTTGAAATCGAAGCCAATGCCGTCACCGACAACCCGCTCGTCCTTTCCGATGACAGCGTGGTTTCAGGCGGCAACTTCCACGCCGAACCAGTTGCTTTCGCAGCCGACCAGATCGCGCTTGCTGTCTGTGAAATTGGCGCGATTGCCCAGCGTCGCATTGCGCTTCTGGTTGACCCTGCGCTTTCCTTCGGTCTGCCAGCCTTCCTTGCGAAGAAGCCGGGCCTCAATTCGGGTCTGATGATTGCGGAAGTCACCTCCGCAGCACTCATGAGCGAAAACAAGCAGATGGCGCATCCGGCATCGGTTGATTCCACACCAACCTCTGCCAATCAGGAAGACCATGTTTCCATGGCCTGCCATGGCGCGCGACGCCTGTTGCAGATGACTGAAAACCTCAACGCAATCATTGGCATTGAAGCATTGACCGGCGCGCTCGGCGTTGAATTGCGCGGGCCCCTTGAAACCAGCCCTGAGCTGAAAGCTGCCACCGCCGTGCTGCGCGCGCATGTACCGACGCTCAACGTTGATCGCTACATGGCAAACGATCTCAAAGCCGCAAGCGAAATCATCGCCGACGGCTCGTTCACCGGCAGCATCAGCACAAATATTCTGCCTGGACTGGAGGCCTGATATGAGCGCCTTTGAGCTGCATCAGGGTTTATCACCCGTCATTCTCGGCCTGCCCCACACCGGAACAGATGTTCCGGAAGACATCTGGGCACGGCTCAATGACAATGGCCGCATTCTTGCCGACACCGACTGGCATATCCATCAGCTCTATGACGGGCTGCTGGACAATGTCACGACAGTCCGCGCGACCTTTCATCGCTATTGCATCGATGCCAACCGCGATCCTGAAGGCGTGAGCCTCTATCCGGGCCAGAATACCACTGGCCTGATACCAACAACCGACTTTGACGGCCTTGCCATCTGGAAAGAAGGCGAAGCGCCTAACGAAGAAGACATTACAGACTGCATTGCCCGCTTCCACAAGCCGTATCACGATGCGCTTGCAGCCGAAATCGAACGCGTAAAGGCGATCCATGGCGTGGCAATTCTTTATGATTGCCACTCGATCCGCTCGCATATCCCGTTCCTTTTTAAAGGCAAGCTGCCGGATTTCAATGTCGGCACGGATATGGGCAAGACCTGCGATCCGAAGATCGAAGCTGCAACCGTAGACGTGACCCAAAACGCCACCGGCTACACATCCATCCTCAATGGCCGCTTCAAGGGCGGATGGACGACGCGTCATTACGGCAGGCCTGAAACCGGCGTCCACGCCATCCAGATGGAACTGGCACAATCCACGCATCTGGCGACCGAGGCCGTTCCCTTCGACTACGACGAAGCCAAAGCTGAAAAGCTCCGTATGCATCTCAAAACCATTCTTGAGCGGCTTGAAAACATTGCCGCCGAACTGAAACTCTGAGGAGAACATCATGTCCAACCCACGTCATAATGAGCGCGACGTACGCGCTCCACGCGGCACCGAACTCAACGCCAAGAGCTGGCTCACCGAAGCCCCCCTTCGCATGTTGATGAACAATCTCGACCCGGATGTTGCTGAACGCCCGCATGAGCTGGTTGTCTATGGCGGCATTGGTCGCGCAGCCCGCACATGGGACGATTTTGACCGCATCGTTGCAACACTTAAGACGCTCAACGACGACGAAACACTGCTCGTGCAGTCGGGCAAACCGGTGGGCGTGTTCCGCACCCATAAGGATGCGCCGCGCGTTCTGATCGCCAATTCCAACCTCGTGCCACATTGGGCAACATGGGACCATTTCAACGAACTGGATAAGAAGGGTCTCGCCATGTATGGCCAGATGACCGCCGGTTCGTGGATTTATATCGGCGCACAGGGCATCGTTCAGGGCACTTATGAAACCTTTGTGGAAGCCGGTCGCCAGCATTATGATGGCAACCTCAAGGGCAAGTGGATTTTAACCGGCGGCCTCGGCGGCATGGGCGGCGCACAACCGCTTGCAGCCGTCATGGCTGGCGCTTGCTGCCTCGCAGTCGAATGCGATGAAACCCGCGCCGATTTCCGTCTTCGCACCCGTTATGTCGATGAAAAGACCCACAGCCTTGATGAGGCTCTGGCAAAAATCGACGAATGGACCAAGGCAGGCGAAGCCAAATCCATTGCACTGATCGGCAATGCCGCTGAAATTTTCCCGGAGCTCGTCAAGCGCGGCGTTCGCCCTGACATCGTGACCGATCAGACCTCGGCACATGATCCGGTTCATGGCTATCTGCCTATCGGCTGGAGCGTTGCTGAATGGCGTGCCAAGCAGGAAAGCGATCCGAAGGGCGTTGCAAAAGCCGCCCGCGCTTCGATGAAGGTGCAGGTTCAGGCCATGCTCGACTTCCACAATGCGGGCATTCCAACAGTCGATTACGGCAACAACATCCGCCAGATGGCACTGGAAGAAGGTCTGGAAGACGCATTTGCCTTCCCGGGCTTCGTACCTGCCTATATCCGCCCGCTGTTCTGCCGCGGCATTGGACCTTTCCGTTGGGCAGCCCTTTCCGGCGATCCGGAAGATATTGCGAAGACCGATGCCAAGGTGAAAGAACTGTTGCCGGACAATAAACACCTACACAACTGGCTCGACATGGCGAAAGAACGCATCGCGTTTCAGGGTCTGCCAGCGCGCATCTGCTGGGTTGGCCTCGGTGATCGTCACCGCCTCGGGCTCGCCTTCAACGAAATGGTCCGTAACGGCGAACTGAAAGCACCTATCGTCATTGGTCGCGATCACCTCGATTCAGGCTCGGTCGCTTCGCCAAACCGCGAAACCGAATCCATGAAGGACGGCTCGGATGCAGTGTCCGACTGGCCGCTGCTCAATGCGCTGCTCAACACAGCGTCGGGCGCAACATGGGTATCGCTCCATCACGGTGGCGGCGTCGGCATGGGCTTCTCCCAGCATTCGGGCATGGTCATCTGTTGTGACGGCTCGGAAGATGCGGATGAGCGCATTGGCCGCGTGTTGTGGAACGATCCGGCAACCGGCGTCATGCGTCATGCCGATGCGGGCTATGAAGAAGCGCTCGATTGGGCAAAGCAGCAGGGTCTGCGTCTGCCGGCAATCCTCGGCAATTAACAATCCAATTCAAGGCGGCCTTTTCGGGGGCCGCCTTTTTCATGCAATAAAACAAATGTAATACCGGGGAATACCGATGACAGACACCACACTTAGCGGCCAGCAACCCTCC
>Ga0308165_1004377_pt1 | contig 14003 bp, 13 predicted proteins | sample PhyWR2_FD_201032 | JGI IMG/M metagenome (GOLD analysis project Ga0308165, IMG submission 201032) | Phyllosphere microbial communities from UC Gill Tract Community Farm, Albany, California, United States - DLSLW.R2 | ecosystem: Host-associated > Plants > Phyllosphere > Unclassified | place: USA...
TGCCAAGTGTTTTGTAAATCATTCCCTTACGCGAGAAACCCACCAACAGCGGAAGTTTAAAAATTTTAAAATCTTCTAAATGTTTAAGCAGTTCGTAATTGTGTTCGGTAGTTTTTCCGAAACCAAAACCAGGGTCAATAATTACATCATGGATATGCAGTGCCTTAAGCGACTCTACTTTTTTTGCAAGGTAATCGATTACCTCTAGCAACACATTGCCATACATCGGATTTTGATGCATGTTTTGAGGTGTACCTTTCATGTGCATAATCATATAAGGCACTTGTAGTTTGGCCACGGTTTCGAACATCAGTTCGTCCATATCACCCGCCGCAATATCGTTAATGATATGTGCGCCAGCCAAAATGGTTTCTTCTGCAACTTTAGCCCTAAAGGTATCTATAGAAATTATGGCTTCGGGAAAGGTTTTTGCTAAACCTTCTATCACCGGTACCAATCGCGCTACTTCCTCGCTCATGCTAATATCTTTGGCTCCAGGCCTCGAAGAATAGCCGCCAACATCAATAAATGTAGCACCTTCGCTTAAAAATTGGTCAGCTTTGGTTAAGGCTTCATCCATCGTTTTTGTACGGCTGTTGCTATAAAAGGAATCTGGCGTAATATTCAAAATACCCATCACTTTTGGCGTACTTAAATCGATAAGTCTACCGTTTACGTTTAAGCTCTGTTTGGGCTCAAAAAAGTTTTTTTCTGCCATAATAAACCCTCACGGGATTTGGGTTTCGCTTTAAAAATGTATCTTTAGCTTTTGTTTTTTCACGACAAAAATACATTAAAAACTAAATAATTATTGGCTTTGGCACAAACAAATACCTCTACCGAATTTGATGAAGTGATTGCAGTTTGCAGATCATTATTTTTAAAAAAAACTAAAGATTATGGCACTGCATGGCGGATTTTAAGACCAAGTTCGATTACTGATCAGATTTTTATTAAAGCACAGCGCATACGTACTTTGGAAGAAACAAAAGTTAATAAAGTAGGGGAGGGAGTGGTATCCGAATATATCGGCATTGTAAACTATTGCGTAATTGCTATGATGCAGCTTGAACTTACAGCATACGAGCCCAATGAACTGCCTTATGAGGAGGTTGAAAAGAGATTTGAAGAAAAAGTTACTGAAACCAAGGATTTAATGTTTGCCAAAAATCACGATTATGGTGAAGCCTGGCGCGATATGCGGATCAGTTCGTTAACAGACCTGATTTTAATGAAAATTTTTAGGGTTAAACAAATAGAGGATAACGAAGGGCAAACGCTGGCTTCTGAGGGTGTTAACGCGAATTATCAGGATATGCTGAACTATTCGGTTTTTGCATTGATCAAACTTGGTGTTAAATAGTATTACCAGTAATTGCCTATAAAATAGATACATACAGATGCGGAATATACTTTTAAGATTCTCAAGGATTTTTGTCGGTGCTTTATTCATATTTTCAGGGTTGATCAAAGCAAACGATCCGCTTGGTTTTGGCTATAAACTTCAGGAATACTTTGAGGTTTTTCATATGAATTTTTTAAGTGGAATGGCCACTGGTATTGCTATTTTACTTTGTACCTTAGAAATTGTACTCGGCGCGCTATTGCTTTTGGGTTTCTGGAGTAAAAAGGTAGCCTGGGGATTGTTATTGTTAATTATCTTTTTTACGCTATTAACATTTATCTCTGCGGCGTTTAAGGTAGTTACCAGTTGCGGCTGTTTTGGCGATGCCATTCCGCTTACCCCATGGCAGTCGTTTAGTAAAGATCTTGTTCTACTGGTATTGATCATCGTAATTTTCCTAAATAAGAATCTCATCCAGCCGATTTTCAGTAAAGAAGCAACTCAGCGTAATATTGCCATTGCCGTAACGCTTGTTTCCTTAGGCTTCGGACTTTACACTTACAATGTACTTCCAATTATCGATTTCCTGCCTTATAAAGTGGGTGCACACCTTCCATCGTTAATGGTGATCCCTCCGGGAGAAAAACCAGATGAATTTGAGATCATATATCACTTAAAAAACAAGAAAACAAAAGAAGAAAAGGATATGAGTGATAAGGCTTACCTTAAAACTGAAATCTGGAAGGATAACAATTGGGAAATTATTGGAGAGCCGACAAAAAATTTAGTGAAAAAGGGTTTCGAACCTAAAATTAAAGATCTTAATATTACTGATGCCTCCGGTACCGATTACACCAAAGAACTGATCGAAAACCCGTACTACAATTTAATTTTTGTAGCTTACGATCTTCATGCCACAAATGAAGCTGCCATTGGAAAGCTAAATGCACTTGCCTTAAATGCTACGCAACAGTTTAATATCCGTACGGTGTTGCTAACTTCCAATTCTGCTCAGGATGCGCAGGCATTCATTAAAAAGAATAACTTGTTTTCAGAAGTATTTTATGCTGATGCCGTTCCGCTTAAGAGTATGGTAAGGGCAAATCCGGGTGTTTTATTGATGAAAAATGGTGTAATAATTAATAAATGGCATTTTCATAACGTACCAACTTTCGATCAGCTCAGTAGAAAATATTTCGATAAATAAATATGATTGGATACGCATTAAAAAAGCTCTTGTACGGCCTGCTTGTAATGGGTGGGGTAATACTCGTGGTTTTTGTGCTGTTTAATATTTTACCAGGCGATCCTGCCCGGATGACAATGGGGCAAAGGGCCGATGTACAGTCTCTTGAGGCTGTACGTAAAGAATTTGGTTTAGATCGTTCCAAACCTGTACAGTTTGTTTTGTACATCAATGATTTATCGCCAATCAGTATCTTGGATAATGATAGCGCCAGCATGAAAAAATACCATTATGCAAAACTGATCAGTTTTGATAAGAAGGTGCTGGTTGCAAAATGGCCTTATCTGCGCAGTTCATACCAAACCAAACGTGATGTAACCGCAATACTTTCCGAAACCGTTCCCAATACATTTATTCTTGCTTTAACAGCAATGATTTTTGCCACGATAATTGGTGTTTTTTTAGGTGTGCTGTCTGCAGTTTATAAAGATTCATGGATTGATAAATCGGCCAATGCATTTGCCATTTTGGGCATATCGGCACCTTCTTTTTTTGCCGGGATTATAATTGCCTGGCTGTTCGGTTTTGTGCTGAGCAATTACACCGGACTAAAAATGAGCGGAAGTTTATATTCTTACGATCCTTTTAACGGCGAAGTGTTAACCCTTAGAAATTTATGGCTACCAATGATTACGCTTGGCTTAAGGCCTTTAGCCATTATTGTACAGCTTACCCGAAGTGCCATGCTGGATGTGCTTGCACAGGATTATATCAGAACCGCAAGAGCCAAAGGTTTAAGCAGAAATGCAATAATTTATAAACATGCTTTAAAAAATGCGATGAACCCAGTAATTACGGCTATTTCAGGATGGTTTGCTTCATTGCTTGCCGGTTCGTTTTTTGTGGAATATATTTTTGGCTATAATGGTTTGGGAAGAACAACAGTAACCGCTTTGGAAATGTCTGATTTTCCTGTGGTAATGGGATCTATTCTTTTTATTGCTTTCGTATTTGTGATAATCAACATAATGGTTGATATATTATATGCCTATGTGGATCCAAGGGTTAAATTAAGTTAAGCCATGCGCGAAGAAGAAATTATAAATTATACTGAACTCGCAGATCAGCGTATCATTGAGATTTTTAAGCTTACAACCATCGAAATGCCTGATGCAGAACGTTTGTTCAGCCATGTTTTAAATGCCCAGCACATTTGGGCACACCGTATTTCCGGGCAGAAACCAGAATATAGTGTTTGGGACATTCATAATAAAAATAATTTTGAAGGTATCGCTGCGGATAATATCAGGTTGATCAGGATCGCACTACTAGACAATACTTTAGATAAAAGGATTGCATATAGCAACTCGCAAGGTGTAAAGTATGAGAACCAATTGGATGAAATTTTATTTCATTTATTTAACCATTCTACTTATCATCGAGGACAGGTTGTTACCTTACTTAAAAGATATGGTTTTACGCCACCTGTAACAGATTATATAATGTTAAAACGCGACCAGTTATTGTAGGTCGGTAATAAAAATACAAATGAAGATTTTCCTCATCGGATATATGGGCTGCGGCAAAAGTACAAAAGCTAAACAGCTGGCACATCGGTTAGAATGCCCGGTAATAGATCTTGATGCCGAAATTGTTTCAAAAACCGGTAAAACCATTGCCGAATATTTTGCTGAATTTGGAGAAAATGGTTTTAGAGATTACGAAAGTGAAATGCTTAAAACCTTCGATTATCCAGAAACCTGTGTGGTAGCTACCGGAGGCGGATTGCCATGTTTTTTTGATAATATGGAATGGATGAATGCCCACGGTGAAACGGTTTACCTGCAAATGGAACCTGCTGCCCTGGTTTCGCGCTTGCATAACCGTCAAAAGCGGCCCTTAATTAAAGATTTAAATGATGAACAGCTTTTAGAGTTCATTAAAGAAAAACTAAAAGAACGTGATCCTTTTTATACAAAGGCAAAATTTATTGTAGATGCATTCGATTTAGATGGTGAAAAATTGGAAGAAGCGATTAAGCATAATTGATATATTTTCTCGATAAAAAAAATTCTTCTTTTTAGAATTCTTTTAATGATCAATAACTAATGCACTACTGCATCAATTTCATCATCAATTATCTTAGCAGATAGCAAAGCAAGCGGAATTCCACCACCCGGATGTACGCTACCACCACAAAAATATAAGTTTTTAACTTTCGAACTAAAATTAGAATGCCTTAAAAAGGCAGAAAACTGATTGTTGGAGCTGTTTCCATATAGTGCGCCTTGATAGGAACCGGTTTTGCTTTCTATGCTTCTGGGATCGAGGATTTGCTCAGAGATAATGTCCTTTTCAATATTCCGGTTCAATATCCGGCTAATTTTTTTTATAATATTTACACGAGCTTCTTTAATTAACAAATCCCAGTTTTGGTTGTTATTTGCAGGAACATTAATCATTACAAACCAATTTTCACTATCTAAAGGTGCATCACCCCTGATGTGTTTAGCAGTGATGTTAATGTAAACCGTAGGATCGTTAGCAATGGTTTTGTCTTTCCAGATGGAATTGAACTCTTTGTGATAATCTGCTGTAAAAAAGATATTGTGCAAGCCTAAATCACTGTAATTTCCATCCATTCCCCAATAAAAAATCAATGCAGAACTGCTACGCTCCTGATTGAGAAGTTTTTGAGGTTGCGGTATCTCTTTAAGTAAATTTTTATAAGTAAACCAAATGTCGAGGTTAGAGATAACGGCATCTGCAAAATGTATTTTATCATTTACTTTAATGCCGCTTATTTTTGGTTTATTCCCGTTCGTATGTATAATTTCTTCAACTTTTTTGTTGTAGTGAAATTTCACGCCCAATTCTTCCGCTAACTTTACTAAGGCCGTAACTATGCCATACATACCGTTTTTAGGGAGAAAAGCACCATAATGGTATTCGAAATGCGGAATTACATTTAATGTAGCTGGTGCCTGATAAGGATTTGAACCATTGTAAGTGGCATAACGGTTAAAAAGCTGTGCTATTCTATCATCTTTAAAAAATGATTGGTTTGCTTTTGCCTGAGTTCTAAATGCATCGATCTGCCCGAACCGGAAAATAGATTTTAAGGTATCCCAATGGAGGTAACTTTTCAGCTTATGCAAACTTCTTTTCAGAAATACACGGTGGGTAACCTCGTAAATGGTTTTGCTTTTATTTAAGAAGCGCTCAATTTCTGTTGTGGTAGAGTCAGTTTTTTCTTCAATTTGTTGTGCAAATTTATTAAGATCAGTACTTGCATTTAACCTTAAACCATCTTCATAAAAATAACGGCAAATCTCTTTTAGTTTAATGTATTCGAAATAATCTTCAGGCTTTTTACCTGCCAGTTTAAAAAGTTCATCAACATACTGCGGCATGGTAAAAAGACTCGGACCGGCATCAAACCTAAATCCGTTCATACTTATTTCAGTTAGTTTACCTCCGGGTTTAGCATTGGCTTCAAAAACGTCAACTGTGTAACCCTTTACGGCAAAGCGTATGGCAGAGGCAATTCCTGCAATTCCGGCACCGATAACTATTGCTTTTGGTTTAGGCATCAAACTAATTCAACTCCTTTAAATACACATTCGTTTGTTTTTCAATCTCGCTGCTGGCAAATTTAATGGCCGAGCCAACTCTTGTAGTTTGTGGTTTTACAGGCATTTTATTCACCGTTGCGAGGGCATCTATATACCATTTGGCCCAAACTTCGATAATGTGTTTTTCATCCTTTGGCAGTTTACCCCCGATAATTGCTTTCTTGCTCAATTCAAACTCAGTTTTTAAACGAATTAATGCATCAGTTTTAACCTGAGCAACAGTAGCAATTGCTGTATTTTCATCTGCAGAAATTAAAGTGTAAGCAGCAGTTAAACCACTTATCCCAACATTTTTCATCTCTGTTGATGAAACTTTATCGATGCGGTCGTTATCTGTGTGGTAATATACATCTGTGAAGTGCCACATTAGTAAACCCGGAATTTTGTTCTGCAAAAATGGGGTATGGTCGCTGCCACCTTCAAACGGATTATAATTTACCGTCCAGTTGGCAAATTTTCCCTGCGCTTTGCAGATGTCGAAAATAAAATCGTTAAAGTAGTGCGGAAAAAGGTCTTTTTCGCTAACATCTCCTGCTCCCCATTCGGTATGTTTATCCGTGCCCCTTGTCCAGATGGCCGATGGATCTGGCATTTTCTCAATCAGAAAAGAGCCCCCTGTTTTTTTAGTATCCTCGCCAACCATATCCAAACTCATTCCCCACATAATGCCTTTTGCGCGTGTAGTATCTTCAGTTATGTACCTTCGGGTAGATACAATTTCATCGCCCCACAAAAAAGTTAAGGTACGTTTGGGGTTTATCTTTTTAGCCTGATACAATTCTGCAGTTAGCCTTGCCATTTCGGCCAATGTGCCAACACCGCTGGCATTATCATTTGCGCCAGGCTCTTGAACGTGGGCACTGAAAACAAAACGTTCGTTAGGGTTAATGCTGCCTTTAACGTTTGCAACAATTGTTAATTCCTCCGAAGGATAAATTTTAGTCTGAATGTTAACTTTTAATTTGGTATTGCCTTTTAAACAGGCTGTTTTTAATTTTTCTTTAGCCGCATAAGATAAAAGCAAGGTCCATACCTCACTATTGGCTTTCATGCTTCCGAACTGAATAGAGGTTTGATGAAGTTCTGGTTGGGTGTATTTAGGCATCGAATAACCCAATACACCGATTGCTCCTGCTTTGGTGGCAATTTGAAGTAAGCGTGATGGATTTGCCTCAGCAAATAAAATTTTACCTTTTAAGTCCAATTTTTCTATTTCAGCAGGTGTTGTGTTAGCGATGTAAACCACATCTGCCGTAACACCTCCCTCAGGGGTAGATACGCAATTAATCGGGATCATATTGCGGTTGGTTTTGTAAGAAATAAGCGGCTGGGATTCTCCTATAATATCAATATTGGCATCAACAGGCTCCCAGGTGTTATTTTTCATTGCTCGTTTTTCGATGCGATACGTTAAAGGAGCTTCTGATTCATTTTGTTTCTGCTCTACAAAACCAGCTTTTTTTAGGATATTTTCTACATAATGGATACTTGCATTAAAGCCTGTGTTGCCAGGTACACGAAAATATTTCTGTACAAAAGCAGTGGTTTCGAAGGCGTTATTTTCTTGAAAGCCAGCTCTTGTCAGTTTAAAATGTCCTTCTGTAGGGTTTTGGGCATAACTGGCCAATCCCGTTAAAAGCAGTGCAAAAAGTATCTTCGTTTTCATAATTATTTATAAAAGCGAAAGATACTAAGAATATTTAATGTTACTTATGCGTACCGTTTGCCGGTTTTACGCTTCAAGCCTTCATCAACTGATAATGGTCCGGAGCCCACCACCCAGAACATGATCAGCAGGAATAAAACCAATACTGAAAACCATAATTCTGAATTCGGACCAGAAAAGCCAGGCGTAAGGTTAACAAAAAATACGGCAAACAATAAGATCGGGATTTGAATTACAACGGCAAATCGGGTAACTAATCCCAAAGTAATCAAAACACCGCCAACCAAATGTGCAAATGCAACAACATGAATGGCGACGCTGATTAACATGCCCGAAAAACCAAAAACGTTATTTTGTGTAATCATGTTCTGAAGTACTGAAGTATCGCTAATAAAAGAAACACCTTTTCCAAAAATGATCAGGCCGAGTACAATCCTAAGATAATCCAGCCATTTTGAGTGATGAACATCTCCCCAATGTTCAATTTTACGGATAACGTTCATAATGAACCTCCATTTTTATGTGAATGATATATTAAGTTACGGATTTTAATTGATTTAACAAATAATGTGTTGAAAATCAATACTTCACACTATAATTTTAGGATTTAGTAATGCTTTTACCTATTGATGTAAAATTAACATAAAATTAATTTATACCGTTTTGGTTTTTGGTATAAAATTAGTATTATTGCTTAAATAGATAGGTTTTTTATCATGAGCAAAGAAATATTAGAGTTTTCTGTACAGGTAGATGAAAAATTTGACTTGAAATTTAATTGGCTGGATGGTTTTTGGGGAGCAGCGTTTAAATTTTTTGGAAAATAATTTCTAACATCAACAATATTTTATCAGGTATTTTAAACTGAGTGGAAAAATATTGCCTAATCTTTTACACGCACTTATTTTCTTGCGCTTTTGAGCATTATCTTTTCAATTATTTATATTCATTCCAACTTTAGCATTCAGTTTTAGTCTTTGCCCTTTGGTCTTTCCTCTTTCAGCTTTTAGCCTTATCTTTGCAAAATAATGAGTAGAAGAAAACCAGGTACGGTAACTATTGTTCCAAACGTACAAATAATCGATATTGCTGAAGAAGGAAAAGGTGTAGGCAAAGCCGACGAATTGGTCATTTTTGTTGATAAAGCCGTTCCCGGTGATGTGGTAGATGTTAGGTTAACCAAAAAGAAAAAAAATTTTGCCGAAGCCATCATCGAACAGTTACACGAAAAATCAGCCTTGCGTACCGATCCTTTCTGTCCTCATTTCGGAACCTGTGGCGGTTGCAAATGGCAGCACATGGGCTACGATGCTCAATTAAAGTTTAAACAGAAAAATGTTGAAGCCGCGTTGCAGCGTCTTGGTAAAATAGATACTTCCGGTACTGAACCCATTTTAGGTTCTGCAAAAAACAGGTATTATCGCAATAAGCTCGAATTTACTTTTTCGAACAAACGTTGGTTGGAAAAAACCGATATCGAGCGCGAAGAGGATTTTGATATGAACGCATTGGGTTTTCACGTACCATTGCGTTTTGATAAAATTTTAGATATCGACCATTGTTATTTACAGGATGAGCCCTCAAATTCGATCAGAAATGCCGTACGTAAATATGCATTAGCAAACAGCTTGTCGTTTTACGACCTACGTAACCATGAAGGTGTTTTGCGTAACCTGATTATCCGTACTTCCAGCACAGGTGAAGTAATGGTAGCGGTTGTTTTTGCGTATCCGGAACAGGAGCAGATTGATGGATTGATGAATTTCCTTAAAGCTGAGTTCCCTCAGGTAACCTCATTACTTTATATTGTTAATCAAAAGAAAAACGATACCATTTTCGATCAGGAGGTGATGGTATTTTCTGGCCGCGATCACATTTTCGAAGAAATGGACGGAATAAGGTTTAAAATTGGCGTAAAATCTTTTTATCAAACCAATTCTGAACAGGCTTTTGAACTATATAAAATAACCCGCGATTTTGCCGGATTTAAGGGTGATGAACTGGTTTACGATTTATACACCGGTGCAGGAACCATTGCTAATTTTATAGCCAAAAATGTTAAACAGGTTGTAGGGGTAGAGTATGTACCCACCGCAATTGAAGATGCAAAGTTTAACTCAGAATTAAACGGGATCGACAATACGATTTTTTATGCTGGGGATATGAAAGATATTCTTACATCTGAATTTATCCTTGCGCACGGTAAACCTGATGTAGTAATCACCGATCCACCCCGTGCTGGTATGCACGCAGATGTGGTGCAGCGTTTATTGGAAATGGAATCAGAAAAAATTGTTTATGTAAGTTGTAATGCCGCTACCCAGGCGCGTGATTTGGAGTTGCTGAAAGAGAAGTATGATGTGGTGCGCATTAAACCGGTAGATATGTTTCCGCACACGCAACATGTAGAAAACGTGGTATTGTTGAAATTAAAATAAGGTATAATTGATTGAATGAGAGAATTGAATGTGTCAATTGCCTAAAGATTAAATCATTCAACATTCAATAATTAGTTAGGTATGAATAGAGAAGAATTATTAAGCGCAACGCCAGAAGATAGCGGAGACCCGCAAAAGAAACAGGAAAGTCCGCTGGTAAGTTTAGAGAAAGACCTGGAATTTTATGCTGATGCCATTAAAGAGGTGGCTATAGAAATTATGGTTGAGGGCATTTCTGCCTACCCGATTTTTATTGCACATCAACACGAAGTAAATATCGGCGAACTTATTTTAAATAAAGAAGAACTCAATACCGATTGGACCATACAAGCTTCTACGTTGGAAGAATTTGTAGAAAAAGGAATTATCAGTAAAGAGAAAAAAGATCCGTTTTTAAAGGTTTATAAAAAACCGGAAGATTATATGTGTGTATTCGTAATTGTTCCCGAAGGCGCCAATTTTATTTATTACCCGTATAAGAAAAAATAGTGCGTAATTTGAGTCTATTAATGAAAACGTAAAACTCAATAATCATTAATCTGTATACTCATTATAAAAAAAACGCTGCTTTGCATCCACAAAGCAGCGTATTATCATTAACTAAACTAAACTCTTAATTTACGTGGTGTACTTCTCCGCTTTTCGAACTTGATGTTTTCTTAAGTGAAGCATTTCCTTTATAACTTACATCTCCACCACCACTTGCGCTTGCTTCCAAGCCTTTATTTACATTTAAACTAACGTCAGAACCACCTGAGGCCTGCACTTTTGCATAATCTGTAACCAGTTCATAAGCATTAACATCACTGCCGCCGCTTGATTGTATGGTCATATTTGACGCTTTGCCTTTCAAATCAATATCGCTGCCACCACTGGATTGAACGGAAAGGTCGTTACATGATATAGTCAGTTTTAAGTCTGATCCACCCGAAGAGCGGATAGCCAGTTTATCTGTTTTAATCTGGTTTTGCGTAAAAACATCCGATCCTCCCGACGCTGCAAGTGCATTTAATGTTTTAAAACTTACATAAGCCTTAATTACGCGGTTTTTAAACATGCCGCTCCATTTAATGCCATCTCTAAATTTTATGTTCACATTATCGCCGTTTTGTTCAACAACGATATCGTTAAGGGTTTCTGAATCAGATTTAATGCTTATGCTTTCGCTGTTTCCTTGTGTGAGGTATAAATCTATTCCGCTACTTACGCTTATCCCGCTAAAATTTTTCACAGGGAAATTTTTCGATTCCTGTGCTCTAGCGATATAGCTGGTTACGATCATAAATAAGATTGCGGATGATTTGATAAGGGTTTTCATAATTGTATTTTGTTAAATAATGCTGAACTATCGATTCGCTGTGTTTGCAGGCCGATATTTCATGATTTTGTGTTTTGGTTATTGATTAGACGCATCTCTAAACGAAACGTTGCAAGTAATCGAAATTATTTTTTAAATAGTTTGAATTTCAGGCTTAAAATCGTTCTTTTTGTATTCAATCCTTTTTATACAATGGCATCGCAATTACTTATTCTTAACAAGAAACAGATTCAGCAGAAAATAGACCGCATAGCATATCAGATTTTGGAAGATAACCTGAATGAAAAAGAAATTGTACTTGCCGGCATTTGGGACCGAGGCTATAAACTTGCCGTTAGATTGGAAAAAGTACTTAAAAAGATTTCAGGTTTTAAATTAACCCTTTTGCGCATCGATCTTCAAAAAGAAAGCAGCAAATTGGTCGCTTCAACGGATCTAGACGAAAGCCATTGGAAAAATAAAGTGATTATTATTGTAGATGATGTATTGAACAGTGGTAAAACCTTGGCTTATGGTTTGGGTGTTTTCTTAAATACCCCTCATAAAAAAATTCGTACAGTAGTTCTTGTAGATAGAAGTCATAAAATTTTTCCAATCGCAACTGATTTTGTAGGGTTGGAGCTCGCCACTATATTAAAAGAGCATGTAGATGTGGTGATGGATGTTGAAGGTGAGGAAGACCGTGTGTATTTGAGCTAATTGTTAGGGAGTTGAAGAGGCAAGATGATTTATAGAATAGTTTCAGTTGCTTTATTTCGTTAAATCGTCCTCGTTTGTAGCGAAGATATATGAGAACAGCGATTGTATCGCTAGTACTTAATTTATCCATCACATTATAAATTTGGATCTCACCAATTCTCGTTATAAACGATAACTATGGCTGACTATAACTATTCAGATTTGCAATTAACCTCATTTTTTTGCAATTTCCCCAAATGTATCAACCCAGAAAAAATAATTTAATCTTCAACTTTTTTTCCTGGTACATTCAGTTCATTATCAAGAAAGATTTTTCAGCATTTAATTTCGATAAGCTTCCGGTTAAGCAAGATTCATCTATTTTGATTTTAGCCAATCATTTTAGCTGGTGGGATGGTTTTTTTATTTTTTACATTAATAAAATTGTATTCAAAAAGCAGTTTCATGTGCTGGTAAATGCCGAAAACTATAATAAAGTCGGTTTTCTGAAATACCTCGGCGCTTTTGCTGCCGAAAATAAAGGTAAAGATGTTTTAACAGTGCTTAATTATGCTGGCGAACTGTTAAATGATCCAAATAACATGGTACTTGTGTTTCCCCAGGGGAAATTGTATTCGAACCATGTGAAAAGTATTAGCTTTGAAAAAGGTGTTATGCAGATGATTAATGCTAGTAAAAAGAAAATCAATATTATTTTTGCTGCTACTTTTATAGATTATTTTGCCAATAGGAAACCATCCGCCTATACTTATCTGCAGCAATGGGAGGATGAAGAGTACGTGAGTTTACAGTTATTAAAAAGTGCCTATAATAAACATTACGATCAATCGCTTGTTAAACAAACTCAGATTATTGAATGACAATTTTTATTTACGCAGTTTTAATTTTTCTGGTTATCCGGTTTTCTGTCACCGTTTTTAATTTTCTTTCCAACCCGAAACTGCCCAGGGTGGTTAAGCATTACCATGATAAAGTTTCTATATTGATACCAGCTAGGGATGAGGCGGGTAATATATTGGAATTGTTGAATTCGATAAAAAATCAGGATTATTCCAACTATGAAGTTATTGTTTTGGACGACAATAGCAGTGATGACACTTTTAAGCTAGTAGCTGATTTTTGCTCAACCAATCCACAATTTAAAGTGGTTAAAGGAAATACTCTCACTCCAAACTGGCTCGGTAAAAATTATGCCTGCCATCAGCTCAGCGAATTGGCCACAGGTAAATATCTTTTGTTTATCGATGCAGATGAAACGATTAAGAGAGGGTTGATCAACAGTTTAATTGCGCGTATGGAAATAGGTAACCTGGCTTTATTGAGTGTTTTTACCAACCAGGTAATGCAAACAATTGGTGAGCGCTTAACTGTACCCTTAATGCATTTTATACTTTTAAACTTATTGCCTTTACGTTTGGTAAGATTGTCGAAAAATCCTGCTTTTGCGGCAGCAAGCGGCCAATGTATGTTTTTTAATGCTGGTAATTATAAAGAAAACCAGTGGCATGAACGTGTTAAACACCAGGTTGTAGAAGATGTGGAGATTATGAAACTGGTAAAGCAAGAAAAATTTAATGCGGAAGCACTGCTTGCCAACGGACTGATTTATTGCAGGATGTACAAAAATCTGGGGGAAAGCGTAAACGGTTTTAGTAAAAATTTACTTGCGGGTTTTGGTAATAACATCATAATATTATTACTTTACCAGCTTTTGGT
>Ga0308165_1004378_pt1 | contig 14001 bp, 16 predicted proteins | sample PhyWR2_FD_201032 | JGI IMG/M metagenome (GOLD analysis project Ga0308165, IMG submission 201032) | Phyllosphere microbial communities from UC Gill Tract Community Farm, Albany, California, United States - DLSLW.R2 | ecosystem: Host-associated > Plants > Phyllosphere > Unclassified | place: USA...
TGTACTACCTGCGTGAGCGTACTGGTAAGTCTGCTCGTATTAAAGAGCGTCTTAACTAAGGTATCGCTAACGCGACATCTAAAAGTTAATAGCAAACAAGGGGTTGGCATCTGCCAGCCCCTTTTTTTATGCCCTTGTCCACGGATTGGCTACGCAGATTTTTTTTGGTCAGTTGTAGGCATTAAAAAATCCACCGAAGCGGGTTAGAGCCAGAGTTGGCCTTGGGACGTTTTGGGGCCTCCACGGGCAGGGTGGGGCGGTACGGGATTTACTCTGCCTGGGCACATGATTATATCGGTTACAGTTTCTAAGGATTTGAAGGTACACCCACAGTTTATGTTCTGGCATTGATTGTATCGTTCTTTTGTATTCTCAGAGAGCACAACACTGCTGCGAGTGTGTGCAGCGTGAGAGCACTTTGGACAATTCATCATTTAGGATTCGCCCTGTTGATTATTTAACTTGATCATACCTATTGATTATCCAAAAGGATAATAAATATTACTATTGTAAGCTTGAGTCCTCGATTTTAACCTCAAGTTCGATATTAGTTGTATACCCGCTGTCCGCGCTCAGGCTGTGCGTCAGGGTTGTAATGATCCATTCTGCGGCATCTATCTGTTGTTTAAAGCCACTGACCTTAACCGGCATTTCTGTATAAAGCTCAGCGCGCCCCTTTGCCAGCTGGATTGAGAACGTTGCCACACCACGCTGCAAGCGTTCCCACTGCATTTTGGCCGCCCGTTCAGCGTTGCCCCGGTTCGCGTAAGTGCGGCTAAGTACCAGCACGTTCTCGTCCGTGCCGATCAGGTAATCGCCCTGTTTTGCCTCCGGCTCCTTTTTCTTCTTCGCCGTGGTTTTACGTCGCCTGCGCTTCACCTTCGCCACCGGCTTCTTTGTCGGTTCGCGGGTGTGCAGCCAGCTGGCAATAACGCCGGTGTAGGCGTCCCGGTCCGCCAGGGTGAAGCGGTGGCCGTCTCCGTCCCTGCGCTGAAGGGCGATAACCGGCAGCGCTCTGCCGCTTGCCGTCTTTCCCTGGCCCTGCCGGATAAATAGCAGATTACCGTCCTTAATGCAGGCAACCGCTCCGCACTGTTTAGCCAGGCGCATCATAAAGCTGGCGTCTGATTCGTTGGTCTGATCGAGGTGGTCAATATCCATCTTTGCCATATCCTCACCCATCGCCATTTTCAGCTTATGCCGCCCGGCCACCTCACGGACAATTTCGCCCACGCTGGTTTTGTGCCAGGACTTTTCACGCTTCGTGTTCAGCGTCTGCCTGAAGTCCGCGCTGCGCGCCCGCAGCGTCAGGCGGTCCGGCGTGCCGCTGTGTTCGATTTCGTCAACGGTATAGTTGCCTTTCGGGAAAAGCGGCGCATCCTGCCAGCCCAGCGACAGGGAAAGCACCACACCACGGCGCGGCAGCTGCAGCTGGCCGTCCGCGTCGTCCAGCTCGATGTCCAGTTGGTCCGCTTCAAAGCCCCGGTTGTCGGTAAGCGTCAGGCTCAGCAGGCGCTTTTCCAGCTTCTGCGTGATGTCTGCGCCGTCCATCGTCAGCCGGAACGCCGGTGAGTTCTGCTGGCCGTTAATCCACGGGGTTGTCATCATGAGAATAACCCTCCCGCTGCTGCACTGACCTTACCGGCTGCGGTAACTGCTGCGCCCTGCATGGCAGACAGCTGATCGCTGAGGCTGCCGAACATTTCCCCCAGTGATTCATCGGTGCGCTTCAGCGTCAGCGTGAATTCAATGCGGCGGCACACGCCGCTGCTGAAGAACTCCGCTTTGGTCTGACTCAGGCTTTCAATCACGAACATGCCATAAATCGTCCCGCTGCCCTCAATAAGCGGCCACGCGCGGCCCAGCTCTGCAATCTGCTCCAGCGCAAACAGCGACAGCCTGCCGCCGGTAATCTCCGGCAGTAGCACGCCGGAAAGTGTCAGCGTGTCGTTGTCCGGGCCTAAGAACTGCAGCGACGGCCTCACGCCTACGCGGCTGTTCGACGGGAAACGCCAGCTGCGCTGATACTGCAGTTCCTGATAGGGCACCGTCCTCAGCATGAAAACAAATAAGCCCAGCGTCATCATCATTCCTCAAATCCTCCCCTGTCCCGGTAACTGCTGCGGGCACGGGCCTGCGCCTGCCGCTCTTTTGCCTCTATCCTGCGCATCACCTCATCAACCAGATCCTGCTGGCTCTGTCCCGGCTGCTGCACAATGGTGAAGGAGGCGTGAATCTGCGGCGCAGCCCCCTGTGTAGCACTGCCACTCATACGCGGTGCTTCCTGCCGGTACGCCTGAACCGGCAGGCTGAGCGGGTGCAGCGGCTTCGCCTCCGCTGTCGCTCCGGCACCGCCCAGCGTCAGCGCCGCCAGTGCTGCCAGCCGTGCGGTGCTCCGGCGGCTGGTCACGTTTGCAGGACCGCTGACCAGCTCCGGCCCGTTCTCACCGGCCACGCCGAACTGCCCGGACGGGATGAAACCGCCGCTGTCGTACATGCCCGCAAACCCGGGGAACCCGCCCTGCGGCAGGGATACACCGCCACCCGTTTTTGCAGTTGCCGGGCGCGGCAACTGCGGCCCGCCGGTCTTATCACCGCCCGGCTTAAGAAAGTCCGGCAGGTAGTCGGTCAGTGACGACAACTTGTTTTTAATGGCGTCCCACTTCTGGCTGATACCCGCCATCAGTCCGTCAATCATCTGTGAACCGGCCTCCTGAAACCGCGCGGGCAGGGCCTTCGCGTCGGCGACAATCTCACCCCACTTAGTGCTGATGTAGGTGCGGATCGCACTCCAGACGCTACTGACCTTTGTGCTGATAGCGTCCCAGATGGCGGCAAGCTTTGGCCCCAGCGTGTCCCAGTTCTGCCAGATAAGAAGCGCTCCGGCGGCAATCAGCCCGATAACGGCCAAAATCGGGTTTGCCATCATCAGCCGCCCCAGCCACAGCACGCCGTTCCCCACGATGCCGATAGCGCTTTTTATTAATCCAAACGCGCTGAATGCTTTTATTCCCAGCACATTAAAGCTGAGCCGAAGCAGCGCCATCGGCCCAAGCACCGCCGCCAGGCCAATCATAAGCGTGCCCAGCGCAATCACCACCACCGATATAACCGCCGCGGCCTTCACAATCGTGCCCGCCAGCTCCTTGTTGTTTTCAACCCAGCGGCGGGTCACGCCGGTGACTTTCTTCACCATATTCATGATGTCCATCAGCGGCGTGCGCAGTGAATCACCCAGGCCGCTCATGGTGTTTGACACGCCGGTTTTAGTCAGCATCCACTGTGCGGAAAGTGAATCCTTGTTAATGACAGATTCTTTCTGCATCGAACCCTTTGCAGCATCCCCCTGTGTCAGCGCCAGCTGCCTGCGCAGCTCCGGCATGTTATTGACAAGCTTTGCCGCTGCAGGGCCGAACTCCTTGCCAAAGAGCATCGTCAGCGCGGGCACTCTCTTGCTATCCGGCAGTTTTTTAACCTTTTCCAGAACGCGCATGATGGTGCCCATCGCATCCGTGGTCATCTGCTTTTCAATCTTTGCCGGGTCCAGTTTCAGCAGGTCCATGCCGTCCATAAACCGGTTACTCTGCATCGTGGCTATAGACAGTTCGCGCACCATTGCATTAGCGGAACTGGCCGCAATCTCAGAGGTGGCACCCAGCGTCAGGAATGTTGAACCCAGTGCCGCCACCTGTCGGAAGTTCATCCTGTCGGCCACGCCACCCATGCGCTGCAGCACATCGATGATGTCTGAACCTTTGGACATGGCGTTATCGTCGAGGTAGTTCAGCGCATCGCCCAGCTGCTCGATGTTGCGCGTGGGAATTTTGTACAGCTGCGCAATCTTGCCCAGCCCTTCGGCCAGCTCACCGGCGGGTAGCTCAAACGCCGTTGACGCCTTCGCCGCCGTGGTGGCAAAGGCCATCAGGTCGCGTTTCTGGTCCTCATAGGAATCGTTCTGGTTTGTTACCCCCATGCGCGCGCCGCCCTCAACCAGCGCGGCGTAGTCAATCGCGCCGTTTTCCATCGGCAGCTGCTCACTGGCGCCCTTGATGGCGGCCTGCATGTCATAGAACTGCTTCGTGCGGTTGCCTTTGTCGTCACGCAGCCCGTTAACCTGCTTTGCCACACCCTTCATAGCGTCTTCCATTGCTGCTGATGCATGTACGGTAGCAGCAACAGGCGCAACCATCGCCAGCCCGGCTGCAGATGTAGCCGCACCGGCACCGGCCACGCGATCGCGCACCTCAAGCGAGCGTGAATAGCGCTCACGTACCGTGCTCAGCTTTGCCTGCCGTTCTCCCAGCTTTTTAAGCGACAGCTGCTGACGGTCAATGGCGGCGCGCGCCTCGTCCGACTGACTTTTAAGCTCGCGTTGTGCCTGGCTCAGTTTCTTCGTGTCGATACCAGCAGCGCCCAGCGCCTCACGCTGACGCTGCACCGACAGGCGCAGCCCGTTGTAAGTCTGCTGCAGCTGGCTGGCGCGGTTTTTTGCCTGCTCCAGCACACGGGCCTGTGCAGCGGTGGGCTTGTTTGTTTCCGTAAACTGCACGGCCAGCCGCGCCGCTTCTTCACGTGCGGCCTTCAGGTTATTTGCGGTGATTGCAAGCTGTGAGCGGGTTTTACGGAAGCCGTCAATGCGCCCGGCCTGTGCGTCCAGTGCCTTGAGGGTATTGCGCGTGTCGCGCAGTGTGCCAGCCAGCTCTCGCGTGCTGTCGCGGGCACTGCGGAAGGGGCGCGTCAGCTTATCGACCGCGCCCAGCACGACCTGCAGACGCAGATTTTTATCACTCATCGCTGGCCCCGTGTCGCAGGATTGCTTTGTGCCGCCACTCCAGCACCTCGGTCAGCGTCATGGATTCGGTAACAGAGGGCGGCCAGTGAAAGACGGTGGCGATGTCTGCCACCAGATCATCTACCGTCAGGCCGTCGCTAAATCCGACAGGACCGACTTCTTCAGCAAAAAAGTGACCACCTCTACCGACAGGCTCACCAGATCGGCGGGGTCCATTTCGTTGATTTCCTGCGTGGTCAGGGCAGGGGTGGTGATACGCGGCAGCACGGTGATCAGTGCGTTCACGTCCATGTCCAGCAGCGCCTGCAGGCGGGTGCCGCGCAGCGCACCGGACTGCGGCTTGCGCACGGTGATGGAGGTGATTTCTGTTTTGCCGCGCAGGATTGGGGTGTCCAGCTCAACGGCTTTTTCATTTGTAGCGGTTTTATCAGTCATGATGCTTTTCCGTTAAAAAGAGAGATAAGCGGCAGGCTCAGCGCCTGCCGGGGTGATTAGAGGCCGAGCGCATTGCGGTGCGCTTCCATCAGGTCGGTACCGCCCACGATTTCGACCATGTTCACCAGATCGCACTCGTAGAGCACTTCACCGTTGATGGTCAGCTTTGCGTAACTATTGGTGCCGGACACTTTGGTGGTGCTGGATTCACCGGTTTTCCATTCGCCGGAATCCAGCTCCTTATAACGTCCGCGCGTGACCAGCTCGACCGCCTGCACTTCGCCGGTATCGTCGCGCTGAATTGAGCCGGTAAAGCGCAGCTGAATGCCGTCCACGGTGGTGGTTCCCATCTGCTTAAACAGCTGCGATTCAGTGCCACCAATGGTGAATTCCGTGTCCAGCGCGCCATCATCCAGGCCCATGTCAATGTCCACAGCACCGGCCATGCCGCCGCCGCGATACTTCTCAAACTTGCGGGTGAATTTCGGCAGCGTCACGGACTCAACCAGCCCCTGCCAGTTGTTGCCTGCGTTGAACAGGTTCAGATGCTTGAGTTTGCGGGGTAATGCCATCTTTCCGTCTCCTTATGCGCTGACGCGGCTGCTGAAATCGACCAGGTACTGGTCAGTGATGCGCTGGCGCAGCAGCAGGTTTTCCAGCGGCGGCACAGGCGTGTAGTCGTAATCAATCAGCAGTTTGCCCGCCTTGAGCGTGTCCTTGTCGTTCACGCTCTCGTCCAGCCAGCAGTCCGCGCCAATCAGGTAGCCCTGATTCACCAGGCTGCGCAGCTTCGCGCGGATGCTCTCGATGATGTCGCGAGCCAGCGACGGGTTCAGCGCACCGTCAACGGACCACATCTGCGCTTCTGCCATGGTGTCCATGAGCACCTGCGCCGTGCGGGTGTAACACTCAAACTGAAAGAGCGCGTCATCACTAAGGCAGCGGGAACCCCAGAAGCGGAAGCCGTCTTTACGGATCAGCGTGGTCACGTCATTCTGGTTCAGCAGGCCCGCATCAGTGGCCGGATCCTGCAGGTCCCAGAAAACGTCTTTTGAAATGCCGGTGACGCCGTTCACGCCGACGTTTGACAGGGACTTATGCCAGCCGGTCTGCTCGTCAATTTTGGCGCGCAGCCCCAGCGCGCGCGCGGTGGCGTAAGCCGTCGCGTCCGCCTTCAGCACGGTGTCAAAGCTGATGAAGTCAGGCCAGATCAGCATCCCTTCCCGCTGGCTGAAGTTGCTGCGATAAGCAATCGCTTCCTCAACGCTTTTGCAGCCATACGCTGACAGGTAGGCAAAGCCGCGCAGGCTCTGCGCCACACTCAGCAATTCGGTTGCTACAGCTTTTGTGTCGTGGCCCGGCACGCCCAGAATGCGAGGTTTGACGCCGCAGACTGACTGCGCGGCCAGCAGCGCCTTCATGCCGGTGCGCTGGCCGTCAGTCACGCCGCCGATGATGTTGGCGGTGGTTTCTGCTTCGGTTTCGCCCTGCGGCACTCGCACAACGACGGTTACAGGCTTTGACTGATCGGCAATAGCATCCAGAGAGCGGGCCAGCGTGCCGGATTCCCCGGCCTTGCCGCTGGCGGTGAGTACGTCGCTTAACAGCACCGGGCGGTTGAGCGGGAAGGTGGCCGCGTCGGCATCGTCGCCGGTGCAGACCAGCCCGACAATCGCGGTGCTGACGGTGGTGATGGTTCGCGTGCCCTCGTTGATTTCCTCAACGCGCACGCCGTGGTGATAATCCTGTGCCATGTGGCGGTTCTCCTGTAAAGGGGTTCCTCTATGGTGAAAGGTCGCGGGCGCGGGCGCACCCTGATGGCGTTGTGTGGAAAATAGCACAATGAAAAAGGCCCGTTGCGGGCCTGATGTTTACTGCGGTTTTGCGGGCCAGCTGATATCCGGCGCCGCTGACGTGTCCACCCGGTTCAGCATAACCCGGTAAGTTTTCCACGCTTTAAGCTGGGCGGTTTCCTCATCGGTCGCGATCCCCAGCTCCTGCGCGTCATTAAGTGGCCGGATTTTGCCATCTGCAATCTGCATCAGCGCACTGGCCTGAGACTGCGCCTGTTCTATCGCTTCCTGTCCAGTAGGCGGCGGAATATCAGCCCAGGCAGGAAGCCCATCCGGTCCGGCTACCCGGTTTTTCCCTTCCGGCGGCACTCTGCTGTATTCGTCAAACGTTTCTGCGCTGACCTTTACGGCGTCTTCCGGCCAGTCGCTGTAGCTGGTCCTTAGACTGTTGGCATAAAAAGCATTATTTTTAGAACTGTAGCTGTACGTTTCCATTATTCCCCCACGGCAATCCAGTCAAAATAAAATGGCAAATTCACCGATGGGCGCTTGATGGTCGCGCCTGTTGCATTTCTGCCGGTGTGCCCGTAAGTGACTCCGCCGTCACCCTGCCATGCGGTCAGAACTAATCCTGCGCACCCCTTCGGAAAAGCTATTGGAAAATTAAGCTTGAATGACGTCGATGCAGTGTCGGCTGATGAATAACTGCCAGCCTGGACTATCAGCGACGTCCCGCCAGCGAGAGGAATTTTAGCCCAGCCGTTGGTCAGCAGCCCGCCTGTGAATGCGCTGATGTCAGGTATCTGGTTTGCGCCGGTTCCCACATCACGCTGCGCCGCCGCTTTCAGACCGAGGTTGGCGAGAACCTTTGTAATCAGCCCGGCGTCTTTAATTTCTTTCAGAGCATTTGCGGCCTGAAGATACTGCTTATGCGGATTTTCGGCTGCCAGATGGTCTGCAAGTAATTTATCAGCGTACTGGCTGACCGTCAGGATACTGTCATCAACATACTTGCGCGTTGCCAGCACCACTGATGGGTCAATCTTCAGGGTAATAGCGTCGGTGCTGTTAATTATCAGCATCATGCGCACGGTCTGCGTGCGGCCACTGCCTTCCTGCAATGCGGGCTTATAGGTTTCCGGCGTATTGCAGACCGCTATCAACGTGCCGTCGGCATCAAAGAGTCCCATTTCTCTGATCCAGAATCCGCCCGACGTTTCGGGGATCACCTGTTCGGCAATCATCTGGCTGGCGTTGGACGGGTCAATGCTCAGCGTATTGATGGCGGCGCGGCGCACCTCGTTAACCAGCTTCGCCTGGCTGGCGTTCGGTGTCGGCAAGGTGCCGCCGCCGTCGCCCACGGCCATCTGCGTGATATTCAGTTTTGTACCGAGTGCAGCGGCGTTGGCAATCTTCGACGCGCCCAAGTTGGTTACGATTGCATAGTATTTTTGTGTCATGGTCCCACTTCCATCAGGTCAATAACGTGAACCGCCGCGCCGCCATAAACAGCGCCGCTGACGGAAATAATTTCCGGGGTATACGGATAAACGGTCAGGTCATCACCGTCATAGCTGGCCGCCGCTATAAGCGTTTCACCGCTGACCTGTAGGTTTATCGACATTCCCAGCAGGTGACGGCTGCAGGGTTTTGCATCGCTGATCAGCCGCTCAAGTTCCTGATAGGTTTCTTCGGTTATGCCCTGGTCCTGCACGCCGATGTCCAGCCGGAACGTGCCGGGTGCTTCACCATTTTTCCACCACTCAACAACCCGGATCAGGAAGCCGAACGGCTCCACCACGCGACGGATGGCGCTGATAGTGCCCTTATGCTGATGGATGTAAAACGCATCGCTCACCACCTGCCGCTTGACGCTCTCCGCCCAGCTTTCGTCCCAGCGATCCACTGAAAACGCCCAGGCCAGATAAGGCAGAAAACTCACCGGACAGGTGGCCGGGTTCCACAGGTCGCGCAGCGGCACGTTCAGCCCGGAAATACCGCTACACGCCTGCGCTAAACGGCGCTCCAGCGCAGACGAACCGGGTGGCATCAGGCTGCTGTTGCTCATGTCACCCCCTGATCGCCCGCCACGGACACATCCGTGCCGGTGCAGTAACCCGCCTGCGTGCGGTCCATTATGATGTCCGCCGCCGGTTCGGTGATTTCCACCCAGTCCACACCGGCCACGCGCATCACCGCCCCGTAGGACTCTCGCCGCACGCTGCGCCCCAGCTTTTTCTGCTCGGTAAGGTAACTCGCCAGCCTTGCGTTCGCCGCCTCAAGGCAGGGGCCAGCGGCCACGCCGTCGAACAGGTGCAGCCTGGCCTTCACGCTGTAACTGCGGATGGCCGCGCCCTGAACCGTCACGCGGTCGGCTACCGGGCGCACACTGTCGGCGCTCAGCGCGGTGTTCACTGTAGTCAGCAAATCCTCCGACGCCGTACCGTCACCTTCACGGCTCAGGACGGTGATCAGCACCGTCGCCGGTGACGGGCTGATCGCGGACACGTCCTGAACCCTGCCATCAGCGCTTTTTGCGTGAAACTCATATGCGCCCGTCGGTCCGGCCACGCTCAGCCCCTCAAACGCCTCCGGCACGCGCACGCGCAGCGCGTCGTCCGACTCCATCACCGCATCCACCGGCGGAACGGCGTCAGGATTCGCAGGCGTAATGGTCAGCCGCTTCACGTTATTGCGGGCGGCCTGCTGGTCCAGATCGCTGCCGATGGCGTAGGCCACCATTACCGCCTGCGCCGCCTCATTGATGCGCTGACGCAACAGGATTTCGCGGTAGGTGTTTTCCTGCAGGCTTTTCACAATCGGCTCAGACTCCAGCGCCAGCACGCGGCGCATAGCGGCCTGTTCATCCGCCGGATAAAGTGCAACCAGCGCCTCTTTGCGCTCAGCCAGCAGCGATTCAAAGTCCGGCATCTCAATAATCTGCGGTGCGGGCAGCTGGGACAGGTCAATTACCGCCACTTTTCACCCCCATTGGTACAGACATAGCAACCGGCGAACCGTCATCCCGCTGGCCGGTCAGCTCAACCACCATAGAGCCGTCAAAGTCGCTGGTAAGGTTTACGGTGCTCAGCCTCACGCGAGGTTCCCAGCGGCTGATGGCGACATACACCGCCGCCATGACCTGCAGGCGGATCACGTCGTTCTGTGGCTGGTCAATCAGCACCGACAGCAGCGAACCGTAATCACGCCGGGCAATGCGGCTGCCTTCCGGGGTGATCAGGATGTCGCGCACGCTCTGCCGGATGTGATCGATATCGGTAATGGCTTTGCCGTTATCACGATTCATGCCGAGATACATCACTGCGGGCCTCCTGACATATCGCCGCCACTCTTTACTTTGTTGTGTAAATGCTTATCAGCAATTACACCGTTAGAACTCATTGAACCGCCGCCGTGGGTCACATCACCGTTCATCGTGGTGTCACCGTTAATCCGTGTCTGGCTGGCCTCTATCCCCAGCGCATCGGTGATCAGCTGAATGCCGTCTGCCGCTTCAATGCGCACGCTTCTGATGTTCTTTATCAACAGCTGGCCGGTTTCCGGCTCGTACTGAAACCAGCCGCCGTCCTTAAATACGGTCGTGGTGCCGTATTCTGAATAGTCGGGCGGCGGGAAGGCTTCGGAATAAATGGCAGGCAGCGCAAAAGCAGTTTCAAGATTGCCGCCCAGGCTCAGCAGCACAACCTGTTCCCCGACGGTGGGCTGCCACCATGTGCGGGTGCTACCGGCGCGCAGGGTAAGCCAGTTAATCCAGTTGGTTTCAAGGTCGCCCGTTTTCACCCGGCACAGCCAGTTCACCGGGTCCACTTCTGACACGGTGCCGGTGCGGATCAGGTTGGTGATAAGACGCATAATTTCAGTCAGTTTTTCATTCATAAATTCATTATGCGAAGATGTTGTGATAGTACTAAGCACTTGCAATTGTGCTAAAGACCACACAAGGAAAAAAATAATGGCAGTAAAGAAAATGGACTCAAAATCATTAACATTTGAATTTAATGGTGATGTTTTAAAAGACATTAAATGTAATATCGAAATTGAAGATGATACCCATTGGAATAAAATCCTTGTCACCACTCTCGATAACTCTATTTTAAAGTTTCAAGATATGAAAGAAGGGCGGGTCAGCATATCCTCAAAAAACTTAAGTGGTGATGCCTTTAAGGATATAGAGCTTTTAGGTGTATCTATTAGAGAGTATGAAATGAGCTGGGGTGACGTAGCCATTGTTAGGTGCACAATGTATCCCAAAGAGGTTTTTGTTACTCAATCTTTTGAAGGGATAAAAAGAAAACGAATAGCAACTCTTAATTACTACCTTAATAAATCCCCCATGTTTGCCCCAAGGATTGTTTGCTATCCCGATAAACATGGTAACGTCAAGCAAAGAAAAGGAGAAGTTCTGACCTTTGAAACTGCTAACAGTTATTTGATAAAGTCTGATACTTTATTCAGCTATCTTTCCCAAAATGGTCACTTTGAGTCTGATCAATATCAGATTTTAACAACAAGGATTCGCAGCTCCAAATCTATAATCAATACGGTACTTAACGATATCACTCCTCATGTTGAAGATATCATGTTATTGATGTCGTTCCTGCAGGATAGTAAGGTTCATAGCGTTAACTGGATGATTGAGTATAGTAATAAGATGATGTGGCATTATAAAAGTAATAATTTCAAGGCCTCCGACATAGACAATCATAGGTATAGCGAATTAATAGAAAGGATTTATATCAAAGACTTTATGGCTTTGACGTTAAGTAAATACCATGCATCTTCGTTTAGGAAAGAAATAAAAAACAGCATTAACTCATTGTCAATAAGGAAAGGTGGACATGTCGAGCTTACATTTCTTTCTTTTTTTCAAGCCTTCGAATCGTTGGTTCTTTCTTACAAACGCAGCAATGGCTTGGAGTTTATACTGGATAAGGAAGTATTTGATAATTTAAAGAAATCATTGGCCAAAACTATCAAAGAAGAAATTCCATTATTGAAAGATCAAAGGGGGAAAATAAAAAATAAACTAAATGAGCTTAATAGATTGTCACTTAAGGAGTCGACTCAAATTTTCCTTGCAGACTTTGATGTTGAAATAGAAGATGCGTGGCCTTTGTTTGATAGCAAAGCTCATGGTATTACTGGGTTGTCGACGATCCGCAATGTACTAATTCATGGTGACTTACTACCCCCTGAACAGCTAATTAATATTGCAATTGCAATGGAGCATTTGCGTATAATCTTATCACGATGCATTTTTTGTATCTTGGGCTGGGATGTTTCCAAAACCAATATTAGCGAGGGGTTTCTATTAAGAAATCATAATCTTTTCAACCCTGAAGTGCGACAAGCGTCAATTACTGAGGTTAATAATTTTTTTATAAGTAAAAATAATTAATTTCTTAGTTCGTTTTAACTCAGCCAATGCATTAATATTTCATGAATTTTTCTTTCTACATTATCATTTACTCCTAAAAGTGCGCGCTCAGCATATTTCACCATCGGTCCGCGACGGCTTACCCGGTCCCGCAGGCCGTAGTGGTGAACGCGGGCCAGCTTCTGCACCCCCGGCACAAAGGCAACCTCAGCAACGTCCGCGTCTGTCTTTGCCTTCAGATACTTTGTAGTTTTCAGCTTTGCAAACATACCGCGACGGATGCGGCCTTTTTTGCTGCGGGCGCTGACGCGGCGCGGCTCCCATGCGGTGCCGTCCGGTGAACGCTGAGCGGTGATATTTGCCTGCTGAATGCGGCGCACGTCGCGTGCCACTTCCCGCAGCATCTTTTTCCGGGCGGCTGGCTCCAGCTGTGAAAGCAGCGTCGCCAGCCAGGCATCTACTTCATGCAGTTCAGCCATGCTTCACCGTCCAGAACTCCTCCAGTGCGTCCGGCTCCGGCACTGCCTCAATGCTGATTTTCCCGTCTACCGTCGTTGCCACAACGCGCTCTGTCAGCTTCAGATCCATGCTGATGTCGCAGCGGTCATTCCCCAGAATATCCACCTCAAAAGAAAACAGCTTTTCGCGCGCCTCACTGTTCTGCAGCGCGTCGGGCTGGTTTTCCCGCAGCCACAAAAGCACCGGGGCCATCAGCAGGTTCTGATCGCCAGTGAAGTCGGTGATCACCACGTTAAGCGTGTAGCGGTACTCCCACGACAGGGACGCGGCGGACGTGGCGACCAACTGGCCGCTGTCCACGAAGAGGTGAAGACGGTCCGGGTTGTCGGCAACATACTGAACGGACTTATTCAGGGCGCTGCGTAAGGACTGCGGCTTGTTCATCGTCTTTTTCCTGACAGCTGATGATGGTATCGACCTTACCGGCACATGCCGCCCAGGCGGCCTCCGTTTCATCCAGCAGGGCCAGAAGGTCGCCGTTAGTGCGCGGCGCTGCCGGGTCCAGCTGGCAGCGGGTGATTTTCGGACAGCCACTCACGGTAAGATTCACCTCCTGAGAGGGCCGGTCGCTGGCGCAGCCGGACAACAGGATCAGGCAGAGAGGCATCAGCCCAGCGGCGCAGGTCTTCATTTTCACGTTTCAGCTCCTCAATCTTTCGCTGCCGGTCGCGCAGCAGTTGGCCGTTGCGTTCGGCGGCGGCGTAAAGCTGCGTCTGCGCCTGGCTGCTGGTCTGCGTCAGGATGTTCAGGGCAATCAGCTGGCTATTTTTCTGGCTCAGCTTTTTGCTCTGGCCCTCAATCGTGGTCCGCTGCGCATCAATCCTGCCGTGGGCGCTGCTCAGCCGGTAAGACTGCACCCCGGCAATAAGCAGCAGGATCAGCACGATGACTGCCAGTGCGCGCGTCATGCCGCCGCCCGTTCAAGTTCGGACCTGATCATCCGGCGGTAAAAAACCGCATGAATACCGGCAAATGCCGCCAGCTTCCAGCCCGTGTCCCACATCACCACCGCAATAAATACGCGGTGATACCATCTGAGCGGCACGCGGTCAGTCAGCTGCGCA
>Ga0308165_1004379_pt1 | contig 14001 bp, 12 predicted proteins | sample PhyWR2_FD_201032 | JGI IMG/M metagenome (GOLD analysis project Ga0308165, IMG submission 201032) | Phyllosphere microbial communities from UC Gill Tract Community Farm, Albany, California, United States - DLSLW.R2 | ecosystem: Host-associated > Plants > Phyllosphere > Unclassified | place: USA...
TTTTAATCCATAGCTAAACTTGTTGTGGTCGATACCCGTTTTATCGATGTAATTGATATCATTGTTGGCAAAAGCGCCAACGATTTCAGTTTCTTTAACTACACCAAACTTTTCGGGGTATAAGCCCACGGGGCTATGAGCAGTCATTGCGAATTGGTGCCAAAAGCCGGATTGCAACACACCGGCCTCAAAAAGCTGACGAACCATCTCCAAACTATCAACAGTTTCTTGCACTGTTTGCGTGGGATAACCATACATTAAATAAGCGTGAACCATGATGCCTGCGGCAGTAAAATGTTGGGTAACCTTGGCCACCTGCTCTACCGTTACTCCTTTATCAATCAACTTTAATAACCGATCAGAAGCTACCTCTAATCCACCCGATACCGCAATACAGCCCGAAGCTTTCAGCAACAAACACAAATCGGCTGTAAAGCTCTTTTCAAAGCGGATATTTGTCCACCAGGTAACCGCCAGTTTTCTGCGGATTATTTCCAATGCCACTTCACGCATCAATGCCGGCGGAGCTGCCTCATCAACAAAGTGAAATCCATTTTGCCCTGTTTTAACAGCTAATTCCTCAATCCGATCGACGATTTGACTGGCTTGAACAGGTTCGTACACCTTGATGTAATCCAACGAAATATCGCAAAAAGTGCATTTGCCCCAGTAACATCCGTGTGCCATGGTAAGTTTGTTCCAACGGCCATCACTCCACATGCGGTGCATCGGGTTTACAATTTCGATTACGGAAATGTATCCGTCGAGTAACAGATCAGAATAATCTGGCGTACCCACGTCTGCCTGCTTATAATCGTTCCTAAACGAATCGTTTTTATAACCCACTTCCCCGTGCTCGAGCAAAAATGTACGTTTGTAGGTCTGCATTTCCATCGGAACGGTACCAAGGGTGTTTTGAATCAACAGTTCAATTGGCAATTCACCATCATCTAGTGTGATGAAATCGAAAAACTCAAATACACGCTTGTCAGATAGCGAGCGTAGTTCTGTATTAGGAAAACCGCCGCCCATCGAAATTTTTATCTCCGGATGGTTGCACTTAACCCATTGCGCACAGCGAAAAGCGCTGTACAAATTTCCCGGAAAAGGCACCGAAATTAAAAACAATTTGGGCTGAATAGTTTCGATCTTTTCCTTTAAAATCGATATCAGTAACTTGTCTATGTAAGTAGGTTCCTGCTGTAACGCGAAGTACAATTCGTCAAAGGTATTTGCACTTCGACCAAGGCGCTCGGCATAGCGGCTAAAACCAAATTTATCATCGACGCATTCCACAATATAATCCGAAATATCTTCGAGGTAAAGCGTTGCCAAATGCTTGGCTTTATCTTGCGTTCCCATCGCACCAAAGGCCCAGTCGAGTTCTTCCAGCTGTGAAAATCGGGATGCCTGAGGCAGAAAATCATCTCCGCAAATCTGTAGTGCCAGTGTTGGGTTTTTGCCTTGCAGAAAGGAAACAACAGCATCGATAGTTTTAATATACTCCTCTTTTAAAGCAAAAATCCGCTTTGCATTATCGCTTGTCAATTTCACACTTCCACTACGTTCGGTGTAAAAAGACAATTCAGCCTGTGCAAATAAATTGGTTAAACCATCTTTAGAAAAAAGCCGAAGAATCACCTCGATACCCAAATCGGCCTGGGTAGATGAAATATTCTTCGTGTTCAGAAAACCTTTTATATACGCCGTTGCCGGATATGGAGTATTCAGTTGGGTAAAAGGTGGCGTTATAGCGAAGATATCGGTCGTTCTCAAAAGAAAATAAGTTTGTACAAAAATAGGGGAAATTTCTTCCAATCGACACCAAAATTAGTCGAGCGGCAGTTTATTCCGGCCTATTTCCTAATATTTGGCAATCGCATTAATATTTTTTAATAATCCGCAAACATTTTATTGGGTTGTTGGTTATCTATATAATTCACATTATACTAATCTTTTACAGATTAATTTGTTTGGTTTAAAAAAGGGATTTATGGATATAGATCCCTTTTCTTTTACACAAAAGTTTTAAATCATATATTAGGCAACCGCAAATTACATCCCTAATATAGATGAACAGAAAACATTTCCTTGCTTCATTAGCTGCCACTTCAGTCCTGCTTCCTCCATTTAAAGCGTTGGCAAAAACCGTTGATAGCAAAAATTCATCATTTAAAATACCGCAATATTTAAAATCGGGCGATAACATCGGAATTACCAGCCCGGCGGGATTTATCACCGTAGCTGAAATACAACCCGCCGTTTTGCAAATGCAAAGCTGGGGCTTTAATGTACTGGTGGGCAGCACCATCGGTAAGAGAGATTTTACTTTCGGTGGAAGCGACGATGAACGCTTAGCGGATTTGCAGGAAATGCTCGATAACGACGACATAAAAGCAATTATGTGTGCCCGTGGTGGCTACGGGCTGGTAAGAATCATAGATCGGCTCGATTTCTCTAAATTTAAGAAAAACCCAAAGTGGATTATCGGTTTCAGTGATGTGACGGTGCTGCATTGCCATCTGGCCAAAAACTACGGCATTGCATCCATTCACTCTAAAATGTGTAACAGCTTCCCTAGCGATTGGGCAACCGCTGAACCCATTCAGGTTGAAACAATCCTCTCAATAAAAAACAGCCTACTCGGGCAGCAGATGACATATAACGCCGCTGCGAACAGTAATAATCGGCTCGGCAAGACTAACGGAATTTTAGTTGGAGGAAATTTAAGTATCATAGAAACCCTGGCCGGCAGCGACTCGGATTTAGACACAAAAGATAAAATCCTTTTTATTGAAGATACGGGAGAATATCTGTATAGTATCGACAGGATGCTTTGGAATTTGAAACGAAGCGGGAAACTAAAAAACCTGGCAGGCTTAATTATTGGCGGTTTTAAGGTAAAGCCTGATGATGAAGGCGAAGAATTCGGGAAGACCGTTTATGAAATTGTGATCGAAAAAATTAAAGAGTACCGATATCCGGTTGCTTTCGACTTTCCAGTCGGCCATCAACGGAATAACTTTGCACTGCGCTGTGGCTTAAACCACACTTTGGATGTTACTGATGCAGGTTCGGTGCTTACTGTTTAGCTGCTATGCCCGTTACTTCGAAAACCGAAGTTCTTCGTCGGTTGAGATATCCCCGCCTGCGTCGGGCAGGTCTCCCGGATGGGTACAGACTCAAAGCCAGCAATACTTAGCTAAAAAATTTTTCCTTGAGCTGTGCCAAAGGCATCCCTTCGGGAAAAAAGCTCCTGTTGAAAATGACCTAAATTATTAAGCCGTTTTTACTTCATTTTCATTGTAATCCTCAATATCGGTTATATATCCATTAATCAATAGAAAATCGAACAATGGTTTAGCTTCAGCAGTTACAGGCATATTTTTGGTAGTAATTACCTCATTGGTTTTCTTGCTGAAAAAAGGATAAGCAAACAATCTAACGTTCGTATTAAACATATCGTTAACATAGCTTAGCAACTGGCCCGAGTAGTTTTCGCCCTTGAAGTTGGTTGAGTTAAACACAAACTTTAAGTTATTGATATTGGTGGCCATTCCCACACTTTTGGGCTTACAACGGGCCAAATACTTCGCGAGCCTGTTATGACGCGTAAAGTTCGATACAATTACCAGGTTACCGGTATCGCACATTTCGAGCGTCCGTTTGGCTACCGCCTCTAAATCAATATCATCCGGCGTTTCCTGGTCATCAGTTAACACATTGGTTAATAAAACCTCAATCATAACCGCAAGGTTATCGTCGCTCACCTTATTGGTTCGCTTAAACTGATCGGTGGCTTTATTAAACAAATTGAAATTGGGCAACGATTTCTGACCATATTTCGTCCTCAAAATCATGATGTCTTTTTTATACAGCAAATCCTTGGCCTGGCGAGGATGGGCATCCGCATCGAAGATTGCTGCTGCCGAAAAATCCTTTACAATCATGTAAAGATTAAGCAGAATGTTATCTGCATTTGGAAAAGCCGGTCCTTTAACCGAAATCAAATCTATTTCAACTGAGCCTATGGTGAGGTTATCGGCCAGCGATTCGACCATTAATTTAGGATCTTGATAATGGTAAAAAGCAGCGTACACCAAATTAACACCGATAATTCCCAACACCCGTTGCTGCATATTTACATCGGTATCTAGTAGCCTAACGTGGAAAAATATTTCGTTTGGCAACCCGCCGGGTTCGTGCTGAAAACGAATTCCAACCCATCCGTGCGGCTCGTTTGTACGTTTGTAGTTTAAGGTAGTAACCGTGTCGGCGAACGCAAAAAATCTTCGGCTTTCGTACTTTTCGCCCGATAGGCGTTCGTTGAGCAGACCAAACTCGTGATCGAGCATTTGAAGCAACCTGTTTTGAGAAACATAGCGCCCATTGGTTTCCGCCCCATAAATTGCATCGCTAAACGTCATGTCGTACGCCGACATTGTTTTGGCTACCGTTCCAGACGCTGCACCTGCGTTAAAAAAATTTCGCGAAACCTCCTGCCCTGCTCCAATTTCGGCAAAGGTACCGTAAATTCTAGGGTCAAGATTTATTTTAAGTGCTTTACGTTTAGTATCCAGAATTTCTCGTGCCATGATGCAAAAATAACAAAAATGGAGCAGGATTTTTAGGATTTAAGGATTTTAGGGTTGTTCAATTGTATCACTGGTTCATTTGTATCATTCGTTTATTTGCATCATTGGTTCATTTGTATCATTAATTTGGGCGGTTAACCCAATGAACCAATGACTGGTGAACAAATAAAACTAAATAAGGTTAGCATCATCCGATGCTAACCTTATAAACCTAAACTTAAACTAAACTATTATGAAAAACCCTCTTTCGAGAATATTTTATTTACGATACCGAGATTTCTCTATGTTGTAATTTGGCATCGTCTTTTTTGCTGATATTAATACTTAAAATGCCGTCTTTATATTCAGCGGTAATTTTATCGCCATCAGCTGTTTCTGGCAAGTTAAATGATCTGGCGAACGAGCTATAATCAAATTCTTTACGGGTAAAATCTTTTACGGTAGCAGTCTCTTCTTTTTTAACTTCTGCCCAAACAGAAAGTGTATCTTTTTTTAGGTTGATTTGAAAATCTTCTTTCTTTAAACCCGGTGCGGCCAATTCAATTACATAAGCTGCTTCGTTTTCGTGAATATTTACATTTGGCGATTTGTCGACCAATTTATTTTTAGTTATCGCATCGCTAAACAATGAATCGAAAACATTGTTAAAGTAAGGAGCTGTGTTGCGGGTTCTGTTGTTAAAATTTACAAGTGTCATATCTCTGGTTTTTTAATTTTTAATTGATATTATCCCCTATTCAACTTACATACCAAAGCGAAAATATATGATTTTTAAGACATTTTGGCAAAAAAAGCAAACAACTAAAGACAAATTGGCAGAAACCAGGGCTTTTTCAGACGAATTCAACTATAAAACGAATATCCATCTTCGCTTTGTAGACTTCGATATGATGGGGCACGTGAACAATTCTGTTTACTTTACCTATCTGGAAATTGCCCGTTCGAAGTATTGGGAAGAGATTGTGAAATGGGACTGGAAAAAAACCGGAATTGTGATTGCACATGCTGAACTGGATTACATTTTACCAATCGTAATGGGCGACAAGATCGCCGTACATGTAAAAACGTCGAGGATTGGCAATACCAGTTTCGATCTCGATTACCAAATCGTGAAGCTAAAAGGAACTGAAGAAGTGATTTGCAGCAAGGGCAAAACCGTTTGCATCGCCATTGATTATACCACTAACAGACCAACGGCAATACCCGAAACGGCTAAGCAAAAAATGCTGGGGTTTGAGCAGCTGCAATAAAAAGAAGTCAAGTTTTTAAAAACTTGACTTCTTTAGTCAGGCATTATCTTCCCGGGATTCATTATTCCTTTTGGATCAAACACCTGTTTAATTCCTCGCATCAGGTTCAAATGAATTTCGGAGTATTTTATCGGCATAAATTCTTTCTGAACCAGCCCTATTCCATGCTCGCCAGATAAGGTTCCACCCAGCGCAGTGGTCAATTCAAAAATTTCTGCGATACCGAACTTGAGCTTGTCTTTCCAATCTTGGTCGCTCATTCCGGCTTTAATTATATTTACGTGCAGGTTACCATCACCTGCGTGGCCGTAACACACGCTTTCGAAGCCGTATTTGGCCCCCACTTCTTTAATTCCATTAATTAACTTGGGTAATGCCGCACGCGGCACAACCGTATCTTCTTCCTTATACACCGAGTTCGATTTTACCGATTCGGCCATCGTTCTGCGCATCCGCCACAACTCTTCTTTTTGCGCAGCTGTATCGGCGAACAAAACCTCGGTACAATTGTGCTCTTCGAGAACGATATTTGCTTTTTCACAATTTTTAAAGATATCGTCCAAATCGTCGCCATCAAACTCAATCATCAGCAAGGCCGCCACATCATCTTTTAAATCGAATTTAATGTCGTCGAATTTGATTACCCACTCTACTCCTCTCCGCTCCATAAACTCGAGCGCCGACGGCGTAACGCCTGCCCTAAAAATTGCCGAAACCGCAGCACAGGCAGCTTCATTTGTGCTAAACGACCCCATCATTAAAACAGACTGGCTGGGCTTGGGCAAAAGCTTGGTAACGATTTTTGTAACTACACCCAAAGTTCCTTCCGAGCCGATCATCAGCTGTGTTAAATTATAGCCCGAGGCATATTTTAAAGTATTAGCCCCGGTCCAAATAATCTCCCCATCAGGCAAAACCACTTCTAAATTTAAAATGTACTCGCGTATTGTTCCGTACTTTACAACCCTTGGCCCGCCAGAACCATGTGCCACATTCCCACCGATAAAGCACGAGCCTTTACTGCTCGGATCTACTGGGTAAAGCAGCCCTTTTTCGGCAACGGCGTTGATAAACTCCTCAGTAATAACGCCTGGCTCAACAGTGGCCTGTAAATTTTCGGTATCGATATCAATAATCGATTTAAACTTCTCCATCGATAAAGAAACACCGCCATAAATCGGCAAGGCTGCACCGCTCAACCCGGTACCACCGCCACGCGGCGTTACCGGAACCTGGTACGCATTGCAAATTTTCAATAACGCTGAAATATCTTGGGGCGAAGTGGGCTTAACCACCACCTCGGGCTGAAAACGAAGGTCTTCAGTTTCGTCGTGACTATAATTGTCGAGGATTTCGGCATCCGTAAAAATCTTGTCTTCGCCGATCGCAGCTTTGATCTCTGCTAATATTTCAGCATTTATTTTGGTAAAATTCATTTCTTTTTTGGTGATATGTAGGACAGTTTAACAAACGAATGCCCGATTTGGCCCGGCATTGGTGGATTTAGCTTTTTGATGCTCACATTTACCGTTTCTACGAAAGGATAAAGCGCAATCACTTTTGAGATCATATTGTTTAAAACCGTTTCTAAAAGCTTTTGAGTGTTTTTCATCTCCTCCTGAATAATGCGGTTCAAATCTTCGTAATTTACCGTTTGCCCGAGTTCATCATCGAAGCCGTTCGGTAAAAACTCAGTTTCTAAATCTATAACAAAATGATTTCCAATTAATTGTTCTTCCGGATAATATCCGTGCAAGGCAAAACATTTAACATCTTTTAAAGCTACGATTTGTTTGAATTGGCCCATTTCTGTTTTGTGTGGTGCAAAATTAAATTTTTATTCATGAATATAAGCCCCATTGTTGTAAATTGTTACCTTTGAAATGAACGTGATTCCTTAACCAGATAAACGAAACTAAATGAGCAAATCAGTAAAAAAAGACCTTTACGAGGCACCAGACTACTATTTATTGGATGAACTGTTGACTGATGAGCATAAACTCATTCGGGAAACGGCAAGAGAATGGGTAAAGAAAGAAGTAAGTCCGGTAATTGAAGATTATGCTCAAAAGGCCGAATTTCCGAAACATTTAATAAAAGGATTGGCCGATATTGGTGCTTTTGGCCCAACAATTCCGGTAGAATATGGAGGCGCTGGTCTTGATTATACCGCTTATGGCATCTTGATGCAAGAAATTGAACGTGGCGATTCGGGCATCCGTTCTACAGCTTCGGTTCAGGGCTCTTTAGTCATGTACCCCATTTACGCCTATGGAACGGAAGAGCAACGCAAAAAATATTTACCAAAGTTAGCCTCCGGTGAATGGATGGGGTGCTTCGGTTTGACTGAGCCCGACCACGGCTCCAATCCGGGCGGAATGGTTACCAATATTAAGGATGCTGGATCGCATTATATTTTAAATGGTGCCAAAATGTGGATCAGCAACGCTCCTTTCGCCGATATTGCCGTTGTTTGGGCAAAGGATGAATCGGGAAAAATAAGAGGAATGGTGGTAGAGCGTGGAATGGAAGGGTTTTCTACGCCAGAAACGCATAATAAATGGAGCCTGAGGGCATCGGCAACCGGCGAGTTGGTTTTTGATAACGTTCAAATTCCTAAAGAAAATGTTTTCCCTGAAATAAGCGGTTTAAAAGGCCCATTGGGTTGCCTCAACCAGGCTCGTTATGGCATTGCCTGGGGGGCGCTGGGTGCTGCAATGGATTGTTATGATACGGCGCTACGCTACTCAAAAGAAAGGGTACAGTTTGGCAAACCGATCGGCGGATTTCAGTTGCAACAGAAAAAGCTGGCCGAAATGGTTACCGAAATTACCAAAGGCCAGTTACTGGTTTGGCGTTTGGGCGTACTTAAAAGTGAGAACCGAGCTACAGCAGAACAAATATCGATGGCAAAAAGAAACAGCGTAGAAATTGCGCTGGATATCGCCCGAAACGCCCGCCAAATGCTCGGCGGAATGGGAATTACTGGCGAATATTCGATTATGCGCCACATGATGAACCTCGAGTCGGTGGTAACTTACGAAGGAACACACGATATACACTTATTAATCACCGGAATGGATATTACCGGATTAAATGCATTTAAGTAATGTCAGGATTTGAGGATTTAAGGATTTTTAGGATGATAGCATATACCCAGCATGAAGCTCATTTTAGATAAGTTAAACGTTTATCGCTTTAGTATAAAGGATACTTTAAACGTATAACTCCCTACTAAACGATAAATTATTTACTGTCAACCAAGAAAATTTCTCGATTATGACCTTAAAAACCCCATAATCCAAAAACCTGCTACCCTATTGTCATAGTTCCTTTCCATTAAACTAAAAAGAATGGATATCGAAGATTTGACCTATCGCATTAATGGTTGCGCTATGAAAGTGCACAATGTTTTAGGAAACGGCTTTCAAGAGGTTATTTATCAACGTTGTTTAGCCATAGAATTACAAAAAGCTGGAATCGACCATAAGAGGGAGGTTGAGCAGGAAATCTTTTATGATGGAATCGTTGTTGGCAAACGACGAGCTGACTTTGTTGTAGAGGGACTACTCACCGTCGAGCTTAAAGCCTGCGTCAACTTAGACAACCACCATTTGACCCAAGCTAAAAATTATGTCGTTGCTTATAATTTCGATGTCGGATTATTGATTAATTTTGGCGCAACAAGTTTACAATTTAAAAAAATTTATAATCCCAAAATAAATAAATATAGAACAGGGTTAAACCAAGGTTTAAAGTAGGTTACAACAGTTGCTGAGTTAGTGAATCAGGATTGGCCACATCTCTTAAAATCTTTGGCGAAAGACCCGATATTATTTTTTGATATCATCTTGAAAATCTTTTAATCCCGAAAATCATGCCAGACTATAAAAAATACGCCTACCTGCCAGCTTCTCCCGAAGAAGTTTATTTAGCGCTCACTAAAGACCTCAGCATTAAACTTTGGACAGGTGCCGAAGTAACGTTTGAGGAAAAGCCTGACACCGAATTTTCTTTCTGGGATGGCGATATCGTTGGTAAGAACATCGAATTTGAAACCAACAAAAAGATTGTGCAGCAATGGTACTTTGGCGAAGACAATGAACCATCAATTGTAACGATCAAACTCCATGAGGATAAAAAAGGAACATCGTTGGAGTTTAAGCAAACCAACATCCCCGACGAAGATTATAAAGATTTCACTGAAGGCATAGAAGAATATTTTCTCGGTGGGCTCGCCGATTTTTTTGACGAATAAATTCGTAGGTTCAAGAATACTTTGTATCTTGAACCTATAAATTATCTCTTATTTATTAACGTATGCTCATCCCACGAAACTCCCTTGCAGTTTTAATACTGCTTTTGGCTGTTGTACTCACCTCTTGCGGTGGTATTTCAAGCAACTTGCCTGTTTTTTACACACCCGCGGCAACGTCAAATCACATGTCTTACCTGCCAAAGCCGATGATTTCTGACAGCGTAAAAACCCGAAACTATATCAGTGCTAGTTACGCAGATAATACCTTGCCATACGAAACAGGCGGCATGTCCATGGGCTTTATTAATTACAACCGATCCAGTGTAATAGGAAACTTTAACTTCTCGTACGGCGGCTTTGGTTACCTTGGCGGAACATCGGAAGGCTATGAAAACACACGACGGAAAATAAGCGAAGATTTTTATCAAAAAGGTGTTGCGGGGTTTGGTTTGAGAACATCTGCAGGTATTGCACAGGTGTCGGGAAACACAGAATTCAGGGTTTTAAACTGGGAAACAGCGCTTGTTTATGAGGGCGGAAGTTATGCATCATTCAGAAAAGATTTAAGAGCAAAATCAGATTCACTATCCATTGCATCAAACAAAACAACGATGTTTACTACGGGCGGATCTACAGAAATAATCTGGCATGGCCGAAAAAACCCTGATAGGCAGTACGGCTTCCGGCTGTTCCTCGGCTCAACAATTGGGCTCAAGCGCAACATTAACTACAGCACCGAAAAAATCTCGGGACTTGCCGCCGATTTCTCCTTTTTCATCAAGATCAAAAACGCTTATGGCATCCTTGGTACAGGCTCCAATTTGATGAACGACTCGGGAAAAATCACCCTGGGATATGCATTTTAAAACATAAGCCCAATTCATTTGTTCACTTGTAAATTAAAATGATATGAACAGAACAGTTGGAATTGTATTGATTATTGTAGGAATTGCAATGCTCGTTTGGACGGGATTTTCTTACACCAAAAGAGAAAAAGTTGTTGATGCCGGCCCAATCCAAATCTCGGCAGACAAAGAAAAATCAGTAAACTGGCCTCCATATGTTGGCGGTATTATTCTGGTGGCGGGAGTTGTAGTGCTTGTTACTTCAAAGAAAAGGTAAGTTCCATTTCTCCCATGTATTAATTTACTTAAAGCGTAGATTATCAGCGCTGTATTATACATTTCGCATCGCAATCTGCATTCATTTGAATTTGGGTTACGATGCTTTTTTATTTACGATTAAAAAATAAAATACTCACATTCAGCTTTTTATTTAAAATTCAGAATTTAATTTTGTCATTTAAAATATAATTCAGACATTTGAAATATTATTTGGCGGATAGCTAAATAAAAGTCAATCTTAATCGGATTGATTTATAAAGAAGTGGCGAGAGACTGGCTCTGCGACCCACTGGCAACCCTCAGAAAGAGAAGGTGCCAATTCCTGACCGAATAACATGGTGTTGTTTGGAGATATAAATTACAACTGATGAAAATATTAAATCTTCAATCGCAAAGCGAGAACAGTTTGAACCCAAAGCAGGTTCTAATTTCCCCTATTTCATCTATTTATTTTAACGTCAAAGCAATTACCTGTATGTGCTGTTGCATACAGTAATTTAAAAATCTTCCTCTTTTGTGTTTTCAAATTGGAAGGTCCCAAGAAATTGGGATACGCCCCTGCCTGAACTTACGGAGCATAATTCGTTAACAATACGCAAGTTCTATCACTCAACAGTTACAAATTCAATCATTTAAAATTATGTCAACATCATATAAATTCGAAACGCTACAAATTCACGCCGGCCAGGAAATTGACCCAACAACTGGATCAAGAGCTGTTCCAATCTATCAAACTACATCTTACGGTTTTAAGAACGCCGAACACGGTGCAAACCTCTTTGCATTAAAAGAATTCGGAAACATTTATACCCGGATTATGAATCCTACAAATGATGTTTTCGAAAAACGGATTGCAGCTTTAGAAGGTGGCGTAGCCGCTTTGGCAGTAGCCTCGGGCCAGGCCGCACAGTTTATCGCTTTGAATAATATTTTAGAGGTTGGCGATAGTATCGTTTCCTCATCGCACATATACGGAGGTACTTACAATCAGTTTAAGGTGGCCTTTAAGCGCCTGGGCATTCATGTAGAGTTTGCCAATCCAGATGTACCTGAAGAATTTGAGGCGAAGATTACCGAGAAAACAAAGGCCATTTATTTGGAAACCATCGGAAATCCTGCTTTCAGCATCCCCGATTTTGAGAAGATTGCAGCAACCGCCAAAAAATTCGATTTGCCTTTGGTTGTCGATAATACTTTTGGTGCAGCTGGATACTTATTTAAACCTTTAGAGCACGGCGCAAATATCGTTGTAGAATCTGCCACAAAGTGGATTGGTGGCCACGGAACCAGTATCGGCGGCGTAATTGTTGATGGTGGCAATTACAACTGGGGTAACGGAAAGTTTCCGCAGTTCAGCGAACCATCGGCAGGTTACCATGGCCTGGTTTTTAGTGATGTTTTTGGCGTTGATGGTCCTTTTGGAAATATTCAATTCATCATCCGTGCCCGCGTCGAAGGTTTAAGAGATTTAGGCCCGGCGCTTTCGCCATTTAACTCTTTTCTTTTATTACAAGGATTGGAAACCTTATCGCTTCGCGTTCAGCGCCATGTAGATAACGCCCTTGAATTGGCAACCTGGTTAGAAAACCACCCGGCCGTTAAAGAAGTCTCCTATCCCGGATTGGCCAGCAGCAGCTATAACAGTCTTGCTAAAAAATACCTCAGCAATGGCTTCGGTGCCGTTCTGTCGTTCGAATTAAATGGCAGTAAGGAAAGTGCAACAGAGCTGATCGACAACCTGAAGTTGATTTCGCACCTGGCAAATGTTGGCGACGCAAAAACACTGATTATTCAACCGTCGGCAACTACACACCAGCAACTGAGTGATGAAGAACAGTTGGCTGCTGGCGTAAAACCAAACTCGTTAAGGGTTTCGGTAGGCATTGAACATATAGATGATATAAAAGCCGATTTTGAACAGGCCTTTACTGCAATTGGCCTGGGTTAAACACCGTAATAATCCTAAACTTTTGGCTTTAAAACCTCTCAATATTCAACATGCAGACTAAAAAAAATAACAGCGCTTCAAGTTCTCTTCCCGGAGGCTCTGCAGCGACATACACGTACCCCAAACAATTTAAGCTCGAAAACGGAAAAAAGCTTCGTAACCTCGAAATCGCATATCAAACATACGGCAAGTTAAACGCCAATAAAGACAATGTGATTTGGGTTTGCCACGCACTTACTGCAAATGCCGATGTTTTTGAATGGTGGGAAGGTTTATTTGGACAAAATGCTTTATTTAATCCGAAAGACCATTACATTGTTTGTGCAAACGTTTTGGGTTCTAACTACGGCACCACAAATCCGTTGAGTAACAACCCCGTAACCGGGCTGCCCTATTACCTTTCGTTTCCGCAATTTACCATTCGCGATTTTGTTGCTGCGCATCAACTGTTGGCGAAACATTTGGGCATTAACTTAATTAAACTTTTAATCGGTGGTTCTTTGGGCGGTCAGCAGGCAGTAGAATGGGGAATTATTGAGCCAAATCGGATCGAGAACCTGATTTTGGTGGCCACAAATGCGGCACACTCTCCGTGGGGAATAGCATTTAACGAAAGTCAGCGTTTGGCAATTATAAGCGACCGCACTTTTTATGCCAACCAGCCCAACGGCGGAAGTAAAGGATTGAAAACGGCCAGAACGATTGCACTTTTAAGCTACAGAACCTACAGCGCATACGGCAGTACGCAGGTAGAGAGCGTAAACGATAAAACGGATAATTTTAGGGCATCGTCTTACCAGAATTACCAGGGAGAAAAACTGATCAA
>Ga0308165_1004381_pt1 | contig 13990 bp, 11 predicted proteins | sample PhyWR2_FD_201032 | JGI IMG/M metagenome (GOLD analysis project Ga0308165, IMG submission 201032) | Phyllosphere microbial communities from UC Gill Tract Community Farm, Albany, California, United States - DLSLW.R2 | ecosystem: Host-associated > Plants > Phyllosphere > Unclassified | place: USA...
GGTGAATAGGCGGGTGTCGGTCGCGCCGACGTTCTCGGCCTGGGTCGTGGTGACGAAGAAGCCCTGACCGTTGACGGCGAGGTCGGTGCTGGAGGTCGTGCGCTGAAGCTGACCTTCCTGGCTGACGTAGGAGCGGGTGTTGGTGGTCACGCCGCCGGCCGAGTAGCTGCCGCCCGATGCGGTCTGGCTGTTGACCAAGGTCTGGAACTCGCTGGCCGTGCGCTTGTAGCCGACGGTGTTCACGTTGGCGATGTTCTGGGAGATCGCCGCTAGGGCGGCGGAGTTGGCGGCCAGGCCGGACACGCCGGCTAGCATTGCACTGTTGAGGCTCATGGAAGAACGCTCCTTAAATAGAGGTCATCGGGAAGGCGGCGGATCGCATCATGCGGCCGCCTCCTCGGTGGGGACGTTCGGATTCTCCGTATCGTCGGTATCGTTTGCCGCCTGGGCCTTGATCTCGTTCAGCGAGATCACGGTCGAGAGCGGAAGGATGGAGTCGCCGATCACCAGATACGGCGCGCCGTTGTACATCTCGACGCCGGTGACCCGGCCCTGGATCAGGGCCTGGGCGTCGACCTTGGCGCCGGTGGCGTCGGTCGCGGCGACCTTCAGCGTGTAGACGCCGCCGTCTTCGGCCGTGCCGCCGTTCTTCAGCTTGCCGTCCCAGTCGAAGGTATGCAGGCCGGACGTCTTGTCGGGCGCGGGGCCTTCCCAGACGACGGAGCCCTTGCTGTCGACGACCTGCAGCGTGGCCTTGTCGGCGTCGGCGCCCAGTTCGTAGGCCCACGCAGCCTTGCCGTCGTTGAACTCGGTCGCGGTCCAGGCGGCGGTGACGCTCTTGCCGATATAGTTGGCGGCGTTGTCCAGACCACCGCCGGCCTGTGCGGCCAGCAGGCTGGTCAGCAGGTCGTTGGTCAGCAACTGTTGCTCGACGCCGGCCATCTGGGTCAGCTGAGCCGTGAACTGATTAGAGTCTAGCGGCGACAGCGGATCCTGGTTCTTCATCTGTGTGGTCAGCAGGGTCAGGAAGGTCTCGAAGTTCGAGGCCAGGGCCTTGGTGCCGCCGGTGATGCGGCCCGCTGCGGCGGAGGTTGTGACGGCGTCGACCATGGGGTCAGACCTTCAGATCGACGCGGTCAGGCGTCAGGGAATGGTTGATCCAGGCGCCAGGCGCCGGGACGATGGGCATGTCGGCTTGAGCCGCGAGGCGAGAGCCGCCGGCGAACAGAGCGTTGCGCTGCTGCTGGCGCTCGAAGGCGCCGCCGCCCGTGGACGGATCGCGTTGCGAGAAGTCGAGCGCGTCGCCAGCGACCTGGAACCCGGCGTCCTGAAGCTGGCGACGCAGTTCGTCGGCGCGACCCTTCAGGTCGGCGGCGGCGGCGGGATTGTCGAAGGCCAGGCGAGCGGACAGTTGTCCGTCCTTGCCGATCTCAAGGCTGACATCGACGCGGCCCAAATCTTCGGGCGTCAGCACCATGTCGAACCGGGTCGAACGGCCTTCAAGCTTGCGGGCCATCTGCGCGGCGAGTTGGGCGGTGGTCTCGACGGTGGCGCGTGACAGGGTGGGCAGGCCCTGAGCATGGCTGGACACGGCAGCCTGTTGAGCAGGCTGCGCATCAACCGGCGCGGGGCTTGCTGTAGGGGCTTCGGGCGAGGCCGGCTCCGGTGCGGCGACGCCGGCAATCGCGGGCTCGGCTATCTTAGCGGATGAGGGCGTCGGTTTGGCGGCGACTTCGATCGCGGCGCTAGAAGGGGTGGCGTCTTCGGAGAAGCCCGTCTGAACCGCAGGAACGGCGGTGTCCCCGGTCTGGTCCATCACCGCTTGGAGGCTGCCGCGCAGGGGCGTGGCGGGCTGAAGCGCGGTTTGCAGCTTCGGCGTATCGGTCAATGCTGCCTTTGCCGGCTGATGGGACGCCTCAGCCGTTTCGACTGTCAAAGACGACGCCGCTTCGGATATCGCAGCGACGACCTCGGCGGGGACAATGATCGACGGCTTGGGCGTCGTCGACGTGACGGCGATCTGGACTTGGGCGGTCGAGATCTGAGCGGCCGCAAGGGATTGAGCGATCGGCGACGGTGAGGCCGGCTTGTCGGTGTTGGCGGCAGCAACTTGGATCGTGCTGGCCGCAGCGTCGAAATTCGCAGGCGCCGGCGGCGCTGCGTCGGTCGGACGAGGCGCTGCTTCGCCGTCTACCGTAAAGGCAGGCTTGGGCGCGACTGTCGGCTTCGGACCGTCGGTAGTCGTCGTCGGCTGGGCAGGCGTGACCGAGGCCTTGGCGGCCTCGACTTCAGCCGGCTTCGTCGCGGCGGGAGAAGAGGTCAGCGCTTCGGTCGTCAGGATTTCGGAGAGTTCGGAAAGGACTGCTTGAGCGGTCGCGGCCGTCAGGGCGGCCTTCGCTTCAAGATCTTGATTGGCAGGCGCCGGCGCAGTCTTGGCCGCCGGAGCAGTTCCAGAACGAGAAGTCATAGCGACCGTCGTCGTCATCGCCTCGGGCGCAACGAATGCGACTGACGCAACATCTTTGGGAGCTTGTGGATCGACAGGGATTTCCGCCGCGTCCTCGGAAACGGCCGACGAGCCTGCGACATCGAGCGATTGAGCGACCGGAACGGCCGGCGTCGGTTGCGTGGCTGTAAACGGCGTTGCGGCGACGAGGCCAGAGCTATCGTCGTCATTCGCGGCCGTGTCCGTGCCGATCTGCTGCTCGTGGGCAAGGGAAGGCTGAGCTGCGCAGTCTGCTATCTCGCCCGAGATCGTAGGGACGCTTTCGGTTGTCGGGGTCGGCGTGTTGGCGTCCGGCTCGACCGCCATGGGCTGGGCCATGATGACGCCCAGCGACCGAGCGCCCGTCAGACGGCCGGGCGTCAGCCGTTCGGCCGGCGCGCCGTGGACACCCGCGTTCAGCGCATCGGCGACCTTGCTGGAGAACAGACCCGCATCGACTGCCTCTGCGCCCAGGGCGGCAGCCGACGTTCCGGTCGAAACCGGAGCGGCAGGCGCGAGCAGGGCGGAAGCGGTGGACATGGCAGCGCGGCGGCTTTCGTGAGGAGCGACGACGGCGCCTGCTGCGCCCAAGAGTTCGCCGCCCTCGACGCAAGGGTCGGGCCAAGAAAATAAGTCAGCAAAAACAATGCAAAGCATAGGGTCGGGGTCGACGGATCCGAGGCGCGGCGGTCGTTATTGCCGCGCTCTCGCCACTTTTTGCCCGGCGTCGCGCGCTGCCGATCAGTGACACGCGGGATGCCCGCAATCCGATTGGCCCGACCTTTGCGCGTCTTTCCCATCATGACGACCGCCCGATCAACGATCCTGTGGAAAAACAACGCTTTGTGCGAGCGGGCGTGGCGCGTGGCTGGGCAAGAACTGCGCGTCGCGATGCAGCGGTTGCCGGGTAGGGCGGGAGAGACGCGTCAATGTCGCTGAACTCGATCATGAACATTGCGACCTCAGGGCTGAAGACCGCCCAGTCGCAGTTGCGTGTCACCGCCGACAATATCGCCAACGTCGATACGCCCGGATACATCCGCAAGGTCGCCGATCAGTCGGCCGCCGTCACCAACGGCTACGGTTCGACGTCACGCGGGTGCGTCTGGCGACAGACCGTTTCCTGCAGGCCGCCAGCCTCAGCGCCGGGGCGGACGCCGCACGCCAGACCGTGCGCTATGAGCTGTACGACCAGATCCAGAATCAGTTCGGCGATCCCAGCAGCGACGCCAACTTCTTCGCCCAGGTCGACAAGCTGTTCGCCACCTATGCGACACTGGCCGAAAGCCCGACGTCCTCGGCCGGGCGTCAGGATACCATCTACAAGACCCAGGCGATCTTCAATCAGGCCGCCGGCATCGCGTCCCAGATCCAATCGGCGCGTCAGGAGGCGGACGGCCGGCTGCTGAGCGCGGTCGAAACGGTCAATCCGCTGCTGGAGCAGATCGCCAAGCTGAACAAGACCATCGCCGCCGGCACGGTGACGAACGAGGATGTAACAGGCGCCCAGAACGCCCAACTCGGCCTGATCAACGAACTGTCCAAATATATGGATGTGAAGGTCGAGGCCCGCTCCAACGGCGGCGTCACCCTGCGCACCAACACAGGCACGACCCTGGTGGGCGAGGGGGCGGCGACGCTGTCGTACCAGGCGGCCGGCACGGTGGACGCCATGACGGCCTTCTCCGACATCATGATCACCGAGCCCAGCGGCACACGCTGGCCGCTGTTGGACGGCGTGTCGTCCGGTCAGATCCGGGGTCTGGTCGAGATGCGCGATGTCGATGCGCCAGCGGCCGCCGCGCGCCTGGGTGAGTTGACGGCCAAACTTGCGGACGAACTGAACCGCGCCCATAACGCCAACAGCAGCGTTCCTGCACCGACCGCCTTGACGGGGCGCAACACCGGCCAGTCGTTGGAGAACGCCCTGACCGGCTTCACCGGTGCGACCACCATTTCGACGGTCAATGCGTCGGGCGTGGTGCAGACCTCGGCCCGGATCGTCTTTTCCGGCGGCACGATGACGATCAACGGCGCCGCCGCGGATCCGACCACCTTCCTCAGTGTGCTGAACGCCCAACTGGGCGGCACGGCGACGGCGAGCTTCTCGGACGGCCAACTGCGCCTGGACGGGGCGGGTGGAAACGGCGTGGCCATCGCCGACGATGCGACGTCGCCCAGCGCCAAGGGCGGGCGTGGATTCTCGCACTGGTTCGGCCTGAACGACCTGGTCGCCACGACGACGCCGACCTTCTACGAGACGGGCCTGACCCTGACGTCTCAGCATGGGTTCGATCCGGGCGAAAGCCTGACCTTGCGCTTTGCCGGCCCGTCCGGCGCGCGTCTTCGCGACATCACCGTGTCCGTGCCCGCCGGAACGGGAACGATGGGCGAGATGTTGGGCGCGCTGAACGATCCCATCACCGGCGTCGGCCGCTATGGCGCCTTCAGCCTGGATGCGGCGGGCAAGCTGTCCTTCAAAGCCTACGACCCGTCTGCGACGTCGATGAGCGTCGTGAAGGACAATACGACCCAAGATCCGTCCGGCGTTTCAATGTCGCAACTGTTCGGCCTGGGCGCGACCGGGTCGACGCGGGCGGGCGCCTATACGGTGCGCAGCGACATCCAGCAGGACCCCGGAAAGCTGGCCCTGGCGCAACTGAACCTGTCGGCCGCGGCGGGGACGCCGGCGCTGAGCAAGAACGATGGGCGCGGCGGCCTGGCGCTGGGGGATGTGGGCAAGACGAACATCGCCTTCGCCGCAGCCGGCGGAAATGCCGGCGGGACCAAGACCCTGTCGTCCTATGCGGCGGACTTCGCCGGCGAGATCGGCGGCAAGGCCTCGGCCGCCAAGACCCGCAGCGAAACGGCAAGCGCTCTGGCCAAGGAGGCGGACAGCCGCCGCGCCTCGGCCGAAGGCGTGAACATGGACGAGGAACTGGTCAACATGACCACCTTCCAGCAAGCCTATAACGCCTCTGCGCGCCTGATCCAGGCGAGCAAGGACATGTACGACGTACTGATCGGAATCCTGCAATGACGCGCGTTGCGACCCACGGGAACTATCAGTCGGCCTTGCTCAGCCTCATGAACGCGCAAGGCCGCGCGCAGCAGGCGCAGGAGCGGATCGATAGCGAGAAGATCGCCACCGACATGTCCGGCTATGGCCGGGGCGCCGAACAGCTGACAAGCCTGACGTCGACCCAGGCGCGGCTGGAGGGCTTCATCTCCACTGGCGAGGCCGTGAAGGCGCGTCTGAGCGCCCAGGATCTGGCCATGAGCCGCATCTACGAAGGCGGTAATGCGGCGCGCGAGGCCATTGCAAACAGCCTGGCGGCCGGGCGGATCGACAATCTGATGGTCGAGCTCGGTCTGAACTATCAGACGGTGCAGGGTGGACTGAATGCGGAACACCAGGGCTCGTACCTGTTTGCGGGGGGGCAAAGCGACATCGCGCCCGCCACAGCCGCGACCATGGCCGATTTGACCGCGGCGCCGTCCACCGCTGCGACCTTCGCCAACGACACCTTGAAGCAGAAGTCGCGCATCGACGAGAAGACCACGGTCGAGACCGGGTTTCTGGCCAGCGAGATCGGCGGGCCGCTGACCGAGGTGTTCCGCAATATTCAGGCCTTCCAGAACGGCACGGCGGTCACCGTTGGCGGCGTGACCTATACGCCAGCCGGCGCGGGCACGCTGACGGGACAGCCCGACGCCAACGTCACCGCGTTTTTGAAGGCGCAGATGGGCGAACTGGACAAGGCGAATGCGGGCCTGACGAACCAGACGGCCAAGAACGGTCTGATCCAGAACCACGTTGAGACGGCGCTGGACGCCCAGGAAAACCAGAAGACCGCCCTGCAGAAGATGATGCAGGACAAGTCCGGTTATGATCCGGCACGGGCGATTACCGACCTGCAGATGGCGCAGGTGGCGATCGAGGCTTCGGCCCAGATCATCAACTCGCTGAAAAGCACGTCGCTGCTCAATTTGCTGCGTTAAGTCGTCGTTTCAAAAAAGAAAACGGCAACGCTGGACCAAACATCGTTCTGGAACGTATCATGAACGATGGCCCGTGTCGATCTGCGTCGAAAACTCTCCGTTCTGGCTGACGCCGCCAAGTATGACGCCTCGTGTTCGTCGTCCGGAACGTCGAAACGAAACTCTGTCGGCGGCAAGGGGATCGGCTCGACCGAGGGCATGGGCATATGTCACGCCTATACGCCGGACGGGCGGTGCATCAGTCTGCTCAAGATCCTGCTGACCAACTTCTGCATCTACGATTGCGCCTATTGCATAAATCGCGTGTCGTCGAATGTGGAGCGCGCGCGCTTCGATATCGACGAGGTGGTCAACCTGACGCTGAACTTCTACAAGCGCAACTATATCGAGGGCCTATTCCTGTCGTCGGGCATCATTCGATCCGGCGACTATACGATGGAGCAGCTGGTTCTGGTGGCCAAGACGCTGCGGGAAGTCCACGATTTCCGGGGCTATATTCATTTGAAGCTTATCCCGGAAGCGGATCCGAAGCTGGTGGAGATGGCGGGGCTGTATGCCGATCGCCTGTCGGCCAACATCGAACTTCCGCGCGACGAGGCGCTGGCGCGACTGGCGCCGCAAAAGGACGTCGGGGTCATCAAGAAAGCGATGAGCCAGGTGCGTCTGGGCGTAGAGGCGGCCAAGCCGGCCAAACGTGAAAAGATCAAACCGCCGAAGTTCGCGCCGGGCGGCCAGAGCACCCAGCTGATTATCGGCGCCGACGGCGCGCCGGATACGGAAATCCTGGATCGCAGCGCCTCGCTCTACGGCGGTTACGGCCTGCGCCGCGTCTACTATTTGGCGTTCAGCCCCATCCCGGACTCCAGTTCGATCCTGCCGTTGTCCAAGCCGCCGTTGATGCGCGAGCATCGGCTGTATCAGGCCGATTGGCTGATGCGGTTCTATGGCTTCTCCGCGCCGGAGATCGGCGAGGGCGCATCGAACGGCATGCTCGATCTGGCGGTCGACCCCAAACTGGCCTGGGCGCTGAACAAGCGCGAGCAGTTTCCCGTCGATGTGAACCGTGCGCCGCGCGAGATGCTGCTCCGTGTGCCGGGGCTGGGTGTTAAGGCGGTGGACCGGATCGTCGCGGTGCGCCGCTATCGGACCCTGCGGTTAGAGGATGTCGGACGGCTGACGCGATCGGTGGCCAAGATTCGGCCCTTCATTACGGCGCTGGACTGGACGCCAGGCGGACTGACGGATGCGGCGGACCTGAAGGCGCGCGTGACCAGCCGCACGCCCGAGCAGTTGAGCCTGTTCTGATGGCGGTGGCGACGCTGGACGGAGAGACGGACTTCGACGGCTGGCGGAAAGCGGCGCGCGCGTTTCGATTGGCGGGTGTGGAGCCCGCGGCGGCGCGGTTCGTCGTGGCGGGGGCGGTGGAACAGGGCGGGCTGTTCGATCAGCCGATTGTTGAAGAAGTTTCGCCGACGCCGGATGACCGCAGAGCTTTCAACGTACCGAAAGAGTTCGTGGATCTGGCCCAAAACCTGATCCTGCACCGATCCGCTGACCGTTTCGATCTGATGTACCGGCTGCTATGGCGGCTGAAGGATGAGCCGGACCTGATCAAGGTGATCTCGGACCGGGACGTCGCCGACGCGCTGGAGCGGGTCAAGAACGTCAGCCGCGCCTCGCACAAGATGAAGGCCTTCGTTCGCTTTCGCCAGTTGCATGACGATCTGGGCGAGGCTTGGGTCGCATGGTTCGAGCCGCCGCATCGGGTTCTGGAAAAGACCGCGCCCTTTTTCCAACGGCGGTTCACGACCATGCGCTGGTCGATCCTGACGCCGGATGGTTCGGCGTTCTGGGATGGCGACGCCCTTCGGTTCGGGCCGCCCGCCACCCGCGACATGGCGCCGGCCGAAGACGAGATCGAGGATTTCTGGAAGACCTACTACGCCTCGACCTTCAATCCTGCGCGGCTGAAGGTGAAGACGATGCAGGGCGAGATGGCTAAGTCATATTGGAAGAACCTGCCGGAAGCCGCGTTGATCCCGGAACTGGTCGCGGCCTCGTCGGTTCGAACCGAAACCATGGTCGCCACGCCGTCTCCTCAGCCCAATCCGCGTTTCGCGCGCGCCGTCGCGCCAGACCTGCATCTGGCGCGTCCCGACGCCGAGGCCGTGCCCGAAAACCTAGACGATGTCGCCGGTGGCGTTCAGGCCTGTCGCCGCTGCCCGCTTTACCGCGACGCGACGCAAGGGGTGTGTGGGGAGGGGCCGAAGTCGGCGCGTCTGATGATCGTCGGCGAACAGCCGGGCGATCAGGAGGATCTGGCAGGCCGCGCCTTCATCGGGCCGGCGGGACAGGTGCTGAACGCCGCCTTGGCCGAGGCCGGCATTGATCGATCCGACGTCTATGTCACCAACGCGGTCAAACACTTTAAACACGAGCCGCGCGGCAAACGTCGCCTGCACAAGACGCCGAATGCGGGCGAGGTTCAGGCCTGCCGCTGGTGGCTGGACTCGGAGCGCAGGCTGATCAAGCCGCAGGTCGTGCTGGCCCTGGGGGCGACGGCGGGTCTGGCGTTGCTGGGTCGCAAGCCCGCCGTGATGCAGGAACGCGGCGCGCCGATCGACCTGAGCGATGGATCGACCGCCGTACTGACGGTTCACCCCTCCTATCTGCTGCGTCTGCCGGACGAGGCGGCGAAGTCCGAGGCGAGACGGTTGTTCATTGAGGATCTGGCGGCCGTGCAGCGTCGTATGAGGTGACGCGAGAACGAATCCCGTTCGGCTGCGTTTGGCATCAGCGCCAGCGTGACCGTTGGACGTTTCATCGGGGGAGGCGATCTCGACACGGTCGATCGACAAACATCCGCGCGAATGTCATCGCGCGTTGACATCGAATGCCGGCTTGACCATTAGCGCGGCAGGGATTTCGGCTGTTTGTTCAGAGGGTCAGGGGAAAATCGCGATGTCAGATCGGTCTTCAGGGGCGCGATGACCACGGCTGCATATGAAATCGTCGATAGTGATGGCGAGGCCCGTCTGCGCCTGACCGGCGACTGGACGACCACGGCGCTGGGTCGTCTGCCGACGGAGCTGAGCCGCGATCTGGAAGGCCGCGATATCGCCAGCATCGACACCTCCGACCTCGGTCGCTTCGATACCGCGGGCGCGCTGGCTCTGGTGCAGGCCTCAAGCGGTCGCCTGTCCAAGAGTCAGTGGAAGGATCGACCGGAGGCTGGTCGCATCTATCACATGATCGAACTGCTTGAGCGCCAGAGCGCTCCGGCGCCGAAACGCCCCAGCGCCTTCGTTCGCACCTTCGCCAAGATCGGCCGTGGCGTGTACGATTTCGGCGGCGAGGCCATGTTGTCGTTGGCTTTCCTGGGTCGGCTGATGGCTGCTGTCGTGGAAGCCGCCAAACATCCCGGCGGCATCCGCTGGCCGGCCTGGGTCAGTCAGGCCGAGCGGGCTGGGCTGGACGCCATTCCGATCGTCATGATCACCAACTTCTTCATCGGCGCCGTCATCGCCTTCATCGGCGTGGATTTGCTGACCGACTTCGGCGCCCAAGTGTTTGCGGTTCAGCTGATCGGCGTCGCCATGTTCCGCGAGTTCGCCGTGGTGATCGCCTCGGTCTTGTTGGCTGGACGTTCGGCTTCGGCCTTTGCAGCCGAGATCGGATCGATGCGGATGAACCAGGAGGTCGACGCCATGCAGGTCATGGGCGTCAATCCGTTCCAGGCCCTGGTGATCCCGCGCGTCGCGTCGCTGGTGCTGATGCTGCCGCTGCTGACCTTCATGGGCATGATCGGCGGCCTAGTCGGCGGTCTGGTCGTGTGCTGGAGCTCGCTGAATCTCGGTCCGTCCTTCTTCTTCCAGCGGCTCGTCGAGGACGGCACCATGGCCCAGCATCTGATGGTCGGTCTGGTGAAGGCGCCGGTCTTCGCCCTGGTGATCGCCGCCATCGGTTGCCGTCAGGGCATGTCGGTCGCCGGCGACGTCGAAAGCCTGGGCCGGCGCGTGACGGCCGCCGTGGTTCAGGCCATCTTCGCCATCATCTTCCTAGACGCCGTGTTCGCCCTGGTGTTCCTGGAGCTGAACATATGACCGAAGCACCAGAAAACCTGATTGAGGTGCGCGGCCTGTTGAGCCAGTTCGGCGAGCGCACCATCCACGAGAACCTCGACCTCGACCTGGTGCGCGGCGAAGTCATGGGCGTCGTCGGCGGATCGGGCGCGGGCAAGACCGTACTGCTGAACACCATCATCGGACTGAAAGAGCCCGAGGGCGGATCGGTGAACGTGCTGGGCTACGACCGTGCGACCCTGACCGACGATCAGTCGGCGGACATCGAGCGCCGCACCGGCATCCTGTTCCAGCAGGGCGCGCTGTTCTCGTCGCTGAGCGTGCTGGAGAACGTTGCCTCGCCCTTGGTCGAGCACACCAAACTGCCCAAAGCGATCATCTATGAACTGGCCGAACTCAAGATCGCCATGGTGGGCCTCAAGCCCGAGCACCACCACCTGAAGCCCGCCGAGCTGTCGGGCGGCATGAAGAAGCGCGCCGGCCTGGCGCGTGCGCTGGCGCTGGACCCGGAACTGGTGTTTCTGGACGAGCCGACGGCGGGTCTGGATCCCATCGGCGCGGCCGCGTTCGACGATCTGATCCGGCAACTGGCGGACGACCTGGGTCTGTCCGTCTTCATGATCACCCATGACCTCGATACGCTCTACGCCATCTGTGACAAGGTGGCGGTGCTGGCGGACAAGCGGGTCGTGGAAAAGGCCACGGTGCAGGAGCTGGAAGGCTCCGACCATCCGTGGATCAAAGAATATTTCCTGGGGCCGCGCGGACGCGCAGCCACCAAGTCTGCCGCCTGAGGAGAGCGGATCATGGAAAGAGACGCACATTACGCCGCCGTCGGCATCGCCACCGTCGCCCTTCTGGCGGCCCTGGCGGTGTTCACCATCTGGCTGGCCCGGCTGCAGTTCAACAGCGACTATGACATGTACGACATAGTCTTCTATGGGCCGGTGAACGGCTTGTCGGAGGGCGGCGAGGTCCATTTCAACGGCATCCGCGTCGGCGAGGTCACCGACCTGAACATCGACACCAAGCGCGGCGACCAGGTCATCGCCCGTGTCCGCGTGGACGGCACGACGCCGGTGCGCGTGACCTCGCGCGCACAGCTGGAGCCGCAAGGCATCACCGGCCTGAACTACATCCAGATCACCGCCGGCTCGCCCAACAGCGCCCTGCTGAAAGAGCAGTATCCGGACAATGTCGTGCCAGTGCTGCAAAGCCAGCCGTCGCCGATCGCCGAACTCTTGAGCGGTTCGGGCACGGTGCTGGCCCAGACCGTGGATGCGCTAAACCGGATCAACCGCGTCATGTCCGACGATAATATCCGCAGCTTCTCCACCAGCGTGAAGAACGTCGAGGCGCTGACGACGGAACTGGAAGCCCGCAAGGCCATCTTCCAGCAGTTGGAAGAGGCCGTGACCAACGCCAACGCGGCGGTGAAGGAATATCAGGCCCTGGCCGTCGACACGCGTCAGATCATCAATACGGACGGTCGCCAAGCCATCGCCAATATCAACTCGGCGACGGCGGAGGCCCGCACGGCGATCGCCTCGGCCAACCGTTCGATCACGGGTCTGGAGCGTCCTTTGGGTGACTTTGCGACGACCAGCCTGCCGCAACTGACCGGCACGATCGAAGAGTTGCAGGACGCCACCCGGTCTCTGCAATCCCTGATCGACGACGTCCGCGCCAGCCCGCGTGACTTCATCGGTCGTCCCAAATCCAAAGAGCTGGAGGTGCAGCCGTGATCCTTCGTCCTGTCCTTCGACTGGCGGCGTCCGCCGCTGTCCTGACCGCGCTGAGCGGGTGCGCCCTGCTATCGTCGCCGGACCCGGTGCAGAACTATCGGTTCGGCCTGCCGATGGCCGCGCCGTCGGCGGTGGGCGACACGCCTGCGCCCCTTACGGTTTCGATCCGCCGCATCGAGTTCCCGCAGGCGACCGGCGACGACAAGATCCTGGGCGTCACGGGTCTAGAGACGGCCTATATCGGCGGCGCACGCTGGGTGTCGCCGGCCTCGACCCTGTTCGACGACAGCTTGAAGGCGGCCTTCGCCAACCGAGCGGATCGCATTCGCGTGCTGGGTCGCCGCGAGCCGGGGACGCCGCCTCTGGTGCTGCAAGTCACGGTCACGACGTTCGAGGCGCGATATGCCGCGCCGGGCGCCGTGCCGGATGTCGTCGTGACCGCGCGGGCGCAGCTGCGCTCCACCCCGGAACGGCGCGCTGGCGGCGGGACCATTCGTCCCGAGGAAGGGCGCTCGGTCGAGCGGGTGTTCACGGTGACCCAGCCTGCCGGCGACAACCGCGTGTCCGCCATCGTCGCAGCTTTCGACACGGCGACGCGCGACATCAACACCCAGATCGCGGACTGGACGATCGCCTCCGCGAACTGAGGCGATTGAACGCACGATGCCGGGACGGTGGCGGTGGGGGACGTAGGCTTGCGGATGCGCTAGGGTGCGCCGCGAATCTGCTCCCGGAGTTGTCATGAGTTTTTCCGCCACCGATGCGGCCTTCGAAGGCTTTCGGGTCGTCCGTCGGCATCCGATTGTCGCGGTCGCCTGGGGCCTGGTCTATCTGGCCGTCTATGTCGCCATGTTCGGCCTGGGCGCAGACAAGTGGGCCAGCCTGATGGCGGCGGGTGAAGCGCTGGAACAGTCGGCCAACCCGTCGATGGCGGAGTTTCAGGCCTTGGGTCAGACCTATGCCGGAGCCCTGATCTGGGCCGCGCCCATTGGCCTTCTGGTCGGCGCGGTGCTGAGCGCGGCCGTGGCGCGCTCGGTCTTGCGGCCGGCCGAGTCGTCGTGGGGGTATCTGCGCCTTGGCATGGATGAGGTGCGGGTCCTGGCGGTCAGTCTGATCGTCAGCCTGGCTGTCGGTCTGGCGTCTGGCGTCGGCATGATGGTGGTCGGCGCGGCCATCGGTTTCGGCGCCGCGTCGGGTCAGGCGCTGCTGATTTTGGCCGGCGTGCTCCTGATCTTCGCCGTCTTCGCCTTGATCGTCTGGCTGGCGATCAAGTTCAGCCTTGCGGTGCCGATGACGATCGATCGCCGCAAGATCACCATCGTGGAATCGTTCGCCGCCACCAAAGGACATTTCTGGTCGCTGCTGGGCATGGCCGTGATCGCCATCATCATGTCCTTGATCGTCAGCATCCTGGGCATGATCATCGGCGCAGCGGCAGACCTCGCCACCGGCGGCATCCAGACGCTGGCGCGCTTCGACGGCGAGGGATTGGGTCAGATCCTAATGCAGGCCTGGCCGGCGATCCTGGTGTCGTCGATCGTCAACGCCTTCCTCGCCGCGCTGCAACTCGCGGTGCTGTATGCCCCGTTCGCAGCTGCTTGGAATGGGCTTCGAGGCGGTCAGTCGACCGACGTCTTTTCCTGACAATCAGGCCGACGCCTTCACCCTTTTCTTCT
>Ga0308165_1004383_pt1 | contig 13985 bp, 17 predicted proteins | sample PhyWR2_FD_201032 | JGI IMG/M metagenome (GOLD analysis project Ga0308165, IMG submission 201032) | Phyllosphere microbial communities from UC Gill Tract Community Farm, Albany, California, United States - DLSLW.R2 | ecosystem: Host-associated > Plants > Phyllosphere > Unclassified | place: USA...
ACCGGCCGGCCTTTGATTTTGATCGAGCCTTCGTCCGGGTGGTAGATGCCGATCAGGCATTTCATCAGCGTCGATTTGCCCGCGCCGTTTTCCCCCATCAGCGCGTGCACGCTGCCGGGTTTGATTTTAATCGAGACCTTATCCAGCGCTTTGACGCCGGGGAACTGCTTGCTGATGCCTTCGGCCTCAAGAACATAAGGGTACATACCGCTTACCTCCGCACTGACCCACGTTTTCCGCCGCGCGCGCCCCACACCGGCGCCCGCGGCGGGCTTCAAGGTTTATTTCTTGTTTTTATCGGCGAATTGCTGGTAATTGGCCTGGGTGATCAGCTGGTAAGGGATCAGCACGTTGCTCTCCACTTTCTCGCCTTTCACCAGTTGAACGGCGGTCTGCACCGCGCCTTCGCCCTGGCCTTTGGCGTCCTGGAACACGCTCAGCGCCAGATCGCCCTTCTTGATGAACTCCAGCGCGTCCGGCGTGCCGTCAACGCCGGCCACCAGCACGCCGGATTTCTTGGCTTGCTTCAGCGCCAAAATAGCGCCGATGGCCATTTCGTCGTTGTTGGAGGCGATGGCGTCGATCTGCTGGCCGGACAAAATCCAGTCGGTGGTGACGTCTACCGCCTCTTTGCGGAAGAATTTGGCGGTTTGCTTATCGATAATCTTGATGCCGGGGTAGTTGGCCGCCACCTCTTCCACGCCGCGGGTGCGGTCGCGCGTGGCTTCGCTCGACAGCTCGCCCATCAGGATCATCACGTTGCCCTTGCCGTTCATCAGCTTGGCCAGTTCCTCCATCTGCAGCTTGCCGGCCAGCTTGGAGTCGGAGCCGACGTAGGCCATGCCGGCCGGCAGCGCCACTTCCGGCTTGCGGTTGACGAACACCAGCGGGATCTTGGCCTTCTCGGCCAGCTTGATCATCGGCTTGACGCCCTGGGTATCCACCGGGTTGAGGATGATGGCGTCGACGCCCTGGCTGACGAAGTTTTCGATTTGTTGAATTTGCTGCGCGATGTCGCCCTTGGCGTCTTCGAACTGGCCGCTGACGTTGCCGTCGGCCTTCATTTTGTTTTGCATCGACTGGCGCAGAATGGTGAGGAAGTTGTCATCGAAGTAAGCCATGGAAACGCCGATCTTGATGTCTTTCGCCAGCACGCTGGCCGGCAGCATGCACATCAGTACCGAGGCGGCGATCAGTTTCTTCAGCTTCATGTTCGTTACCCTTTAATCGTTAGAATGAAGAGGTCTGTTGGTTGACAGCTAATGAAAAATATTTTTTACATTCAAACAACAATACGGTCGGTGTTATCCCTTTGATACGGCGAATTTACCGTGTTATCGCCGTATCAAGGCCGTTGTAAAAATGGTGATCGATGTCTAAAAACAGATTAAAAACAACCAATTGAAATAAACCCCTGGTACAACAAACGGCGTCTTTACCGCTTTTTTAAATGTTTATTTCATAATTGAGGTTATTGAAACTTTTTAACCCAAACAAGCGAAACATGCATTTTGGAATGGCTTATTAACAAAAACATGACACGGATCTAACAAATGAAGTGCAAGCCGCCGGCGAGCGTGCTCCTTTCGTGCGCCGGCAAAAACTGCGAGCGGCCGCGCAGTTTGCGGTTTCCGCGTTTCCCGACCATCCTTACTCGGCAATAATGGACATATCCCTATCTCAGGAGGACCTGACATGCAGCTCAGCAGCAAGGTGCGGATGAACCGCCTGTTCAACAACGGCAAGTGCCTGGACGTGGCGATCGATCACGGCATCGCCAACGAACCGGATTTCTTGATCGGCCTGGAAGATATCGAACGGGTGATGGGCAACCTGATCGCCGCGCGCCCCGACGCCATTCAGGTCAACTACGGCCAGGCGGATCTGCTGCAGCGCGCGCCGCAGCGCGAAAAACCGGCGCTGGTGATGCGCACCGACGTCGGCAACGCCTATAACGCCGCCCGCCACCGCGAGATGTGGGCAGTGCTGCACAATCCGGAGGCGCCAATCCTGGCGGCGCTGCAAATGGACGCCGCCGCGGTGGTGGTCAATCTGTATATGATCCCGGATGAGCCCGGCATTTTCCGCCAGTGCGTGGAGAACATCGGCCGCCTGCGCCACGCCTGCGACCAATACGCCATGCCGCTGATGATCGAACCGCTGGTGATGGCCCCGGCCGGCCAGGGCGCCGCCTACGGCTCGCTCGGCGACGTGGAGAAGATCGTGCCGCTGGTGCGGCTGGCGCGCGAGCTGGGCGCCGACATCATCAAGGCCGATCCAACCGAGCGGGTGGAAGATTTTCACCGCGTGGTGGAAGCGGCGCGCTGCCCGACGCTGGTGCGCGGCGGCGGCAAGGGGGAGCTGGGGCCGGTGCTGGAGAAATCCGCCGCGCTGATGGCCCAGGGTGCCTCCGGCATGGTTTACGGCCGCAACGTCTATCAACACAGCAATCCGTCGCAGGTGGTGCGCGCGTTGATGGCAATCATCCATCAGGGCGCCAGCGGCCAACAGGCGCTGGAGATCTACCACCAGCAGTGACCCGCTTTTGTAACTAAAATAAGCCCCCAGCTCCCCGGCAGCATGCTATAACCTGCTGCCGGTAACTGCAGCTTGCCTCATTCCTCGCTAGAATACGCCGTGATATCGCCATTCGGAGAACCGCCATGCCAAAACAACGGGTGCCGCTCAAGCTGAGCACCTCCATCACGCTGATGGTGTCCGCCATCATCGCTTCGGTGCTGCTGGTGGTGTTCGCGCTGTTTTTCGTGCAGATGAGCCGCGAGGGGCAAGATCAGCTGCAGCAAAAAGCCATCGCCGTCGCCAATACGCTGGCGCTCTCCAGCACCGTGGTTGACGGCCTGCAGCGGCGCGATCAAAGCGGCGCCATTCAGCGCTTCGCCGAGCAGGTGCGCCATCAAAACGAGCTGCTGTTCGTGGTGGTGGTGGATATGCAGGGCATCCGCTATTCGCACCCCAAACCCTGGCTGATCGGCAAGCATTTTATCGGCGACGATCTGGCGCCCGCGCTGCAAGGCAACGTCAACAGTGCCATCAACCGCGGCACGCTGGCCCCGGCGCTGCGGGTGTTCGTGCCGGTGTATGACGCGCAGAAACAACAAATCGGCGTGGTGGCGCTCGGCATCGCGCTGGACACCGTGCAGCGGGTGGTGGCGGAGAGCCGCTGGATCATCTATTGGACCATCGCCTTCGCCGCCCTGGTCGGCAGCCTGGGCACCTTCTTCCTGGTCTCCGCGCTCAAACGCATCATGCTGGGTTTCGAGCCTTACGAAATCTCCAACCTGTTCGAACAGCGCAACGCCATGCTGCAATCGATTAAAGAAGGCGTGATCGCGGTCGATAATGAATCCCGCATCACCATCGTCAACGACGAAGCCAAGCGCCTGCTGCGCCAGAGCGGCCCGGTGGAAAACCTGCTGCTGGAAGCCGCCAGCAAGCACTGGCCGGCGCAGCTGCATCTGGCGGAGGTGCTGGCCAGCGGCCAACCGCTGCGCGATCGGCAGATCGGCTTCAACGGCAGCGAACTGCTGACCAATACCGTGCCGGTGATCGTCAACGGCCAGGTGACCGGCGCCATCGCCACCTTCCGCGACAAGACCGAGGTCAGCCGCCTGCTGCAGCGGCTGAGCGGCATGGCGCACTACGCCGATGCGCTGCGGGTGCAGTCGCACGAATTTATGAACAAGCTGCATGTGATACTCGGCATGCTGCACATGAAGGCCTATCAGCAGTTGGAAAACTACATCATCAACACCGCCAGCAACTATCAGGAAGAGATCGGCGCGCTGCTGCGCAAGATCCACTCGCCGGAAGTGGCGGGCTTCTTCATCGGCAAGATCAGCCGCGCCCACGAAGCCGGCATTGAACTGACCATCGAAGAAACCAGCCTGCTGCCGGAAACCGACGATGCGGAAACCACCCACGTGCTGATCAGCGTGCTCGGCAACCTGATCGAAAACGCCATCGACGCCATCGACGGCGTTGAGGGCCACGAGATCGGCCTGAGCTTCCATCATCACGACGATCAATTACACTGTATCGTCAGCGACGACGGCCCCGGCATCGATCCGGCGATCGGCGCGCGCATCTTCGAACACGGATTTTCCACCAAGGGAACCGGACGCGGCATCGGCCTGGCGCTGATCCGCAGCCATCTGGAGAAACTGGGCGGCAGCATCGATTTCGAGTCCGAACCGGGCGAGCTGACCCAATTTTTCGTGCACCTTCCCTATCAGGCCAAGAGCAGAACTCATGATTAACGTACTGATTGTCGACGACGACCCGATGGTGGCGGAGCTGAACAAATACTACCTGAGCCAGGTCGGCGGTTTTCACTGCCAGGCGACGGTCGCCACTCTGAGCCAGGCGCGCGTGCTGCTGGCCGATGCCGGCGTCAGCATCGATTTGGTGCTGTTGGATATCTACATGCAGCAGGAGAACGGGCTGGATCTGCTGCCCGGCCTGCGCGAGCTCGGCGAGAAGACCGACGTGATCATCATCTCCTCCGCCAGCGACGTGAACACGGTGCAAAAAGCGCTGCACTACGGGGTGGTGGATTATCTGATCAAGCCGTTCCAGTTCAGCCGCTTCAAGGAGGCGTTGAGCCACTACCGGCAGCAGTCGCAGCTGTTGGCGCAGCGCGAGTTTTCGCAGGCCGACGTCGACAGCCTGCTGCGCCGCCAGCCCGGCGGCCAAGAGAGCAAAAAGCTGCCGAAGGGCCTGACCAGCATCACCCTGAGCACTGTGTGCGAGTGGATCGAACAGCAGCACGACAGCGAATTCTCCACCGACAATCTGGCCAACGCCATCGGCATTTCGCGGGTGTCCTGCCGCAAGTACCTCATCTATCTGGCGGAGAGCGGCATTCTCGGCACCCGTATTCTGTACGGCGCCACCGGCCGCCCGGTCTATCTGTATCAGCTGAAACCGGACGCGATCGCCATGCTGAAGGAGCATTGCCGCCCGGCCTAAACAACGCCGGGCGCTGATGGCGCCCGGACGATTAATGTTAGAAGCTGTGCGTGTAACACTTCGCCTCGCGGTGAGGATCTTTCGAGTGTCTCCGCAGGCAGCGCTGCTTTTTCTGCTGCTGCTCCAGGTTCCGCTGCTGCCGCTCGGCGGTCTCTGCCGCCTCGCGCTGCTGTTCGCGCGCAATCGCCTGCTCGTTGGCCAGCGTCAGGTTATCGACATTCCACACCTTGTGGCGCAATGCGTCGCGCTTTTTCTGGTACTCCTCGGTGACCTTACTGTCCTTCGGCGGCGCCGCATGGTATTCCAAATCCACCCGCGCCTGCGCGAAGCAGCAGCTACACAAGGCCACGCCGGCCAACACAATCCTTTTCATCAATGACTCCTTTTACATCGCTTGACTCTGCGCGCACGCCGGTTCAACAACCGTTTGGCGATGCCGGCGGCTTTTCCTCTGAACGGGGCGCGCGCTGCCCGCCGGTAACGGGCGCTTTGCCGGGCTCGATACCGCACTCCGCCAAGCGCGCCAACTCCTCCGCATCGCGCTCTGTCGGCGTCGCTTCCTCACTCATTTCCTGCCGCAGATCCTGCGCCAACGCTTTCAGGCGCTTTTGAAACAGCACCGGCGACACGCCTTCGCACGGCCTGTCGTAACGCGCCGCGCCGGCGCTTTGGCTTTGCGGCAATAACAGCAAGAGAAAGATCGCGGCCATCTCCTTCGCCATGGGCAACTCCTTTGATTACGCCGAAATAAACCGGCGGTTCCCTATAAGGAAAACGAATTGTCTGTTAACGCAATGAATGGTTGGGCCACGGCAGAATAACGCAGGAAAGGTAAACCCTCCGACAATATCGGCAGAATGCGCGCATTAATTTGGCTGAATATATTTAGCGGCTTAACGATCGAATATTTTCGCCCCATCAAAGGTGCCGCCAATGCCGACGTTTCCTTCATGTAATACCGAGGAGGCGGACTCACCCGCCATGATGCGTTGCCGCTGCTCCCGCGTGGCAGGCTGCGGCTGAGACCAGTCTGGGGACGTCGACGTCGGCTGAATCGCGCTGCAGCCGCTCAACAAAAACAACGATACCGTGGCACAATAACGCCATGTCATAATTTCCTCCTTAAAGGAAATAAAATACCCGCAGCCGGCGGCAAGGGTAAATAAAAAAATGACTTTCTTTAGTTTAATAACCGCCGTTATTTCACCATCCGACTGCCGATGTTAATCACCCGGTTCGTCTGTTAACCCAAAATAAACATTTTCGCTTAGCCACCCGATAATTCGCAGGCAATAAAAAAGGCCGGGCTAACCCGACCTTGTTTGACCGCTCGACGCGCTTAGACCAGCTCGATCACGTCGAAGTTGGCTTCGCCGCTCAGATCGGCGTCGTAGTCAACGCCCTGCAGACCAAAGCCGAACAGGCGCAGGAATTCCGCCTTGTAGCCTTGGTAATCGGTCAGTTCGTTGATGTTGTTGTCGTTCAGCTGCTGCCAGATGGCACGGCAGGTTTCCTGCACTTCGTCGCGCAGTTCCCAGTCATCCAGACGCAGGCGGTGTTTTTCGTCGGTGTCCGGCGCCGCGCCGCTGTACAGCTTGGTGGCGAACAGACGCTGGATCTGCTCGATGCAGCCTTCGTGAATGCCCTGCTCCTTCATGATTTTGAACACGATGGAGATATACAGCGGCATCACCGGAATGGCAGAGGAAGCCTGAGTCACCACCGACTTGAGCACCGCAACGTAAGCCGCGCCGCCTTTGGCCTGCAGCTTCTGGTTGATGGCGTGCGCCGCGCGATCCAGATCTTCTTTCGCCTTGCCCAGCGTGCCGTGCCAGTAGATTGGCCAGGTCAGATCGGTACCGATGTAGGAGTAAGCGACAGACTGCGCGTTATCCGCCAGCACGCCCGCTTCGTCCAGCGCGTCCATCCACAGCTGCCAGTCCTGGCCGCCCATCACCTTCACGGTGTCGGCGATTTCTTGCTCGTTGGCCGGCTCGACCACGGCTTCAACCAGCACGTCTTTGTTGGTGTCCAGCGCAACGGATTTGTACGGCTCGCCGATCGGCTTCAGTGCGGAACGCACCACTTCGCCGGTTTCCGGCATCTTACGCACCGGCGAAGCCAGCGAGTAAACCACCAGGTCAACCTGACCCAGGTCTTTTTTGATCAGATCGATCACGCTCTGACGGCACTCGTTGGAGAATGCGTCGCCGTTGATGCTTTTCGCGTACAGGCCTTCTTCTTTAGCTGCCTTGTCGAAACCGGCGGAGTTGTACCAACCGGCGGAACCGGTTTTGCCTTCGCTGCCAGGCTTCTCGAAAAATACGCCGATGGTGGCCGCACCGCTGCCGAAAGCGGCATTGATGCGCGAGGCCAGACCGTAACCGGTGGATGCACCAATGACCAGCACCTTTTTAGGCCCGTTTTTCAGTTCGCCGCGCGACTTAACGTAGGCGATTTGCTCACGGACGTTGGCTTCACAGCCTGCCGGGTGAGCGGTGGTGCAGATAAAACCACGAATTTTAGGTTTGATAATCATAGTAATTTTTTCTTGGTAGCTAAAAACCGAAGGACAATATACCTGATTTTCTCAATATACTTAAGAAAGTGCGAAAACAAGCGCAGTGAACAGACCAGTCGGCAAGCCCACCGCCGAGGCATGTCATGATGGTAAAGGGATAATCATGGCAGGCCGGATTGCGATTACCCGGCCTGTCGAGGGTTACGCCTTGTTCTTTTCCAACTGCTCAATCAGCGTGTAACGCAGCGATGAGGCATCGGCCGGCACGTTCTCTACCGGAGTAACGCGCACTTTCAGCCGATACTGATAGCCCGGTTCGAAGGTGAAACCTTCGATGCCGGTATAGAACAACTCCCACGGCTGCTGCGCGGAGCGGCGCACCTGCATGCACTTCATCGGGGCGACGCCCACGCAGTCCACCAGCGCACTGTTCACCAGCAACACTTCCGTTTGGCCGCCTTTCTCGTTTGCGGGCTGATTCATCGAGGTTCCCTCCTGGCTGCAGCCGGCCAGTGCGGCCAACGCAACAAATAACAACGCTTTAATTTTCAATGTACTGCACCAATAGTCATGTAGGTCGGGCGATCCTAACAAATTGGCCGGGTGAATTGAACCTTGCTACGCGCCGCAGATAGGCCATTCGTTGCAAAGGCCCGGGTGGCTCGCGTTACCCTCTCGTCGAGAATATCATTCACCATCACTCTCATAAGCCTGGAAAATACCCTTAAATAAATTCCCTGTTCTTATCCGAACCGGTAATTATCCCCGCTGTTTTTTCTGTTAAAAACAGTTGGCTTGCGCAAGCTTTACGCTATTTAACCGTATCGATAAAGAGGGAGTTTTATGCAAGAGATCGAGGCTAAATATTTTCACCTGATCGCCGGCACCGGCAACTTTGCCGACAATCGCGGCAGCAATGGACGCGTCAATAACAACGGTGGCAACAAGAACGGGGGCGGTAAATCGTCGGACGTCAATATGTACCAGAAACACACCTCCCCGGACTGCATTAACGGCATCATCACCGGCTCACTAGGGGGGCTTGGCTGTCTGGCGCTGGGCGCGCTCAACGGCGGCTGTTTCAAAGAGGCCAGCAAAGGTGGCGGCAACGTCGGCATGGGGCAAGGCGGCAACAAGAGCAACTGCAATAACAATAGCAACAAGGGTGGCAACACCTGCTCTCGCTAAGCGGTTTAATTAATCAAAGCACCGGCTGAGTCTTTCCGTTCAGTCGGCGCTTTCAGCATTTCGGTGATAACAATGTTTAAACTGTTCCGTACCTTATGCCTGCTACTCGGCTTTTGGATCGCCACCCTGCTGCTCAGCGGCGCCGGGGTTTCTTTTACCCACGGCTACGCCGCGCCTAAAAACCTGTCGCATTTCGTCGTCTCGCTGGTGGTGGTCGGCGCCATCCTGCTGTGGACCCATAAATTGCTGCGGTTCTTTTTTGCCGAGAAATTTGAGAAGAAGCCGCGTTAAGCCATATTCTCACTTTGGTCGTCGCCCGCAATGATAAAACCGGCATCACGAATCGCCGCCTTCACCTGCCTGGCGTCCATCACCGCCGTTTTCACATAGCCAAAGAAGGCTACCCGTGCGCCGGGCAAACGGATTGGCGTCGCCAGGTGGGCACTGAGCTCACGATTGCGCTGTGCCATCAGCTCGGCGCGCGCCTGCCAAAACGCGGCCGGCTCTAAGGGGGTTTCAGTCGCGGTTTCGAACAGCGACGCCAATTCGCTCAGCGCCTCCCACTCCGCCAACAGGGCGGCAACCACTTCAGGATTAGCCACCTGCCCCCAGTCAGAGGGTAAAGCGCCCTCACGCCACGCCTCGAGATAACCGGGCAGCGCCCTCTTCAACTGGCTCAACCGATCGTTCAACACAGGTTTCCTTTTATAACGCCTAATGCCTTGATATTCCCCATAATGCCACTCTCATTTAACCGGTGATGGGAGCAATGACCGGAGCTTATCAGCGCCATAAATGACGTAATGACTTTTGGTGCGGCTAAATTAGCGATATGTGCGGGTGGGGAGTGGGGACGGAGATCAGATTGGAGCCTTGGCACTTGAAAAGAAGAACGGAGATTATTGCTGGTGTCTTAAGTGAAATTTCTTTATAAATCAATCACACAAAAAAAGACCGAATACGATTCCTATATTCGGTCTAGGGAAATGGCTCTTGGGAGAGAGCCGTGCGCTAAAAGTTGGCATTTAATGCAGGGCTTGTTCAGCCGTGCACTTTAAGAGTAGCCTACCGCGCCAGTTTTGCCAGCCGCCCGGCGGCCGCGTGATAGTTTCGTGACGAAATAACTATGCGGCAAATGCGCATCAATCCGCGCGCGCTGGGCAAGGCGTTGGCAAACAAGCGGTTAGTCAGCGCACAGCTTCTCGGCGCGTTCGATAAACGGCGCCAGGCTCATTTTTTTCCCCGGTTCGGCAGGGTCGTCCAGCAGGAGCACCTCCAGCGGCTGCGCACGCTGATGGCCCTTCTTCACCTGCTGCTCCGCTGCGTCGTTGAGCGGGTATTGCATCAGGGTGCTGTTATTCAGCACGAACAGCGCGCCGCCGCTGCGGCACTGCAGCGTCACTTCTTCCTTGGTGAACGCCCACTGTTTGCCGTATTCCAGTTTGGTGATGTTCACCAGTTTATCTGCCGCCAGCGCGCCGGTCGCGGTTGCCAGCAGCGTAATGCCGAGTAATACCGATTTCATGTGATGGCCTTAAGGTTGCTATTCACGTCGATTTTCCCGCAGCTTGCCGGCCTGCGGCAAGCTGAAATGTCATACCGGCGCATAGGTTGCAAATAAACTGACCAGCAGCAGCACCGCCACCCCCAGCCCGACTTCGAGCCAGCAGGCCAGCACCACGCCGCGCTGCGCCAGCGCCGGCACGCGGCTCATTGCCGGCACGATGGCGTAGCGATTGGCCAGCGCCACCATCACCATCAGCGCCACCAGCGCGGTTTTAATCAGCAGCAGGCGCTGATAAGGCGAACCGAGGTTGAGCGGCCAACCGCCGAGAATGATCAGGCTGTTGACGATACCGGTGACGATCACCGCCGCCACCGCCAGGTGCCCCCAGCGTGAGAAACGGATCAGCGTGGTGATGGCGTCGCTTCGCCACTGCGGCGGCTGCAGATAGCGCAGGCAAACCAGCAGCGGCGCCAGGCAGCCGAACCAGTAGCCGGCGGCCAGCAGGTGTACCGCATGGTTGGCGCGGTGCAGCACACCCAGCGTGCCTTCGTGCATCGCCGCGTGGCCGATAAACGCCAGGCTCACCAGCAGCAGTACCGAGCACAGCGCCAACGCCTGCGCACGCGGCCGTTCCGGCAGCAGCAGGCTCAGGATCGCCAGCAGCGACAGGCCCAGATGCCAGCGCCACACTTCGCCGAAGGTGGTGCCGAGCACCGCCCACCAGACCTCCAGCCGCCAGGCGTCTTCCCAACCGTCGCCCATTTGCCCGGCCTGAATGGCCAGCAGCGCCACGGCGGAAAGCCCGGCAATCCAGGTGCCGGCAAGCAGCAACGGGCGCACATCGCGGGAGAGGATCGGGGAGAGGCGCTGCGGTGACAGTAAGGCGGTGAACAGACTGATGCCGAACATCAGCATCACCGCCGCAAAGTGCACCAAGCGACACAGAACGAACAGGGTCGCCAGATTCACGATCAGTTTACGGTGAAGCTGTACTGGCCTTTGGTTTTATGCCCGTCGACCGACACCACATGCCAGCTGACGTTGTATTTGCCCGCGCTCAGCTCGCCTTCGATCGGCACATTGACCTGGGTGTTGTTGTTCGGATCGAGCTGCAGCTTGCCGGTTTTCACCACGGCGTTGTCCGGGCCGGTGATTTTCACGCCGCTGAAGTTCGGTTCGATACCTTCGGAGAAGCTGAGGGTCAGCGCCTTCGGCGCCGGGCTGACGCTGGCGTCGGCCTTCGGCGTTTCCACTTTCAGGTGGGCGTGCGCCAGCGCTTGCTGCGAAGACAGGCCGACGAACAGGACGAAAACGGTGGAAAGCAGGCGACAAGAGGAACGAATTTTACCGATCACAGTGGTATCCCTTAACAGTAAAAGAGGGTCATAAGGGTTAAGGCCACAGCCAAGGCGATGTATCAGCGGCCCCAACCCACCGCAAATGATTGCGCCACGGGTAAACAGAAAAACGGGTTGTATCGGCTAACCCGCTGTTTTGACTCTACCATCCCTGTAGCGTATCGCGGTAAATCATAACGACCGCGCTGCGGCAAGTCGAGCGCATCACTGGTATTTTGCGATCCGGCAGCACGTATCGCCGCATAACCGCGATAAACGCAGGGTAAAAAAAACCGCGCGTCAGGCTCGCCCGCGCGCGGTTTTTCGATATTCTGGTGCGAATTAAGCCTGGCCGTTGCCGCCCTGGCCCATCGCGCCCATTTTCTTCAGATCTTTGTCGATGAAGAACAGGCCTTTGCCGCTGGTGCCCACCAGCGCCAGCTTATCCAGCACGGATTTGAACAGTTTCTCTTCTTCGTGCTGCTCCGCCACGTACCACTGCAGGAAGTTGAAGGTGGAATAATCGTGTGCGGTCATGGCGGCGTGCGCCAGTTCGTTGATCTGACGGGTGATCAGCTGTTCGTGTTCGTAGGTCTGCTGGAACACGTCCGCCAGCGATTCGAACGCCACCGGCGGCGCGGCGATGCTGCCCAGCAGCGGCAAAGAGCCGGTGTCGCTCAGGTAGTCGAACAGACGTTGCATATGCTGCATCTCTTCCTGAGAGTGCTCTTTAAGAAATGCGGCGGCGCCTTCAAAGCCTTTATCGCTGCACCATGCGCTCATTTGTAGGTACAGGTTGGCGGAGTAGAACTCCAGATTCAGTTGCTCATTCAGCTTTTGAGTCATTTCTTGCGTCAGCATAATGATTCCTTTTATTTTGCAGGTCATGAATTTAATTTCCGCGCATTATGCCCTGCTGCCGTAAAAATAAAAACACCTTATTTACACCCGATCAATATTAATTATTTATTTTATTAAAATCAATCACATAAAAACACATAGAGATTCACGCTAATTATTATGATAATTATTCCCATCTTTTATTTTAATCAAAAAGCGAATCATTCTTATTTAAAAGAATAAATAGATTGCATTACTCTTTGGAAAATATCGTCCGCCGCGGCGGCGCTACGGGCTTGCCAAGCGTCGCCGGGTGCATTACCTTCTGCGCAGGTTCAATACGGCAAAGTAAGTAAGGAGCATAGCGTGGGTTACAATCTGGCCGAGCTGTCCAAAGAAGAGATGGACAGGGTGAACGTGGATCTCGCCGCCTCAGGCGTGGCGTACAAAGAGCGCTACAACATGCCGGTGATCCCGGAAGTGGTGGAGCGCGAGCAGCCGGAACCGCTGCGCGACTATTTTCGCGAGCGTGTGGCGCACTACCGCGCGGAATCCCACAAGTTTTCGCGCCTGCCGTACGAGCCGAAGGCCAAATAACAAAACCCGCCGTTACGGCGGGTTTTTTGTGTCACTTGCCGGCGAACCGGTCGGTGGCGATCATCAGCTGGTGCAAGATGCCCGGCTCGTCATACGAATGCCCCGCCCCTTCCACGATATGCAATTCCGCTTCCGGCCAGGCCTTGGCCAGATCCCAGGCGTTCTGCACCTGGCAGGCCATATCATAGCGGCCGTGGACGATCACCGCCGGGATATGGCGGATCAGCGGCACGTTGCGCAGCAATTGGTCATCGCTCTCCAGGAAGCCCAGATGGGTGAAATAGTGGTTTTCAATGCGGGCGAACGCCAACGCGAAATCATCCTCGCCGAACGAAGCGGATTCGCGGCTCGGCAACAGCGTGACCGTCTCCCCTTCCCACACGCTCCACAGCTTGGCCGCTTCAAGTTGCACCTGCGGATCGGCCGAGGTCAGCCGCTGCCGGTAGGCGGCGATCACATCTTTACGCTCTTCATCCGACAGAATGGACAGCACGCGCTCCCATTTGTCCGGGAAGAAGCGTGACGCGCCGTCCTGGTAATACCAATGCAGCTCCTGCTTGCGCAGGGTGAAGATGCCGCGCAGCACCATTTCACTGACGCGTTCCGGGTGAGTCTGCGCATAGGCGAGCGCCAGCGTCGACCCCCAGGAACCGCCAAACACCAGCCATTGATCGACGCCGGCCATTTCGCGCAGCCGCTCGATATCGGCCACCAAATGCCAGGTGGTGTTGTTGTCCAGGCTGGCGTGCGGACGGGAGCGGCCACAGCCGCGCTGATCGAACAGCAGCACCTTGTAGCGTTCGGGATCGAACAACTGGCGATGATGCGGAGAAATGCCGCCGCCCGGCCCACCGTGAATGAAGACCGCCGGCTTACCGATCGGGTTGCCGCTCAGCTCCCAGTAGATCCGGTGGCCATCCCCAGTGTCCAGCCAACCGCTGTCGTATGCCGCTAACGGCGGGTACAAACCTCGTAATTGTTCCATGGCGCTTTCCGTCTCTCTGTG
>Ga0308165_1004385_pt1 | contig 13984 bp, 8 predicted proteins | sample PhyWR2_FD_201032 | JGI IMG/M metagenome (GOLD analysis project Ga0308165, IMG submission 201032) | Phyllosphere microbial communities from UC Gill Tract Community Farm, Albany, California, United States - DLSLW.R2 | ecosystem: Host-associated > Plants > Phyllosphere > Unclassified | place: USA...
AAAGCGCGTTATATCGACAAAGAACTGAGTAACCGCTATGTGCAGCGCGGCAACCGCCGTAAAGTGCGCGCACAACTGGCGATTTACGACTATATCAAATCACTCGAGCAACCTGATTAACCTATGCCGATAAATGATAAGACCCCACGAGCGCAGGAATTTGCTGCGGTCGATTTAGGTTCTAACAGCTTCCATATGGTCATTGCCCGCGAAGTCGATGGCGCGATGCAGATCATCGGTCGCCTCAAGCAGCGTGTCCATTTGGCCGACGGTCTTGACGATAAAAACATGCTCAGCGAAGAGGCGATGGAGCGTGGCTTAGCCTGCTTGTCGCTGTTTGCTGAGCGCTTACAAGGCTTTTCCGCCTCCAGCGTCTGTATCGTTGGCACGCACACTCTGCGCCAGGCTTTGAACGCGCCGGAGTTTTTGAAACGCGCCGAAAAAGTGATCCCCTACCCCATTGAAATCATTTCAGGCAATGAAGAAGCGCGTCTGATTTTCATGGGCGTGGAGCATACCCAGCCGGAAAAAGGCCGCAAGCTGGTCATTGATATCGGTGGTGGTTCGACGGAGCTGGTGATTGGCGAAGATTTCGAGCCAAAACTGGTAGAGAGCCGCCGTATGGGGTGCGTCAGCTTTGCGCAAATGTACTTCCCTGGCGGCGCGATCACCCGTGAGAACTTCCAGCGTGCGCGCATGGCCGCAGTACAAAAGCTGGAGTCACTGGCGTGGCAATACCGTATTCAGGGGTGGAATGTCGCGCTAGGCGCATCCGGAAGTATCAAAGCCTCTCACGAAGTCCTGCTGGCGATGGGTGAAAAAGATGGTTTTATCACCCCGGAACGCCTGGAAATGTTGCGCGAAGAAGTTCTGAAACATAAGAGTTTCGATTCGCTCAGCCTACCGGGGCTTTCCGACGAGCGTAAGGCCGTATTTGTACCTGGCCTCGCGATTCTGTGCGGCGTGTTTGATGCCCTGGCGATCCGCGAATTGCGTCTTTCCGACGGCGCGTTGCGTGAAGGTGTGCTGTACGAAATGGAAGGCCGCTTCCGCCATCAGGATATTCGCAGCCGCACCGCGCAAAGCCTGGCGAATCAGTACAACATTGACCGTGAGCAAGCCAAACGCGTTCTGGAAACCACGACGCACATCTATGAACAGTGGGAAGCGCAAAATCCCAAACTGGCTCACCCACAGCTGGCAGCACTGCTCAAATGGGCCACCACTTTGCACGAAGTGGGCCTGAACATTAACCACAGCGGCATGCATCGCCACTCGGCCTACATTCTGCAAAACAGCGATCTGCCTGGCTTTAATCAGGAACAGCAAACCATGATGGCGACCCTGGTGCGTTACCATCGTAAAGCGATCAAGCTGGACGATTTACCGCGCTTTACGCTGTTCAAGAAAAAGCAGTTCCTGCCGTTGATCCAGCTGTTGCGCCTGGGTGTGTTACTCAATAATCAGCGCCAGGCAACCACCACGCCGCCAACGTTAAGGCTGAAAACGGATGATCATCACTGGACGCTGAGCTTCCCACATGGCTGGTTTAGCCAGAATGCGCTGGTACTGTTGGATCTCGAAAAAGAGCAGCAGTACTGGGAAGCCGTTACGGGCTGGTTATTAAAAATCGAAGAAGAAGAATCACCTGAAATTGCGGCATAACGCGTGAGACTCAGACGTCCGACAATGACGTCTGAGTCTCGATAAGCCCTTCAAGCGGTTCAGGTTTACCAATCAAATAGCCCTGCAAATAGTCAATACCTAACGCCGTCACGGCGCTGCGTATTGCTTCGCTTTCCACGTATTCCGCCACCACCAGCATTTTCTTCATCCGCGCCAAATGGCAAATAGAGGCAACGATTTGATAATCGAGGCTGTTGTCGGCGATATTGCGAATAAAACTGCCATCAATTTTCAGAATATCGGCGTCGACGCTTTTCAGCCGCGCATAGCTGGCGTATCCCGTACCAAAATCATCGATAGCAATTCGACAACCCATCATCTGAAGCTGTTTGACGATCTGGTCGGCCAAAACGGCATTGCCAAAACCACTGCTTTCGGTGATTTCGAAGATCAACTGCCAGGCCTCAATTGCGTATTTCTTAAGTAACCGATTCACCTCAAGGGGAAATTGCGAGCGGCATACCGTCGAGGGCGATAAATTGATGGCAAAACGCTTGCCCGGCAGCCTGTCGCGATGTGTCGCCATAAACTGCAGCGTGCGTTCGAGCACCCATAAATCCACTCGCGACGACAAACCAAATTCCTGCGCAACGGGGAGGAAGTTGTCTGGTGAAAGTAACGTGCCATTCTCATTCGGCATGCGCAGTAAAATTTCATGGTAATGATCGCCGCGAACGGCTTGTACCCGCTGCGCCACCAGCACAAATTGGTTTCCTTCAAGCGCCGCTTGCAGGCGATTCATCATCGCCACTTTATCTTTCAGACTCCGTTGCAGATGCGCTGCCCCGCGCTGCTGTAAGCTCTCAGGATGATTGGTGGATAACGATAAATCCGCAATGATGCTCAGCTCACCCAGCAGCAAATAAAGATGGTTTACAGGGGAGCGCACACAGCAATAGCTCACGCCAACCTGCGGCTGTAGCGGCATGCCATCCCAGATAAAGCGAAACTGCTTGATGTGTTCATCCAGTGCCTCAATTCGCGCGGCATGCGACTCGGTGTTGAGTCGTACTGCCAGATCGTATCCCGACAGTTGATAGACGCACTCATTGTGCTGGAGCGTACCGTTAATCCACGCGGCGAGTTTTTGCTTGTACTGGATGCGCAGCAGCACGCCGTAATTGCGCCCTAGCACTTCCAGCTCTGGTATGCGGAGCATGCACAATGCTGACCACGGTGATTTAGTCAACGCACGCGACAGCGCACGCAGGTTGGGCATATGGACGACCGGATCGAGAAACGCCAGTCGGCTGGCACGTAGCATGATGACGCGCTGACGAGTCGCCAGCATAGCCATGTAGATCACCACGAAAGAGAAAACCAGATAGCTTGAAGAGGTGATTGCCAGTTGGATGTCGTAACCCTGATATAGCGGGATGTAGCGGTAAAAATAATGAATGGAAACCATCAGAACGGGCGTCCAGATCAACGACATCAGTTTGTAGCCAAAACGCATGGAGCCCCACAGCATCAAGGGCATCAGCAATGACAGCGTATAGTTGGTGCTGAATATTGAGCTGTTTTCATTAATGGGGATGAGCAGTAGGGACAGCAGCCCAACCAGCACTGCGGCCCAGATGACAAATTCAGCCAGGCTCACTTTTTTGTCGATCTGCAGTCGGATCTGCGAAATCAGCCCTTTCAGATAGCGGGGATGTCGAATCACACGAATCAGCAGATAGCTCAACGGCACTCCCGTGAGCCCTCCCACCAGCAAGCCCTGATAATTAATCAAGGTGCGGATGCTCATTGGATTTATACCGACCATGCTCTGGCGAGTCGCATAGATTCCTAAATAGACCGCAAACTGGAACAGCAATAAAAAGAGGGTCGACGGACAGATGACCTGCCAGAAGATACGCTGCGCCATGAGCCTGTCATCACCATATGCCACCATGCTACGACGCGGGGCAAACACGCGATATCCTCCCCAACTGAGGATCAGCGGAACGATAAAATGACAGGTGATAGCGATCGTTTCGAACCCGCCAGCGGTAGGGTAGTAGCGGAGAAACAGAGCCAGAACGATACCGGGCAACGCCGCGAGGCCAAAAAATAGCATCGTGGCGAGTAAAAATGCCAGGGGCATATAATAGAGCGCAACCAGGCCGCCGCTTAATTGCGTATACGTGCTGGCGAAACTAAATACTGGAAGTAAAGCAACCGGTAAAATGAGAGGGAGTGCCCACCAGCGGTCTTTGTTTTTCTTGAGGAATGCCAGAATTTTCATAGATGCCCAATATAAGCCCTTTCATCCAGAGGGAATTTCAGACAGGCATCCATCCTGACATCATTGCCGCATGCTGTTTGCGTGATACAAACAATATGGAAGAAGAATTTTAGTGCTCAATGACCGGCAGGAATTGACTTAAATCAAACTACATGGTTCAAAAAAGGGTTTATGACAAGATTATTGTGCTCTTTTCTCATTTCTATCAAAGCGGTAAATACTTGAATCATCTTCGATAACAATAATTAATTTAAACATTGACGATTTTTTACACTTACCATAATTGACCCCCTCTTCCCGCTGTGCCTTAATAGCCGCATCGCCCGAAAGGGTATGCCCAGGAAAATACAGTGAGTCAGGCAACGCGTATGCACAAACGACATCGATTTAACACTCGAATGACCCGCATTATATTGCTGATAAGCTTTCTGTTTTTCTTTGGTCGCTTCGTTTATTCCTCTATTGGCGCCTGGTATCACCATCAGGACAAAATCCAGTCTCAGCAGGTCACTCAGCCACTGGATACCACAAACCGCTAGTCTCCTGACGCAGCAACCGGATCACTTCAGCGATTCCTTTACTGAGAATTTTGTCCTGGCGCATCACGATACCTAACTGCCGATGCAGAATAGGATCCAGTGAACCGACGGTTAAACCTTCGCGATCTGCTATATGCTGAACCGCCATTCTTGGGACAATACTGAATCCCAGCCCTGCTCTCACCATCCGTTTGATGGCTTCTATACTGCCTAGCTGCATCACTGGGGTAACAGAAAAAGCATTCGCCTGAAACCAACCGTCGATGAGTGCCCGCGTTCCGCTCCCTGATTCAAACGCAATCAGCGGCAGCGTATGCAAAAAAGACGGGGTGAGCTGCCCCAGGCTGTCACCCTGCTCGCGCGCAATAATACAGACAAACTCCTCATCCAGAATCGGCATAACATCCAGCGAACGACCGCTTGCCGGAAGGGTGACCAGTCCGATATCAAGGCGGTTTTCTTCGACGGCTCGGACAATATCCAGAGTATTCCCCGTGGTCACGCCGACGCCTAGCTGCGGGTGATCCTGCCGCAGTTGCTGTAAGAGTCGTGGCAAAAGATGAATACATGCCGTTGCACCCGTCCCTATTGTCACTTCGCCGCTTATCTCGTCACTTAACGCCCTCACCGAGCAAATCGCCTCATCTACAACGTGTTCAATGCGGTCGCTATGATTCAACAATGTCAGGCCCGCTGCCGTGGCTTTGACGCCGCGCCCGGTACGCTCAACTAAACGCGTCTGGAGAAACTGTTCAAGCTGGCGAATCTGCAAACTCACCGCAGGTTGAGAAAGCCCAAGCGCATCCGCAGCAGCAGAAAAACTGCCGCGCTGGATCACTAGTCGGAAGGTAGCCAGATTACCCAGATTCAGCGTCGTCATCGCAAAGTTTCTCTTATAGAGGTCATAAACAGAGGGGCCTGCCAGCACCATACCGCGCGCAGTATGCTGAGGACAACTGCCTAACGGAATGAAAAATAATGAAAACGCCTGCCATCCCCCGCCTGCTTTCGCTTGCCGCTGGAAGCAACCAACTTATCAACTGGGGAATTTCGTTTTATATGCCGGGGACATTTGCTCGCACTATTGCCACCGATACGGGCTGGTCGTCGCCACAAATCTATCTGGGCTTGACGCTGGCCATGCTGGTGATGGCAGGTATTTCACCCTTGGTGGCCCGATTGCTGACCCAGTTTGGCGGGCAGAGAGTGGTGATGTGCGGCACGCTTCTCATTTCTGTTAGCTGCGTGATAATGGCTGAATCACACTCTCTGGCGGGCTGGTATTGCGCCTGGCTGCTGGCAGGAGTCGGTATGCGTCTGTCTTTGTACGACGCAGTGTTCGCATCGCTTGTGAATCTTTATGGGCAAAATGCGCGAAGGATGATCTCTCGTGTCACTCTGGCTGGCGGACTCGCTTCTGCCCTTTTTTGGCCGCTCGGTGCAGCCTTGCTGACGATAATGAGCTGGCGAGAAGCGTTGCTGATTTATGCTCTTTTCGGGCTATTGAGCGCGGCGTTGATACGCGTGCTGCCCAATCAGACACTTGCAGTAAAAAATAAACCTAAAAATCCTGTCGCCACACGACCTCACGATCGCCTGAACGCCTGGCTCTATGCTGCGTTTATCGCGCTGATCACGTTTGTCTCCAATGGAACATCCACGCACCTTCCCGAATTTATCGCGAATGTGGGTTTGCCCGTTACGATAGGGATGTTGTGGGGCATTGGCCAGACGGGTGCTCGTTTGCTGGATGTGATGGCTGGCGCGAGATTAACGCCAACTCAGCTCATGCTCATCACTGCCCTCGCCATGCCACTGTGCTTTTTACTGGGAATAAGCAGCTCGGTGTATATCGAATCTGCCGCCGGGTTTGTTCTGGGATATGGCGCGATCAACGGCCTGGTCACGATCGTCAAAGCCACCCTCCCCCTGGAACTCTTCGCGCCTGAAGACTATGCACAGCGAACGGGCGTGCTGCTGATCCCCGCACAGTTAATGGCCGCGATATCGCCTTTTGCGTATGCGGGATTAAACAAAGCATTAGGGGTAATCGGATCGATGTGGGTGTCATGGGGATTAACATTGATGATTGGCGGCCTGGCGGTAGGGATTGCCGTGAAACAAAAACAGCAATCCCTTCCAGCACGAGCAGAGAGCACCGCGCCGTAAAAGGCTTTAAGCACGGCTTGCCGTGCTTATTGGTAACCGCCTCATCATGACCGGGCGCAGCACTTATCATCTGAACTCACGTGTAGCGTTTAATAAACCCGTGATTCAGATGCTTCCCAACTATAAGTGCCGTTTCCAACTAGCGCATCGCCCAACTCCTGATATTCGAAATTGTAAAACTCTGCGCTGGCGGCGTAACCCGAGTAGTCCACAACGGCCAGACCAACGAATGCGCCGGTAAAGAATCCGCCATAGCTTTGAAGCACATAATCGTCTGAAAGCACGGCGGAATCTAATTTGACAGGGATTTCAGTGAATGTGATCCCATTAAAGCTATATTCATACGTATAAGTTTCCTTGCGAACTTTCGTGCGGAACCAGACGTATTCCGTACCTTCCGGAATCTTGATTGCTTCATCTTTCAGATGTGACGTATATTTCCCACGATTATTCTCACCGACTTCGATAACGGCGCCATTAATTTCATTCCAGGTAATGAAAACAAAACTCCAGTGGCGATCGTTATAATAATTCGTTAACCCTGCCATTTGTTGATAGTTAAAGGGATTAAATTTCACTTTAACGTGCGCATCAAAATAGAAGGCTTGCCAGCGTCGGGCAATAAGCGAGAGGTCATGTGTATTCGCCAAAGAACCCTGGCCAATTAACGTCAGTTTTCCGTCGCCAGTGGTACCCATTTTTTCGGTGAACGGGACACGGAGTGTATTCCAGTTGAGATCAAGTGTCGGCGTTTTAAATTCATCGTACTGGCTATGATCATTTGCGCTTTCGGTGTAAATAGCATCGGTAGGACCTTCGACAAACGTTTTGCCACCGTGACCGCCATCGATACGCGGCCAGCCCTCTTTATCCCAGTACACTTTTTGGATAGACGTTTCCCTGCCAAGCGTTGACCAGCCACGAGGATCGTAGACAGACTCACCGGGACGATTCCATGGGCGGGCGCAGAGCGAGGCATAATACCATTCACCGTTAGGGGTTGAAACCAAGGAGCCATGCCCTTGCTTCTGAATATAACTGTCTGGGGTATCGACATTCGTTAAGAATACTTCCCCTGGCTGCGTCTCAAAACTATTGGCATCTAGCGTTTTTGAGCGTGCCACAACCTCCTGATGGGTAAATACTGTCCCTCCCTGAGCAGCAAAGAGATAATAATATCCGTTCAGTTTGTAGAGATGTGGCCCTTCGACGAGTGCAACGGCCGTGCCTCGATAAAGAGTACGCGCGGTTTCAGGTTTTAATTTCAGAGTCTGCGTATCGAGTTCAGTCAGCGTGATGCCATCAAAGGGGTGATGATATTCTCTGTGATCCCAGGTTTGCTGAACGATATATTTACGCCCATCGTCGTCATGGAAAAGTGACGCATCAAAACCCACGCCATTAAGTTTAATCGGATCGGACCATGGACCACGAATATCTGTCGCGGTGGTCAGATAGTTTGTCATGTCTTTAAACGCACCTTCTGTGATTTTCACATCCGTATAAACCAGCCAGAATTTGCCATCAGCGTAAGAAAGAGCCGGAGCCCAAATCCCACCGGATGAAGGATTACCTTTCATATCTAAAAGCGCGGTGGTAGACAGTGGGCCTGGAAGAAGATTCCAGTGTTCAAGATCTTTTGATTCATGTAAACGAACACCAGGGAACCACTCAAATGTAGAGTTTGCAATATAGTAAGTGTCCTCAACACGGATAATACTCGGGTCCGCATTAAATCCAGGTAAGATAGGGTTTTGAATAAGCGACATATCATTAGACCTTTTCTGAGAATTTTATTTTATATATTCACTTCGGTTTATAATTTCGTTTCAAACTATACCCGTATCTCATCAAGTTGACGGTTGATGTCTGTGACATTTTCGTCGGAGATTGGATAGATTTGAATAACAATCATCGATATAGCGGCTAAAACAATGGGAATCCAAACCGCGGTAATAATGATTCCGTCGATCGCATTTGCGCTTTGATTCGCGCCCGTTTCGTTAAAGCCGTAAGCAGCGAGTAACCACAGTGGAATTGCACCGCCAATAGTGAAACCAATTTTGAAGAAAAGCCCCATAATCGCATTAATGATTGCGGCATTTCGCTTACCGGATTTTAACTCGCCATAAGCAATCACTTCAGGGACAAGTGCCCACATGAAACCTGTAGCCGAACTTAAGCCCCACTGTTTAATGAATGTTGCGATATAAGCAAGCCAAAGTTCATCATGCATTCCTGCGCGTGACCAAACGTAAGTCAACAATTGCCCCACGATAAACATGCCGAGGAAGAGATGGAAGAAGCCTTTTTTACCAAAAATCTTCTTAAGTCTTGGCCAAAAAATAGGGAATAAAATGCCCGGAATTGAGGCAACAAGACCGATAGCCCCCATCCATTCAGAATGGTTAACAACGTATTGATTGAAAAATCCATTCACGGTATTCATGAAAAACATGAACGTGAAGGCCAACATGAAAAATAACCCGAGAATGATAAGCGGTCGGTTATTTTTGAGCTCAAGAAACAGATCTGTCGTTTTAACGTTGGCCGTTTGTTCTGCAGTTGCAACGACACGTTCTTTGGTAAATTTATAACAGATGAAAAGTGCAACCGCGCCTAATATCATATATATCGAATAAACGCCAAACCAGGCATAATTCGCTGAGGGATCGGTGTAGTTCCCCATATTGAGCTTAAGACCAAAGAACCCCGTATCCTTGAGGCTTCTGTCTTTTGGTGAGGCCATTTGTACAAACATGGGAAATAAAGTATAGACAAGAAGATTGGCACTATTGGCCAGCATCATGCGTGTGCTGGTCAGTTTATCAATAGATTCCGGATCCCTTGTCAGAGAGGCATTAAGAGAACCATAAGGAATGTTCACGACGGAATAGACCAGATCCAGTGCCAGGTAAACAATAAATGCAAAGGGAACTGAACCTCGGATACCTGGGATAGGTGCAAAAAGCAAAGCAGACAGAATAACAAGTGGAACGCCTGCTCTTAAAAGCCAGGGGCGATATTTCCCCGCTGGTGAACTTCTTTTATCTACATAAGTTCCAACCATCGGGTCCCATAAAACATTTATAATTCGGACAAACAGAAATATAAACCCTGCCGTTGCTGTGCTGATTGTATTCACAGTCAACATGTGAAGCGCCAGAAACCCACCTATTGTACCGAACACAAGGTTTTGAGCAAAGTCACCCATCCCATAACCAATCCGCTCGCTGCGGGTTAATTTATGATATTCATCATGCCGGTGTTGCAATATTTTTTCACTCATTCTAGTCCAATCTCCGGTTTCTTTTGTGAAGGTGGAAGAGTTTCTGACACAGGGCCCCCTGACAATCCATTACGTTTTTGAATTAATTAATTATGTTTTTTTATTTCTGTGATCATCGATACAAATGTCATTTATAAACCCTATATTCAAAATGGTGATTAACAGCTCTCAAAATCACCGCCCTGGCAAGTGAATAGCCCTCTTAAAACTGATATTTTTATCACCTGTATTTCCTTAAAAAACAAGCTCCGCAAGGCTAATATCGTGTTTTATACATGGCAGTCATTTTTGGGATATCTGTCACGTTTGAGTATTATCTTAACGCAAGAGTGAAATAACGTAATTGAGCAATCGGCGAGGAAAATACAGGATACGCTACAGTCATATATTGGCTAAAACCTAACTTAGGAAATTCATTATGTCCGTTTATTGGGTTTAATCCGCCTGATATCGATTTGCACAACGAGCCGGCGAAAATAACGTCTCAAAATAGGCGCTCACATGACTGAATTCAGAAAAAGGGATGACGAGCTGGAAACGTGTTATGCCAGAAAACGCCAGACACAAAAACAAAAAAGCCCGCAATGACGCGGGCTCGGAAGTCTGTTCAGCTTTACGCGGGACGTGAAATCATTCCCACTCAATCGTCGCTGGCGGCTTGCCACTGATGTCGTACACGACACGGGAAATACCGTTCACTTCGTTGATAATGCGGTTAGACACGCGGCCTAAGAAATCATACGGCAGGTGCGCCCAGTGTGCCGTCATGAAGTCGATGGTTTCTACCGCACGCAGGGACACAACCCAGTCGTACTTGCGGCCATCGCCCATCACGCCGACGGAACGAACCGGCAGGAACACGGTGAACGCCTGGCTCACTTTATTGTACAGATCGGCTTTGTGCAGTTCTTCGATGAAGATAGCATCGGCACGACGCAGAAGGTCGCAGTACTCTTTCTTCACTTCGCCCAGCACACGCACGCCAAGGCCTGGGCCCGGGAACGGGTGACGGTACAGCATGTCGTATGGCAGACCCAGCTCAAGGCCAATCTTACGCACTTCGTCTTTGAACAGCTCACGCAGCGGCTCAACCAGCCCCATCTTCATCTCTTTCGGCAGGCCGCCCACGTTGTGGTGAGATTTGATGACGTGCGCCTTACCGGTAGCAGAGGCGGCAGACTCGATAACATCAGGGTAAATCGTCCCCTGTGCCAGCCACTTCACATCTTCCAGACGCAGCGCCTGTTCGTCGAAGACTTCTACAAACACGCGGCCGATGATTTTACGTTTCGCTTCTGGATCGTTCTCGCCCGCCAGCGCGGTCAGGAAACGCTCTTCGCCTTCAACGTGAACAATATTCAGGCCGAAGTGGTCACCAAACATGTCCATCACCTGCTCGGCTTCGTTCAGGCGTAACAGGCCATTATCGACGAAAACACAGGTCAGATTTTTACCGATAGCACGGTGCAGCAGCATGGCAGTTACGGAGGAGTCAACGCCACCGGACAGGCCGAGGATCACTTTATCGTCGCCAACCTGCTGGCGGATACGCGCAATGGCGTCGTCGATGATTTTCGCTGGCGTCCACAGGGCTTCACACTGGCAGATATCACGAACAAAACGATCCAGCATGCGCATACCCTGGCGGGTATGGGTCACTTCCGGGTGGAACTGCACGCCGTAGAAGCGTTTTTCTTCGTTGGCCATAATGGCAAACGGACAGGTTTCGGTGCTGGCAACGGTCACGAAGTCTGACGGAATGGCCGTCACTTTATCGCCGTGGCTCATCCACACGTCCAGCAGCGGTTTACCGTCTGCGGTCAGGGAGTCTTCTATGCCACGCACCAGCGCGCTGTCAGTCAACACTTCGACCTGCGCGTAACCAAATTCGCGTTCGTTAGAGGCTTCAACATGGCCGCCCAACTGCATCGCCATCGTCTGCATGCCGTAGCACACGCCAAATACAGGAACGCCTGCTTCAAATACATACTGCGGCGCGCGCGGGCTGTTGTCTTCAGTGGTACTTTCCGGACCACCAGAAAGAATAATGCCGCTTGGGTTAAATTCACGGATCTGTGCTTCCGTGACATCCCACGCCCACAGTTCACAATAAACGCCAAGTTCACGAACGCGACGAGCAACAAGCTGCGTGTATTGGGAGCCGAAGTCCAGGATAAGAATGCGATGTTTATGAATATTTTCCGTCATTGACGATAATTCCGAGGCAAGTGAAACAAAGCGCCCGGCATTAAGCCGGGCGCGGAAACTTATCAGGAGCCTAAACGGTAGTTCGGGGACTCTTTAGTGATCGTGACGTCGTGAACGTGACTTTCCTGGATACCCGCACCGCTGATACGTACGAATTCCGCTTTAGTACGCAGCAGGTCGATGGTACCACAGCCGGTCAAACCCATACAGGAACGCAGGCCGCCCATCTGCTGGTGAATAATCTCTTTCAGATGGCCTTTATACGCCACGCGACCTTCGATACCTTCTGGCACTAATTTGTCAGCAGCGTTATCCGTCTGGAAGTAGCGGTCAGAAGACCCTTTGGACATCGCGCCCAGAGAACCCATCCCGCGATAAGACTTATAAGAACGGCCCTGGAACAGTTCGATTTCGCCAGGAGATTCTTCAGTACCCGCGAGCATAGAGCCCACCATCACCACGCTTGCGCCAGCCGCGATGGCTTTTGCGATGTCACCTGAGAAACGAATACCGCCATCAGCAATAACCGGAATACCGGTGCCTTCCAGGGCTTCGACAGCGTCGGATACCGCTGTGATCTGCGGTACACCTACGCCGGTCACGATACGGGTCGTACAAATGGAGCCAGGACCGATACCGACTTTAACTGCGCTGCAGCCGGCTTCTGCCAGAGCACGCGCGCCAGCACCCGTAGCCACATTGCCGCCGATGATTTGCAGGTCTGGATATTTAGCGCGGGTTTCGCGAATACGTTGCAGAACGCCTTCGGAATGGCCGTGTGAGGAGTCAATCAGCAAAACATCAACGCCTGCGGCAACCAGCGCGTCAACACGCTCTTCGTTGCCCGCACCTGCGCCAACAGCAGCACCAACGCGCAGACGGCCATGCTCGTCTTTACAGGCGTTTGGTTTACGTTCTGCTTTCTGGAAGTCTTTAACAGTGATCATGCCGCGAAGATGGAAGCTGTCATCAACAACCAGCGCTTTCTCAACGCGTTTTTCATGCATTTTTGCCAGCACGACATCGCGCGTTTCGCCTTCACGCACGGTCACCAGACGCTCTTTTGGCGTCATATAAACACTGACGGGTTGAGACAGGTCAGTCACGAAACGCACGTCACGGCCAGTGATGATACCCACCAGTTCGTAATCTTCGGTAACAACCGGATAGCCCGCAAAACCGTTACGTTCAGTCAGCGCTTTGACTTCCGCCAGCGTGGTGGTTGGCAGAACGCTCTGTGGGTCGGAGACAATACCGGATTCATGTTTTTTCACGCGGCGAACTTCTTCAGCCTGGCGCTCGATAGACATGTTTTTGTGAATAAAGCCGATGCCGCCTTCCTGTGCCAGGGCGATCGCCAGGCGCGCTTCAGTCACGGTGTCCATTGCCGCAGAGAGCATAGGAATGTTCAGGCGAATGGTTTTAGTCAACTGCGTGCTGAGATCGGCAGTATTCGGCAGAACGGTAGAATGAGCGGGAACGAGGAGGACGTCGTCAAACGTCAGTGCTTCTTTGGCAATACGTAGCATGGGCAATATCTCTGACCTGGAGGGTTAAATATTGCCGTGGCATTATACAGAGCGTAACCGATTGCATCTACACTTTTTTATAAAAATGCTTGCGATCGTGTCTCATCGGGTTACTATCGATTGAATAACTTGCTGATTTAAAATTTGATCCCGCTCACATGTTATCTTCCCAAAGCCCCTCAATTTATACCGTTAGCCGCCTCAATCAATCGGTTCGTTTACTGCTCGAGCAGGAAATGGGACAGGTTTGGATCAGCGGTGAGATTTCCAATTTCACGCAGCCGTCATCCGGTCACTGGTATTTTACGCTTAAAGACGATAACGCTCAGGTGCG